>SESG01016443.1_pt1 | contig 10033 bp, 7 predicted proteins | sample 3171421 | NCBI WGS metagenome assembly SESG01 (sample SAMN10866946, study PRJNA518727) | freshwater metagenome | biome: subpolar coniferous forest; feature: holomictic lake; material: water; isolation source: holomictic Lake 227, 6 m and 8 m depth | place: Canada: near Kenora, Ontario | collected... | reverse complement strand
AGTCCCCTTTTTTTTGGCCAATTCCATAACCGGCACTAAACATTCCATAATTTTGGACTTCAAATGGATCGCTTGGGGATTAAACTTGGTAATGCCCCTTTGCATCAACGACCACTCCAGAAGGTTTTCAAGCAAACGATATAGGTTAGTTGCCGAATATTTCAGGTCATCTGCCATTTCACGCATTTCATCCAATGTCAGATTGGGCAACTCTTCAACCAGGATTTGTGTAAACCCTAAAAATCCATTAAAAGGGCCACGTAAGTCGTGGGCAATAATCGAAAAGAATTTGTCCTTTTCGGCACTTACCTTTTGAAGTTCAATATTTTTTTGATTGATCACTGCTTCGGCATTTTTCCTTTCTGTCACATCCCTAACGATCACGACAACATCGTCATTATCAATGCCTACCATTCTAGCCTCATATTCGTGCCTACCTTTCGTTGGTATTTCTAAATTATACCCAAATTCCACCATTTTCCCTGTTTCAAGAGTGAGTTGTATCTTTTCATAAATCAGTGCCGAAAATTCAGATGACAATATCTCGCTGCTTTTTTTCCCAATGATCGAATCCTTAAAATAAGCCAGATCATCTTTAGCTGCCTTGTAATCCATGTAAACACCCTGACGGTTCAACCGGAACATCAAGTCTGGAATAGCATCCAACAAAGCATTGGCATACCTTTCACTTTTTCTATAAGCCTTTTCTGTTTGTTTCCAGTCTGTAATATCGCGGATATTGCATTGTATGACCTTTTTTTTATCAACGAAATAAAGGTTGCCGACAAATTCGACAATTATGTTTCTGCCAGTAGCAGTTTCGAGTTGTAAATCGTCATATCGTACATATTGTTTGTTTTGCAATTCATAAAATTTTTCCTGATTGTCGGCTATATCTTTAAACAATCCGATCTCCCATATTTTCTTTTCGATAAACTGTTCCTGAGAATAACCTAAAAGCTCTGTTAAATATGGGTTCACCTCCTTGATCCTTCCAGTTTCTGCATCAAGAATCAGGATCCCGTCTTTGGCCGATTCAAGAATGTGGCGGTATCGGACTTCCGAAGCGATCAACTTCTCGTGTAAAGCCGCACTTGAAAGTAGCACATCCGACTCTTTTATCGGATAAAGACTTGTAAACATTTTCATGATATTTTAATTGAAATCTTCACAAGACAAAGTTCACTCCAAAAAGATGATAAAGTATTACACAATTGCAAAATTGAATTGCATAATTCACACATCTCATCTTAGTTCTTGTATTTTTCGATGGTCAACCGTGCCATCAGATAACTAACTGTTGACTCTGCACCCTGGTTGAGGTTGACATTCGTTTCTTCCAACCCATCGTAACAACCACCGGTACAAGGATTATAAACGATTTGTTCCAGACGGTTCCGGCCTAAAAACCAATCAAATGCAGTTTCCATTTTTGCACGATAGCTTTCATCGCCAAGAGCATCATAAAACTTACCCAAAGTCATAATAGTATAGGCCACATCGATGGGCTGTTCGCCGTACGGTTCAGCAACTTCGCCTTTTTGCAACCACTTCCGATTCGAAATTACCTCTATGCCATTTTCGTTAAAAGTCCTCGATAACAAATAGTTAAACGATGTTGTGGCGATTTTCTTATAAGTAGTATCCCCTGTCAATAGCCAGGCAAATAACAAGGCTTCAGGTATGATACTGTTGGCATAAGTCAGGTAGCTTTCGAACCACAACCAATTTTCACCCGATTCATGTTTGAACATCTCAACCAACCTGTTTGCAAAAGTTTTTATCAATTGGATGTTTTCGGGAGATTTGACCGTACCATGATAATAATATAACCCTTTCAAAGCGAAGGACATGGCCCTGGTGGAATGTATATTTCCAATGATCCTGAACGATTTTTCGATGATCCGGTCCGCATCCAAAAGAATTTTTGTCGGCAACACGTCCACCAATGAAATTAAATATCCCAAGGCCCATACTGCCCTTCCATTTGAATCTTCAAGGTTACATTCTTTGTTCTGACTTGTAAACATCAGGTTTTCATCGACATAATTTAAAAAATCACCATTTGGTTGCTGACAGAACTTTATAAAATTGAGGTATTTATGGATGTAGTACAAACATTTGTCATCGCCCGATAATTTGTAATACATACAAGTCGCGACCAAAGCCCTGGCATTGTCGTCAAGTGTATATCCGGTAGAGATATCTGGCTGGTTGATTTTTGAAAACTGGATAATCCCGATTTCATTTGTCATCAGTTTCAAATGGTCAAGTTTAATGGCTGGAAGATCATAGCGGATCGAATTTGTAGGATTGATGGTTTTTCCAACCAACATGGCATGTGCAATAGCTGAATTTTCCCATGAGGTGGCAACAATTTTTTGCAACGCATTTATACTGATTGATTTGCGCAAAGGCTCATTGTTGAGCAAAAGGACAACACTCTCGGCTAATTTGACCGAATTCCGAAAATCAAAAATCATGCCTGTATCCCCTGTCAAAACCTCAAGCGCATGAGGGATAGGAGTTGAAATGATCGGACAGGCACAACTCATTGCATAAGCAAATGTGCCGCTTACCGCCTGATTCGGATCATTGGTTGTAAACAAATAAATGTCAGTTAGTTGCAAATATTCGAGCAAAGTTGTCAACTCCAAGTATTGGTTAATAAAAATCACATTGTCCTGGAGGTGATAATCAATCACCTTATGCTCAAGGCTTTCCCGATAAATTTCACCTTCATTTTTTACAACTTCGGGATGGGTCTTTCCGATAATAAGAAAAACAACCTCCGGACATTGTTTCACAATGGCGGGCAAAGCCTCCAGGGTGGTTTCGATGCTTTTACCACTGCTCAGCAACCCAAATGTGGTCAAAACCTTCCGGTCCTTGAACCCATATTTTTGTTTCAGGAAATTTTCGTTTAAATGTTGGACAAGATGTGTGCCATGAGCAATTACCTCTATTTTATTCTGTTGCACGCCATAATCGTTGATCAAAATATTTGCAGAGGTATTGGTCATCACTACAATAGAGCTGCATATTATCGAAATGGCCTTTAGCTTCAATCTTAATTTTTCATCGGGCCTGGGTAAAACAGTATGAAAAACAATAACGACAGGTTTTGAAAGTTCATAGAGAAATTGCATAAATGCTTGTTCCTGAAAATGATAAAAACCAAATTCGTGCTGGACAAATACAATTTTAATGCGGTTGTCAAGATTGATAGTTAATGCCAGTTTTTCATAATCGGATGCTAATGAAGTTTTAAGCACATATTTAACCTCAGTAGGGTAAGAATAGTTTGTATTTCCCGATTCGAGGGCACACACCTTAATTGCAAAGGAGCCACTGAATTTATTGTTGATCGAAGCGATCAAATCCTGTGAGTAGGTAGCTATGCCACATTCCCTGGGTGGATAAGATGTGACAACAAGGATTTCAGCCAGGTCACTTGCAGGAACCGGTTCGGAATCTTTAATGTGCTTCGCGCGAGAAATAACTGGAAAGGAGATTGAATTATCAAGTCCAAACATCTCTTCATAAAGTTTGGTTCCATCAACAAACATGTTGGCAACAATTTTATTTTTCATCTTACAAATATCAGCAATCGTGGCTCCATTAGCGTTACACAATTTCGGGGAATAGTTGCATCATTCACACTTATGGGGGGAATATCAGAGAAGGAAAACCAGAGAAGGGAAGCCAAAGAAAGGAATACAGGTGATGGGAATCCGAAGAAGGGTGCTTCGGCAACTTTCACCGGTATAGGAGTAAGTTAGTGATCCAAAACAATATCATTCCTGAGTGGCGGCATTGTCCATCTTCATTTTTTCACATCCTCTCCATGTACCAATTCAATTCCTTTTCCATTTTTTTGTAGCGAAAAATCGAAGTAATGATTTTCTGAAGGCGCATGAATGCGGTTTCGGTTTTTACAACATAATCGTATGCACGGTGGTGCATACAATCGATTGCCACATCGATCTTATCCTGAGAAGAAAGTATAATTACAGGAATATCAGGGTTATATGATTTTATCCTATCCAAAGTTTCTATTCCGTTCATCGCATTCAACTCAATTCCATCCAGAAAATAATCTAAAATGATCACATCGGGACAATGGCTTAAGCTCGCCATACAAAGTTCGCCAGTGGCAAAAGTTTCAATGCTGAAATCGGCACTATACAGAAAATCTATTTCCAAGGATTTTAAAAATACCGCATCGTCATCGACTAAAAAAAGTTTTATAGGTTCTAATCTGTTGATTATTTGTTTCTCGTCATTCATTAGTTTGTTTTTTTAACCTGTTAAACTCTACCTGCAATTCTTCACATGCCAATGTGCAAATGTTCCCGAGCTGTAAAACCAATTCGTTGATTCCTTCCGACTGTTTCTGTGTACTTGCAAATTCCTGTACTTTTTTTGCCATGTTCTCGAAATCGATGCTCATGCCCATGATCGAAAAGGAAGGGATCATTTTATGCACCGAAGCATACAACATATTCCAGTCCCTATCCCTGAAACTTTGCTTCATTGAGCCAATCAACCTGGGGGTTTGTTCAAGATATGCCGAAATCATCTCCATCATCAATACGGGATTTGATTTGGTACGATGGATCAAGTATTCAAGATCAATACATTTCGATCTTCTTAATTCGATAATTTTGTCCGCCTCACCTACAATATACTTAACCTGAATGGGTTTTCTTACCAAACCGACTATTTTATTGAACAACAACCTTTCATCCACAGGTTTAGCTATGTAATCGTTCATGCCTACTTGTTTGCACTTTGCGAGATCAACAGTTGTGACATCTGCTGTCAATGCAATGATAGGTATTTTTGAATGCATTGTATGCCTGATGTATTCGGTAGCCTCAAATCCATTCATCTCGGGCATCTGCAAATCCATCAATATCACATCGTACGATTTGGCCTGCAGCTTTTCGATGGCAATTTTACCATTGGAGGCAATATCGCGATCAAACCCGAACTCGTCAAGCAATGTCTTCATTAACAGTTGGTTTAGTGGAATATCCTCCACTACCAATACTTTAATGTTTTTAATTTCCGTATCAAATTCCTCAATTACATTTTCGATTTCGGGTACAGCATTGGTCTTAAGAAAAGTCAATGTAAAACTAAATGTTGATCCCTCGTCAATCTTACTTGTAACACTGATGGTCCCACCTTGCGGTTCGACCAATTGCTTGACAATTGCAAGGCCTAAGCCTGTTCCGCCATATAGCCTCGAAGTGCCGCTGGAAGCTTGCTGGAAGTTTTCAAAAATCCGCCCGATTTTATTTTCGGGTATCCCTATCCCAGTATCCCCAACCGAAAATTCTATAGTGACCTTCTCATCACTCTCATTAATCAACTTCACGCAGACAGTGATCCTCCCATTGTTTGTAAACTTGACAGCATTGCTTACCAAATTCAAAATAATCTGGTGCAAACGCACCGGATCACCAATAAGTACATCAGGAATCCGATGGTCATATTCTTTGAACAACTTCAGATTTTTTTCTTGGATTTTTGGCTCGAACAGATGCAACATGGCCGAAATGGATAGGGCCATTTTGAAAGGAACCTGTTCAAACACCATTTTGCCGGCATCCACCTTGGCAAGATCGAGAATGTCGTTAATCAGCACGATCAACGAATCGCCCGACATTTTGATAGCTGTCAAATACTCCCTTTGTTTAGCGGAAAGTTCTGTCTTGAGGATCACTTTTGTAAAGCCAATGATCGCATTCATTGGGGTACGGATTTCGTGGCTCATGTTCGACAAAAACTGCTGCTTCGCTTTTACGGCGTTCTCGGCAGTCCGCATGGATTTTTCTGCTTTAATTTTAGCCTCCTCAGCAAGTAAGGTAGCCAATTCAGCAAACACTTTTGCCTCAATCAATTCTGTTTCGATCCTTTTTTGTTCGGTGATATCGCGCGCCACGACCACGACACCAAGTACTTTCCCTTTTGAATCGGTGTAAACCGAACCGTTAAACAATACGTCGGTAAGTTTGCCATCCATGATGGTAAGGGGATAGTCTTTCACAAAACCTTTGGAAAACACCTCCTGATATACTTCGCGCGCTTTTTGTGGTTCGGTGAAGTAATCGAAAAAATCGGTATCGATCAATTTATCTCGTTGTAACCCTGTAATATTTTCCGATGCATTGTTCATATCGGTGATTTTCCCATCAAGGTTGATCGTAAACAACGGATCGCGGCTGGCTTCAATAAGACTCCTGGCGTATTGGGAGGACAACTGGGCAGCATAAGTCAATGCTTCAAGTTCTTTATTGACCATTTCGCGTTTCTTCTTCTCTTTGTTTTGGAATTCAATCTCCAGGTCGGCTATGACCAATTCGGCTATGCGTTTTTCCTTCTCTTTGTTTTGAAAAGCGAGCTCCACGTCGGCAATAACCAATTCGGCAGCGCGCTTTTCCTTTTCACTGGTCTGAAATATCAGTTCCTGATTGGCAATTAGTAACTCATCTGCCCGATTTTCTTTCTCCTCGTTCTGATAAGCAAGTTCAATATTAGCAATGATCAATTCCTGTGCCCGTTTTTCCTTCTCATCGTTCTGAAAAGCCAGTTCCTTGTTGGCATTTTGTAACCCGATAGCCCACTTTTGCTGGGCCATGTCCCTGGCCACAACTACAGCCCCAAGAACATTTCCACGATCTCCTTTATATACCGATCCATTGAACAGGACATCTGTCAACTTACCGCTAATATGCCGGAATGTTAGTGGCAAGTCGGCAATCGATCCTTTATCGAACACCTCCAGATAAACATCGCTGGCCATCTGAGGTTCGGTGAAATAATCGAGAAAATTTGAGCCGGTAAGCTTTTCGCGCGAAATCCCGGTAATTTTCACCAACGCCTCGTTCATATCCGTAATCCTGCCATTAGCATTGATGGTAACGAGAGGATCAAGGCTCGCTTCGATCAGGCTTAACGAATAATTTGATAGCAATTTTTGTGTCGAGGTAAAAACTTTGAGGTCGTTTGTCCTGTTTTTCTGATTTTTTACAATAACAATGAGCAATACGAAAACAGATCCAACAACTAAGAGCAGGTACAGGAATACAATCGTAGAATTACTACTGCTCCGTTCGTTATCTATTTTCCTGATTTTCAGCAAGCTGAATTCCTCCAAATTAATGACCGCTATCAATCTTCTGATTTGGTCATTGATCACTTTGCCATTTTCAAGGTTCGTGGATTTTTCAGTTTCAGTGAATTCCATCAGCTTCCAACCTTCAAGCAATTTTCCGGTAAGCACCAATTTCTCGCCGACTAAGCTTTTTAAAGAATCGATACGGACCTGGTGATCAGGATTGTCGGTTGTAAGGGATTCCAATACCGATAAATCATTGTTTATCTTATTCTTAGCAATAGAATAAGGTTCAAGAAAGAGGATATTGCCGGTTAGGATATATCCCCTGATGCCATTTTCAATATTAAGGAGGTCCAAAAGGACAATGTCGCTCATGTGGAGAACTTCCTGAGTGTGCTCCACCAGATCGTTTGTTTGTTTTACTTTCCTTGTACTGTAGTAAAAAACCGCCAATATCGAAATAAGTACTGCTACAGTCAGTGGAAAGAACAATTTTGTTTTATCTTCAAATGTGAATCTCATAACCTCCTTTTTAATGTTAATTTATTCCATTTGTTTGGGATATAACGTTCCCAACCTCTTCAATCGGGCATCGCCTCTTGACTTTCAGTTGCTTAAAATGGGAAGGGGTAAGCCCTGTAACTTTCTTAAACTGATGGGATAGATGGGCGACACTGCTGTAATTCATCTTCCAGGCAATCTCTGTGATGTTGAGCTCATCATAAATGATCAACTCTTTGATCCTCTCGATTTTATGTGAGATAATGAATTGCTCGATGGTGGTTCCCTGTACTTCGGAGAATAAATTGGATAGATAGGTGTAATCGTAATTCAGTTTTTGGCTAAGATAATCCGAAAAATTGACTTTTACAATCTCTACCGAATGATGGACCATTTCGACGATCGTGATTTTTATTTTTTCGATCAAAACAGCCCGTTTATCATCCATTAATTCAAAACCTGCATTGAACAGTGCGGTTTTTACTGCGACCCACTGTTCTGGCATTAGGTTTTCCATGATCTCAACTTCACCCAAATCAACAAGGATAAAGTGCAGCCCAAGTTTCTTGAGCTCTTCCTTCACTGCCAATTTACAGCGGTTGCTGACCATATATTTGATGTAGAGTTTCAAATAAATAAAATTTATTGAATTTCACAAAGTTGCACAACTTAACCCAGATTACCCTTACATAATTTCAGGAATATGTTGCACAATTCACACATAAAAGAAACTGACCACGAATTCACGAATTGGGGCCAGAAAATTACTATCCGATTCGTGCTTTCGTGGTCATAATGATATTGGTTAATAAAAGACCCGATGGGCTTCGTAGGCGCATCGGGTCTTTTATTAACCATTTCAGTTTATATCTTATAAATAGCAATCCTTCAAATCTGTATCCTTTCCATGATTTCTTGAAACAGTGTTTACTCCGAGTCGTCAAGGTTCCTGATTTTTTTGATCGTATCTTTTCTTGAGATCAGCATCGGGATCGCAACCCCTGCTGCAAGCGACATTAATATAAACATGGTTTTCAATCCGTTACTGGTTGTTTCGGCCAATGTTTGATGATAGGTCGGGTCCGTTACGGCAGTTCCTGCCAATTTGATCAAACCGAGCATCATCCTGTAGGCAAAAGCACCTGGAACCATGGGGATTACCGAAGGGATCGAAAACACCAAAGGTGGGGTATGTTTGTTATGCGCGGCGGAGACGCTCAGTGTCCCGATTACGGCAGCACCGGCGAGGGTTGAGAGTACAATTCCGATACTGGCCTGCATCAACAAAAGTTTTGTCAATCCACCGGCAGCGCCCAACATCCAAATTACAATTAAGGTGCGTTGCGGAACATTAAAAAGCACCGCAAAACCAAGTGCTGCAAAACCGAACCAAATCCCCTTTTCGAGTATCATTAAAATATCTAAAACCATATAATATAACCTATTGTGATTTTATGGATTAACTACCTGTATATCAATATATTTCAACTTTATTTCAACCTATATCCCATAAATCTGCATTGCGATCATCAAACCCAATGCTATGGCGAATGCCATGATAAACCCGTTTATTCCCCGAACAATTCCATTAAGTGTGTTTCCATCAATGAGATCGGTTAAAGAATTGATCAAAGGAACACCTGGGATGAGGAAAAGAACCGAGGTTGCCAAGGCATGTTCAGGCGAGTCGCCAATACCGAGCTTAACAGACAACCCTGAAACCATGGATGCTGCAAATGAAGCAAATACAATGGCGAGATAAGGGTTGAACCTCTTTTTTAAAGATTCCTGCCGGATATATAGTCCGAAAAAAGTGGCTACAAAAGCTACCAGCAATTCAAAACCTTCGCCACCAAATAACCGGCAGAATGAAGCTCCCGCCAAAGCAACCGTTGACAAAACAATCCAACGTGGGTAATGTGGCAATGCAATCAACCTATCAATTTCCTGATTGATCTGTTCCACAGTAAGTTTCTCTTCAACAACACGCCAACTCATCCTGCTGATCCCTGAGACTACTTTGAAATTGACCCCATGCGGCGGTGTTCTCCTGACACTGCTTGAGAAGCTATGGCTATCGCCTTCAGCCACGGTAAGGATAAGCGACCGGCTCGTAATCAGCAATTCAACATCATAGCCAAGTGCTTCTGCTATCCGGCTGACAGTGATCCTTACCCTTCCGGTACTCGCGCCACAACTCATCAGCAATGTCCCCACATCAAGCAGCATCTCCTCTGCTGCCTTTATTTTTTCGATATTGTTCCCGCTCATTTTACAAATAATTTATATAGAAACGTTTAATATTTAGTTTATATGAAAAGACATGAATTTCTTTCAGTTCTCGGCATATCGGCAAGTACCGTAATTTTTGCCCCGTTTTTAACATCTTGCAGTAAAAGTAGT
>SESG01019305.1_pt1 | contig 10037 bp, 8 predicted proteins | sample 3171421 | NCBI WGS metagenome assembly SESG01 (sample SAMN10866946, study PRJNA518727) | freshwater metagenome | biome: subpolar coniferous forest; feature: holomictic lake; material: water; isolation source: holomictic Lake 227, 6 m and 8 m depth | place: Canada: near Kenora, Ontario | collected... | reverse complement strand
TTATAATCCATGTCTCACTCAAGGCAGAAAACCCTGTGCAGGAGATCCTGTATTGCTGGTAATGACCGGACGGGCCAGGATCACCTGGGTGGCTGCGTCATTGGTAAAACCATCCGGCAGACCATCCGCATAATGGACATCCTCCTCCCCATCATTCGTAACTCCATTGATTGCCAGTGTGACAGGAGTGTCGGACGAACCCTCGAAAGCGTTGTTTTTGATGGTAACCCGGATGTATGTGGTAACTCCGCTTTCCGTCTGATCGTTGGCAGGAGCTGGAATATTTCCGGTTGATGTCCATTCGTCCCCGGTCTTCGACATGGCATTGGTTCCTGTAAAAGTGGTTGTTTCCGACCATTCAACTGAACCAATGGTCTGTCCCCCTGCAAGACCGGATATTTTGACAGATGGTTTCCAACCTACCGTGAAGTTGGCAGCCACTACCTTGAAGATTAGTTCATTGGTCCCGTAATCATAAACCATTTTCGTGCCGTCAAAACTGGCGGAGGCGATATCTCCGGCACATAGGTTGGAAGAAACTGCCGTATTCAAACCGTCGAGCCCGAGGTCAGTTGTCCCTTTTACATTGGTTAGGTCGAGGGTAAAGGCACTGAATGGGATCACCTTGTAAGCCTTCAGGTTCATGGCGTCGCAGAAGGTACCATTGGTTCCGTTGTAACTGATCACGAGAAAATAAGGTTTAATTTTCGCCGCTGCCACTGCTTTTCCTGTCCATTTTATGGTGATGGAGGAAGTACCGGCCACCGGATTGTGATACCCCGCACCTGCATCAATGTATTCCTTGTTGTTGGTCAGGATTCCTGTGGTAACAGGAATGGAATCCTTAACGAACGCCGGATTGTCCGTTACATACCAGTCGAAACTCTGGGGACTGGTGTAAGGAGCGGGTATGGTTACAGCATAGGTATAGACTTTTCCGGCCATCGGATGCAAAGGCGTATTGCCACCACCTGCAGGCCGGGGAATAGTTTGCCCCCAGGCAATCGCGCTCCATCCGAAACAGAGGAGGTTTCCCAAAAGCAATTTTGCGGTGAATCTTTCAAGAAATCTCAGCAAAAAATGAATTGTTGTCTTCATGGTCATAATTTTAAGGTTCAATAATCTGATTCATTGGTTTTTATATTGAAGAATATCGGGTATCGTTTCATCCACCATCAGAACTTACTGACGATAAGTGGTCTTTGGGAAATACTTATTTCAATCCGGTAGCGTTGCGCTTCCTCCGTCAGGTTGCCTGCAAGGTCTTCAAGCCAGAAGACGATCATGTAGGTACTGCAGCTCTCCTCACTTCCATTTAGGTCAATATCTTCGGGATGGAGCGAGATTTGTCCCTTTCGATCATCAAGAAGGTTTCCCGCTACATCGGCGACAGGATCAAACGGCGCTTTACCTGATCTGATTCCCCAATGAAGAATCAGTTCGGATGGGGGTGTGACATTGTCATGAAAAATGGAGTCGGGCAAATCAAACAGATCATTGTTTTTGTGCAATGTGCAGAAACTGGTTGGGGCTGGCTGGATAGCTGCAAGCGGTTCATCCCAGGCTGCCTGCAGGATATCTTCGGGGCAAAGGGTCATAAGCTTGTTGACCGGGCTGATGAAGTTGGGCGCGATGGTATCTGCGACTTGTTTGACATGGATGGTTCTGGTAATTGAAGAGGTCTCGGCACACTGGTTTCCATTCGCAGTAGGGAAGGAGACCCTCACTTTGTAGATCCCCGAATCGGCAACAGATAGGCTGGTTAGCCTGAGTTGTGCTTCCTGACTTCCCAGAATTGACTGGTTATCAACCAGGTTCCGCCAGTCGTTGGTCCCGAATTTTTTGATCCATTGGTACGACAGCGGTGCATTCCCCGAAGTGAGCACGCTGAATGCCAGGGAGGTCCCTTCATCCACTGTATAAACAGCCACTCCGGCCGGGGCAATGGCGGTGATCTCGTTGACAGTCAGGAGGGCGGATTCCGAAATAAGCATGCCGGTTTGATCACTCACGATGACCTGGTACAAGGTTCCTTGTGGCGCTTCCTTTCCCACCCCGATGTTGTACACCGGCAGTTTGACGGAATCTGCGGCTCCAAATTCAGAAAATGTTGAATCCGTCGGTCGTTTTCTTTTCCAGAGATAATGGATTTTGCCGGTACCCCCCTCTGTCCCGGTCGAAAAAGTAACTTTATTTCCCTTGCAGTCTGTCGTTCCTGAAGGTTGGAGAACAATTTTCAGGGTACTGGTACAGGCTGCTTTATATTCATCCCGGTAGGAATAGCGACTCAGTCCCAATCCTGAAATTGGTTTTACCATCAGGAAAAGGAGAAGGCACAGTAAGATCATTCTACAGATGTCATCGTCATTTTTGGACATAACATTTTCCGCTGCCGGATTGTGGATTGTCCGGCACTTTAAGTGGAGAGAAGGATTGAAAGGAGATACCCGTATCAGGTCCGGGCGCTTTCCGTCATCGAAATGATGAGATCTATCGGATAGGAAGGTAATTCTGTCGTTGGTGTCCTGGGGAAAACAACTGCCGGAAATTTCTGAATATTTACAACAAGTTAACGCATTTAGGGGAGAAAAAGAAAAAATGGGACAGAAAATTCAACAAAATATCGTGAAATCAGCAATCACTGCAAGCCAGCACGCTATTTTGGGTCCAACCTATTTTCTTCTTGCTTCGAAGAAACGCTTCAGCAATGTCTCACTCTCTTTTGCGAGCACACCGCCTGCAACCTGAGTTTTAGGATGCATCGCCTCGGGTGCAAATTTCAGGAAACCTCTTTTAATGTCTGGCGCGCCCCACACAATCCGGTCGAGCTGGGCCCAAGCCAACGCGCCGGCGCACATGACGCAAGGCTCAAGTGTCACGTAAAGGGTGCAGCCGGTGAGATATTTCCCTCCAAGACGGCCTGTGGCGGAGGTGATGGCCAGCATCTCCGCATGCGCAGTCACATCCGAAAGGGTTTCTGTCTGGTTGTAAGCACGAGCGATGATTTGGTTCTGGCAAACGACAACGGCTCCTACCGGGATTTCACCTTCGCCGAAAGCCTGTTCAGCCTCTGTCAGTGCTCTTTTCATGAAATATTCGTCGTCGAAAGGATGAATCATCTTTTTTGTTTTGTAATTTAGCGACCTTAAAAATAAATCGCTCACAAATGTACAGAAATCATACTTGCGGCGAAATACGCATGGAAAATAGCGGCAGTGAAGTACTCCTTGCCGGATGGGTTCAACGCGTCAGGAATCTGGGTGGCATGACCTTTATCGATTTACGTGACCGTTACGGTTTGACGCAGTTGGTGGTAGATGATCAATCGTCAGACGAGGTCAGCCAGGTTGCGTCTACACTTGGACGCGAGTTTGTGGTTCAGGCACGCGGAATGGTCAGGGAACGCTCCAGCAAAAATGCAAAAATGGCTACCGGCGATGTTGAAGTACATATTTCCGAACTGAAGGTGCTGAACGCGGCAGCTACTCCACCGTTTACGATCCAGGATGATACAGATGGCGGCGACGAACTCAGGATGAAATACCGTTACCTCGACCTCCGTCGCGAAACTGTGCGGAAAAATCTTGAACTTCGTGCAAAAATGGCGCATGTGGTTCGGATGTATCTGGCCGCGCAGGACTTCATTGAGACGGAAACCCCGGTGCTGATCAAATCCACTCCGGAAGGTGCCCGCGACTTTGTGGTTCCCTCCAGAATGAATCCCAACCAATTTTATGCATTGCCCCAATCACCTCAGCTTTTCAAGCAACTGCTGATGGTAGCCGGTTTCGACCGCTACTACCAGATCGTTAAATGTTTCAGGGATGAGGATTTAAGGGCCGACCGTCAGCCGGAATTTACCCAGATCGATTGTGAAATGTCCTATGTTCACCAGGAAGATGTGTTGAACATGTTCGAAGGACTGACCAAAAATATTTTCAAGGAACTCAAGGGAATCGATATCGTCGATTTCCCAAGGATGACATATGCCGATGCCTTCGAAAAATACGGCAACGACAAGCCGGATCTCCGCTTTGGCATGATGATCCACGAACTCACCGACCTGGTGAAAGGAAAAGAGTTCAAACTCTTTGACGATGCAGAATATGTCGGTGGTATCTGTGCCACAGGTTGCGGAGAATATACCCGCAAACAACTCGACGGACTGACCGAATTCATCAAAAAACCTCAGATTGGCGGGACAGGCTTGGTCTATGCCAAAGTGAACAGCGATGGGACCGTAAAATCGTCTGTCGACAAATATTACGCTGCAGAAGATTTGCAGAAATGGGCCGAAAGACTGGACGCACAGCCCGGCGACCTGCTGCTGATCATGTGCGGGATGAAGGGAAAAACCCTGCCGGTGATCTCCTCCCTGCGTCTCGAAATGGGACGTCAGTGTGGCCTCCTCGACAAGGAAATCTTCAGGCCTCTCTGGGTGGTTGACTTCCCGTTGCTCGAATGGAACGAAGAGACCCAACGGTTCTTCGCCATGCACCATCCCTTTACTTCTCCCAAACCCGAAGACATCGACTTGCTGGATACCAACCCAGGAAAAGTAAGGGCAAATGCCTACGATTTGGTAATCAATGGAGTAGAGATCGGCGGAGGTTCAGTCCGGATTTTTGACAGCGCCCTGCAAGCCAAGATGTTCAAAATACTCGGTTTCACCAAAGAGGCTGCCGAAGATCAGTTTGGATTCCTGATGAACGCTTTCAAATTCGGGGCGCCTCCTCATGCGGGTATCGCCTTTGGTTTCGACCGACTGGTTTCGATGTTTGCAGGTCTTGACTCGATACGTGATGTCATCGCCTTCCCCAAAAATAACTCAGGCAGAGATGTGATGAACGACTCTCCTTCACCGATTGCACAGGCGCAACTGGATGAGTTGTATCTGAAGCTGGTAAAAACGGAATAGGATACATTTTATTATTACACATAGGAACACCTGGAGAAGCACAGAGTTCCACAGAGTTCAAAAGGAAATTTTCCAACCTCTGTGGAACTCTTTGATTTCTCCGTGTAACTCCGTGTTTTTTTTTGGCAGCAACACCAAATTCTGGCTAAATACTGTTTTTTCAGTTGAAAAGAAAGGTTTGTTCTACAGATGACTTTCAGACTTCAATCTCCCCTTTCAGGTTATTTCTTAGATAATATTTGGTTTCCTCAGGAGTAAGATTTTGCCCCAGCAGGAACATCAGTTTGGTCACGGCAGCCTCGACCGTACTGTCTCCTCCGCTGATCACGCCGGCTTTCTGAAGTTCCAGGCTGGTCTCATAATGACCCATCACCACTTTGCCTCCCGGGCACTGCGAGACATTCATCAGAATGATTCCCTTTTTAGCCGCCTTTTTGATGGCATTGATCAGCCATCCCGAAGTTGGCATGTTACCGGAACCGTAGGATTCGAGTACGATCCCCTTTAAATCTGGCAATTGCAGGATGGATTCGAAATAATTTCGGTTGAGGCCAGGGAATATCCTGATGATCATTACCCGGTCGTCGATGGCGGTATTGATCTTAAGTACTCCCTTGTTTTTGGGGTAATTGATCTTGTCGTAATTGAAAACGATGTCAACGCCCGCTCTTGCCAGTGCCGGATAGTTATGCGACGCGAAGGCGCTGAACTGTGCCGAATCTTTTTTGGTGGTGCGGTTACCACGAAAGAGCTGCGAATCAAAATAGACGCAGACTTCCGGGACGATTGAATTGCCATCCTTTTTGGCGGCGGCGATCTGAACCGAAGTGATCAGATTCTCCTTGCCATCGGTACGCAAAACGCCGATCGGCAGCTGTGACCCGGTCATAATCACTGCTTTGTCGAGGTTCTCAAACATGTAACTGAGCGCCGATGCGGTGTAGGACATGGTATCGGTGCCATGCAGGATCACAAATCCGTCGTATTTCGTGTAATTTTTCTGGATTGTACGAGCCAGCTGTGCCCAGATGGCCGGTGTCATGTTGGAAGAGTCGATGGGCGGATTAAAGGTGATGGAGGAGATGTCATATCCAAGTTTATTCAGCTCGGGGATTTCGTCCATAAGCATTCCAAACTTCATGGGAGCCAGTGTTTTGGTCACAGGGTCTTCCCGCATACCGATTGTTCCGCCGGTATAGATGATCAGAATGGCTGACTTTTCGCTCATGGTAATCAGGATTTATCTTGGTGAGATTGCTTCTAACAAAGGTAGCGAAAAGTGTGATTATGCAAAGGATGAGAAATAAGTTATGAGGGATAAGTTATGAGTGATTTGATTCTTGGAAGATGGGAATTTATGGTAACTTATAATGGGTGTTGATCTAATTCTTATACGAAATGATGGAATCAAAAATGAAGGACAAGAGTTTTTCTTTTGCTGTTGAGATGGTCTTGTTATTTGATAGACTTAGAGATAACAGGAAAGAATACGCTTTAAGTAAACAGCTGCTTAGAAGTGGCACCTCAATTGGGGCATTGATACGTGAGGCTCAAAATGCTGAAAGCAAAGCCGATTTTGAACACAAACTGGGAATTGCACAAAAAGAATGTGATGAAACGCTTTACTGGCTTGAACTACTTGACAAAACAGATTATCTATCAGAATGTGAATTTTCAAAACTACATTCAGTTGCCAATGAGTTACTTAAAATGATACGGAGTGCTATTATCACTTCCAGGTCAAAACCCTATCCCCCGAACAAACTCATAACTCATAACACATAACTTTCTCTAGAATCCAAACAACTCTTTGGCATTCTCCGATGTAATGGTCGCGATGTTTTCAATGGTGGTATGGTGAAGATCTGCAATCCGGGAGGCGACGGTCACAATGTAGGCGCATTCGTTGCGTTTGCCCCGGTGGGGAACAGGAGCAAGCCATGGCGAGTCTGTTTCAATCAGCAGATGCCTGGGTTCAATTTGCTGGATCGTTTTGCCCAGATCTGAATTCTTAAAGGTGATGATGCCGTTGATGCCGATTTTGAAACCCAGTTCGATGATTTGTTCGGCCTGTTCCAGGTTGCCAGTGAAACTGTGAAACACCCCGCGCAATTCGGGTGTGTACACTTTTCGGAGTTGCTCCATCACTTCATCGAAGGAATCTCTCACATGGATGACGATGGGAAAATTCCTGCTTTTGGCCCAGCCTACCTGCGTGGTGAAAGCTTCTATCTGCTCCTCCAGAAAAGATTTGTCCCAGAAGAGATCGATACCGATTTCGCCGATACCGTAAAATTTTCTTTTGCCCAGCCAATATTCGAGAATCAGTAATTCTTTGCGGAAATCCTCCTTGACAGAGGTCGGATGCAAACCTAGCAGCGGGAAAAATAAACCCGGCAGGGTATCTGTCAGATCAAGCATTGGCTTGACAGATGAACTGTCAATATTTGGCAGTACGATACGCTCGACACCTGCTTCCAGGGCTCGTGTAATCACTTCGTCCCGGTCAAGGCTAAAATCGGATGAATAAATATGCGAATGACTGTCAATAAACATTTTCTCAAAATTTGACCAAAGGTAAGCAAGCTGACAGTCAGTTAGGTTAAGCGAATGTTATATCTGAGTTATAAGATAGGAGATAGGAGTTATAAGTTATGAGTTAACAGACAGAAGATTTTCTGTGCCAATATTGAACTTTATAGGGGTTGAGACACAGTTTTTTGCTTTTTTTGAATTGAGTAATGCACAAATAATAATGTGTTATTATTTTCTTTGCGGGCTTTGCGAGCTTTGCGCGACACAATTTGCAGAATCCTCAAAACATGGGAATCAGCATCTACGACAATTAAATGTTCTTTTAACTTAGATCAGGAATTATTCCCCGATTTCCGTTTATTTCAGCGGTAAAGTGAATGTGTGCAGGCAATAGATGTTGTGGTCTGTGAGCTGATTTTTAGGGAATTCAATGTTGTTTTCCGGTCAACAAGGAAATTTGATAATTATTGTTTTGAAATTGATGCGTTTCCAGCCCGACTGGGCTTTTAACCTCTTTCATTGCCGTTGGCTGAAGCCAACGGATGACTGGCATGAAAATTCCGGGCTTTAGCCAAACAGATGATCCCTTTTGGCAAAAACCGGATTCTGTTGGCTCCATCTAGGCTTGGCAAAAGCCAAAGGCTATAAAGGAAGATTCTTGGGTTAATAGTAAAAAAATGGATGGTCCTGAATTGGGAATCTATTGATCGGAATTGAATTCGCTCCTCCCTCTCCCAAAAAGAGAAGGGTTCAGCCATTTCCGGCCAAACCCCTCTTAATAACTTATAACTCATAACTTTCTTACACCAGTCCCAATGCCAGCATCGCGTCCGCCACCTTGACGAAGCCGCCTACATTGGCACCCTTCACATAATTGATGTAATTGCCGTCTTTGCCATATCTCTTGCAAGTCTCGTGAATGTCGTGCATGATAAGATGCAGCCTTTCGTCCACTTCCTCGCTGGTCCAGTTGTAACGCATGCTGTTTTGCGACATTTCCAGTCCGGAGACAGCCACACCACCCGCATTCACTGCCTTACCCGGAGCATAGTGAATCTTGTTGTCGAGGAAATAGTTCACGGCGCCTGCGGTGCATCCCATGTTCGAGGTCTCTCCGATCAGGAAGCAGCCATTGGCAACCAGCATCCTGGCATCGGCTTCATCCAGCTCATTTTCACAGGCACATGGAAGTGCGATGTCAACTTTCTGACCCCATGGTTTGGTGTTCGGGAAAAACTGGCATCCGCTGAACTCTTCTGCGTAGGGGGCCACCACGTCGTTGTTGGTCGAACGCAGGTCGAGCAGGTACTCGATTTTGCGTCCGGAAATACCGGCTGGGTCATAGATATAACCATCTGGACCTGAAATAGTCACTACTTTTCCTCCCAACTCATCGATTTTGCTGATGGCACCCCAGGCCACGTTACCGAAACCTGAGACAGACACGGTCTGGCCTTTTAACTCTTTGCCCATCTCTTTCAGCATGTGCTGGACGAAATAGACTGCGCCGAATCCGGTAGCTTCCGGACGGATCAGTGAACCGCCCCATCCAAGGCCCTTGCCGGTGAGCACGCCGGTGAATTCGTTGCGAATACGTTTGTATTGTCCGAAAAGATAACCGATTTCACGACCACCGACACCAATGTCACCGGCAGGTACGTCTGTATTCGGTCCGATATGGCGGAAAAGTTCGGTCATGAATGACTGGCAGAAACGCATGATCTCATTGTCGCTGCGGCCTTTGGCGCTGAAGTCTGAACCTCCCTTGCCGCCTCCCATCGGAAGGGTGGTCAGGCTGTTTTTAAAGGTCTGCTCGAAACCGAGAAATTTAAGAATGCTCAGGTTAACGCTTTTGTGGAATCGCAAACCACCTTTGTAAGGTCCGAGGGTGCTGCTGAATTCAACCCGGTAACCCCGGTTGATCTCTACCTCACCCAGATCGTTCATCCAGGGTACCCTGAACATGATGGTTCTTTCAGGTTCTACCATACGCTCCAGAATTTTCGCCTGCTTGTAGCGCGGATTGGCATTGTAGGTATCCCAAACTGTCTCAATCACTTCCCTTACTGCCTGGTGGAACTCATTTTCTCCCGGGGTACGGGCTTTCAGTTCCTCCATGAATTTATCGATCCCTGCGTTCATGTCTTCTCTTTTTAGATGGTTACATTTAGAATAAATAACACCCAAAAGTAATCTAAATTATTTTCTGTTAATCACCCGATTATGTGAATTATGTCATTAAATCTTAGAGAATCAAAGTATTAGTGCCGGATTACCATTTCATCCGTTTTGACAAAAATGGCCCAACTTCACTTTCAACCTGTAACCAAAACAGGTCGGTTGGAGATGTTTTTGGAAAAAAGCGGGTTGGAATAGCGGCTAAAAGTTACGATTCATAAGTTGAGAGAAAATCGTCATCTGATCGTTTTTGATGAGTTGAAGTTGGGTGAAGCCGGCAGATCAATAATTTCCAGCAACAGGCAGACGGCAATGAATAAAAAAGAAAGGCATACAAAAATTCTGAGCGCGGCGTAAGCTCTATTTAGGGGATTGGGAGGCAAATCATGGTGGTTGCACTCATTTC
>SESG01000778.1_pt1 | contig 10039 bp, 12 predicted proteins | sample 3171421 | NCBI WGS metagenome assembly SESG01 (sample SAMN10866946, study PRJNA518727) | freshwater metagenome | biome: subpolar coniferous forest; feature: holomictic lake; material: water; isolation source: holomictic Lake 227, 6 m and 8 m depth | place: Canada: near Kenora, Ontario | collected... | reverse complement strand
GCTGTTCGTCGAGAAAGTGGTAGTCAATTTGAAACCCACGCTGATTTAACTGCGTGTAATAATTGTAATCACCGTATTGACCGTTGCTACCCGATCCATAGATGATTAAAACGGAGGGCTTTTTTATTGGCGCATCAGCCGCCGGCAGCGGACTCAAGGCAATAATGCAGAAAGTTAGAATGAGCACGCTTATGCTGAGCTTACGATTGGCGATTTCAAGATGTGAATTACCCATGCTTGATTTTCCTTTATATATTTTGTTCACTGTAATAATATTTCGTTTTTTTGGCATTCCTTAATTATTCCTTTAAATCCTGATTATCATGTTTTCCCTCAATAAATCTTATTGGATAGGGTTAAAATCGCTGGTTTTTAGTTCTGTTACAACATTCTTTGTATCCCCATGACCGTCGAAAAACACAAGATTTGGGCGCATTTTGTGGAAGAATGGCACAGATGTGGGCCTATTTGGAGCTGAAGGGTTGTCTGCCAGATCGTAAGACGAATTTAAGCTGTATGGCATTTTTGCACTACCGCTTCCAGCACTCCATGTGGGTTCCGCATCAGCCACCATTATTTTCTGGCTTGGAGACAAGAGCTTATTGGCTTTTGTGTAAGGGCATGGTACACTACCACCAAAATATCCGCAAAAGTAATTATAGCCATAACGGGGCCACCCCACAGTATTGGCTGCCGCTATTGGCGAATAGAGAACCTGAGTATAGGGGCGAAAGGGGCCGCCCATGGCTGTGCCGGAAAAACCAGGGTATACCGTAGAGAATTCTGGTAGGAGAGGACAATCAAGGTAATAGGCTGAACTTGACGTCCAATAACCCAGATCTATCAGGTTGCCCCACCACCAATAGTAAGTTCCATTTGGATAGACGCCTCGGTAAGTATCGTTCGGAAGAAGCCAGTCGTTAAAGTCCATCTGATACAAGTTGATGATACTTCCTGTTTGTTTGATATTGTTCAGACACAGGGATTTCTTTGCTTGGAATCTGGCGCTTTGCAGTGCAGGGAGCAACAGGCTCGCCAAAATTCCGATGATGGCTATGACCACGAGCAACTCAACGAGAGTGAACCCGTTGATTACAAGGAACTTACTATTATTAGCCCTTTCCTTGCCGATGCATCTTGTTCTTTCTTCCTTCATTTCAACGCCCTCCTGTTTAAAATGTTTCTATTTTTAAATTTTTCATTGAATGAAAAATTTTCATCAATTTTCCCATCATTCCTACCGACCTCACTCTTGCCCCTTACCTCTTTTCCCCTTAAAACTGCTGTTCTCAGCTTATTTTATCGACTATCTGTTTATTTATAAGTTCGATATCATTTTCCGGGTCAGGCATGGAACCTTTTACGGATTTTGAAGCGAAAGCATTTCTTCCTTTCGATGTCTCACGATGAATTATTGTAGTTGGCAAAGAAACAACCTGAACCGGAATTCCGGGATTGTTCATGCGCTTGAGGAGAAGCTTGAAAGACTCCTCCGCCAGTGTTTTCCTGGGTACAGCAACCGTGGATATCGGATTTGTTCGATTGGAGAAAAAAAGACGCGATTCTATGTCGTTGGAAAATCCGAACAGCTCCACTTCATCAGGCATGGAAATCTTCATGCGATTCAATTCCCCGAAAGCTCCTATTGCACTGAGGTCATTTATGCACATTATTGCAGTCGGACGTTTTTTCCTATTCATTAATTTCTTCGTACAATCAGCCCCCAGTTGTTGGTAAAAGAGATATGGCTTTGAATGGATCCCATTCAAATTTTTAATTACATCTATCGACATAAGCGTTTTCAATCCGGCTTCTTTCAATGCAGTTGTAAATCCATCAATTCGCGGGTTTTTACCATGGCTTCGATAGTCATGAACGAAACCGATTTCAGTATGGCCTCTTTCAATGAAGTACCGCCCGAGCTCATAAGCGCCCTGAAACTCGTCGGCATAAACCCTGTCAACAGAAATATTTTTCAACTCATACGGAATCTGCAACCCGGCAAAGATTGTTGGAATCTTCTGTTTTAATACATATTGGACACTGTCCGAAAGCAACTCATAATGAGCGGGAACAATGATCAATCCGTCGAGAATATCCCTGTAGTAAATTAGTTTAGATTTTAACTCTGATGGATTGATGTAAGCGATACGCAAAGGTTCATATTTCCTGTTTTCGTTTTTGCTCGCAAGAATCGTATTTACAATGTGATGCTCGGTCAGTTTTTCAGAATGGGTTTCCCATGTTTCACCGCTGGCAATACCGATCATGGACAAATCCTCTATGCCAATCGAAGGATGCGCTTCCTCCTGGAAGCTGCCATGGCTGACATAAATCCCGCTCCCCTGGATTTTCCGTATATGCCCTTCTCTTTCCAGAATATCAAACGCCTTGAGGAGCGTGGGGAAGCTGCAGTTTAGTTTTCTTCTTAAAGTGCGATAATCGGGCAACAGATCTCCGGGGGCATAAAACTTCGATTTGATTTTTGTGCGGAAATCATTTGAAACTGATATGTATTTAGGTGTATCGCTACTCATATTCTTGTATATACTCCGACAATATAGATATTTAACAATTGTTTAACACTTAACATTATAAAGGATTTCTCTTTATTTGTCAACATCTTTCTGAAAAATTATCTAAGATTTTATAAAATACCATGGGAATCGCTCAGGGTTCATATGTAAGATGTGATTGGAAATTTCTGCCCATGATTGGGCGGAAGACAGTAACTTTGGACGACTTTGCCCAGAAGTTGGATTGCGCTTTAATCATAACTCGGAAGAGGACATATATAGAAAGGACGGAAAGCCCGGGACACATTATCGGAGGAGGATGTTCCCCAAGCTGACCGTCCTTGAAAACTTATTTCCCTCTGAGAGTCTGCATCGTCATCACGCACTTTGTTCCAACTGTTCTCTTCTTGCATACTGTCTGTAGTTCTCGCGAATACCGCAAACCTTTCTGGCCTTTGCCCAGCTGCCGTTACCCATCTTCTTCATGCCTGCTACTAAAAGATAGAGGTGGTTATCCAGCAGGTGTTTGGGTATACCGTGTTAACTCCGATGTTATATAGGTCTAGGATTTTCTTTTTATTGCATTTTTTCAATCTGGAACCATGGGCGAACTTCCGAATTTACTAGATATCTAGGCCATTTTCCGTTCAAAACATCCATAACAGCCTGCGCACCGCGGCGGCGGCTGTCCGACAGCGACTCCTCGGAGTTGGCTGAGACATGCGGAGTCAACAGAACATTCTTCAATCCAAATAATGAGTGATTAGTTGGGAATCCGTCAGAAGCAAAGATGTTAATACCTCCGAAAACATCCAAGACTGCAAATCTTATAACTCCTTCGCGCAAGGCGATGACCAGTTCCTCCTCGTTAACCAGTTCTCCTCGTCCAGTGTTGACAAGCACGGCGGAACTTTTCATTTTCTTCAGATGCTGCATCGCAATCATTTTCCGTGTGGACGGGAGGAGTGGACAGAGAAGACATACATAGTCTGATTCCTTAAGAATTTGATCCAGCGTTGCCATAACGATACCTTCCTTAACTGCAGTCTCTTGAGTCAATGACGGATCGTATGCGAGAACCCTCATGCCAAACCCCAAACATCGCCTTGCCACTGCGCGCCCAATGCGACCGTATCCGACAAGCCCCGCAGCCTGCACTGAGAGGCGGTGGATTCCATCGGGTCCGGCAGGCCTTTCCCCGTTTCTCATCATTGAATCATATTCCTTGATCCGCCTGGCGGAGGCAAGGAGCAATGCCATTGTATGATCAGCGACTTCGTCTGTGCAAAAGTCGGGGATGTTTGTCACCATTATGCCTTGTCGCGTAGCCTGTTCAACATCAATCTTGTCGTATCCTGTTCCCATTCGGGAAATAATGCGGCATTTTTTCAAGTGATGAAAAACTGATGTTCTGATGAATGATGAGACAACCATGATGGCATCGGCATTTTCAGCCGCTTTGGAAATCCCCTCTTCGGATTCACCTTCTATTTCAATTATATTCGCATTCAGGGTAGCAAGTATTTTTCTCTCTTCGTCTCCCATCGGCATCGTAACGGAGTTGAGTCTAAGAACAGTAAATTGTTCAGCATTTTTCATGATCCTCTCCCATATACTTAAATTTACAATCTTTGGAACGCGTCAGCTGATGCGGTTACATCTGGAAATTTGCTGTAGCAACGGCACTCTGCTGCCGTTTTCTTTGATTGCATCTTGGTTTTTCATATATTCGCATGCCGACCAGACGACCTGGTTGATGTCTTCCCAGTCAGCGCAGCTTTTATGTTTGAGATCTGTTTGCTGGCGGCGTCCCACATCAGGCATATATCGGCGGCCGACCAGAAGAAGCGCATTCCGCGATCATGCCAGAAACGCAGTAATGCTGGATCACCGCAGGCTATTCCCGGGAGCACTCCATGTTTCTCGCAGGCGTCTATGACTTTCATTACTGCGTCGATGTACCTGGAATTGTCCAGTTCCCCAACTATACCCATCCCCATTGAGAGATCGTCGTTGCCGACCACAGCCACATCAATACCCGGCACGGAAAGGATGCCATCCAAATCAGCAAGGGCGCCGGCGGTTTCAATCTGAATGCCCACAACGAGATTTTCATTGAAGAATTCGACCATATCTCCAACCTTCCCCCACCCCATGTACTTGCCTGCAGGACAGGTGCTGGCACCAAGACCACGAAGTCCAAGCGGAGGATATTTGACGTTGCTGATGAAATTCTCAGCCTCCTGTCGGCTGTGTATTCTCGGCATGAAAATGCCGTCGGCGCCCTGATCCAAAAAGCGGCAGGCCTCGTGATATGAAAAGTCTGAGGCACGCACCATGCATGGAATTCCCAGCGCGCGGGCGATACGGATCTGCTCAAGCATGGTCTCGCTGTTAAGTGCAGTGTGCTCCCGGTCGATGAGTATCAGATCGTAACCACATTCCTGATACATCTCAATGACAGCCCCCGAACGTGAGTCCATGACGCATCCAGTTATAAGCGTATCCTTACGGCGCACTCGTTTCTTCAATTCTCCTGTAAGACCTTTCATGAATAATTTCCTTTTATATTTTGTTTTCTCTTAATCCGTTTTATCCTGTCAAAAATACTGTTTTACTTTCAAGAGCACGCTGAAGCCGTGAACACCAACAAGAATTTCGAACTCTCCTCGTTCCCTATCAAACTCTTCACTTGGATATTGGACATTCCGTGCTGGACATTGGATATTCAATTATTCTGCATTATCTCTACGTTTCGCCTGACACCTGACCACTGACACCTGACCACTGACACCTGACCACTGACACCTGACCACTGACACCTGATTACCCCCTCACACTCCCGGGACATACCCTTTGCCGAAACATGCATTCATCGGTTTCCTGAATCCGTCCCCAAATGGCATCCATGAGGTTGTCCCTCCATCCACAATCAGAGTTTGACCGATAATGTATCTGGATTCATGAGATGCCAAGAACATCGCGACATTCGCAATGTCTTCAGGCTGTCCCATGAATCCCGCCGGAATGTTCCTGCCTGATTCGACAGGATTAAAATCGGCTATGACCTTGTGCTGGTTTTCTACCTCGACAGATCCTGGAGCGATAGCATTGACACGGACTCCCTTGGGCGCCAATTCAATTGCTAACTCGCGGTTGAATGCGACTATCGCGCCACGCGTTCCGGCATAGACAGAATGTTCCTGATATCCTTCGAACGCATGGATTGATGTGATGTTGATAACTGTCCCTTTGCTTTTCTCCAGCTCAGGCAGGACAGCCTGAGTCAGGAAGAAAGGGGCGCGCACGTTCACATGGTAGAGGATGTCGAACTGCTCGACAGTCACCTGTTCGAAAACCTTGTTCATGGTTATCGCCGCGTTGTTGATAAGGACATCCAGTCCTCCGAGAAAAGACAAAGCCTCACGGGCCATCGCCTTCAACGGTTCGACTTTTTCGAAATCTGCTTTGAATGCTGCGGCCCTACCACCGAATTCCCGGATTTCCTTTACGGCATCTTCCGCACCTTTCGAGCTTCTGGAATAGTGCAGTGCTACCGCCGCCCCGGCTTTTGCGAATTCAACTGCAATCCCTTTCCCAATTCCGGTGCCGGCACCGGTGACCAAAATCTTTTTCCCTTTAAGACTACTTTTCATTTTGCTTAACTCTTTCCTTGTATGTTAAAAACAGCCTCGACCAAAGTTTCCCTGGCATGGGTAAAATTGGGATAAATCCGCCAATGTTCCAAGTGCTCTACTGATTTGCCTGGCGGCAGTAACGTCAAAGGACCAAGAGACTCCAATTCCAGAAATGATTTTTCACTATATGTCTCGAAGTTGCAGCCACCGTCGGGATAGTTTTCATCGGCCTGCCAGCCGAAATGTTTTACAAAAAGATTGTCTCCGGCAACATAGGCCGCCCAAGCGGCCGGCACACTTATTCCAAGCTTGTGTGAGGCATCAGCTTTTTTGTGGTCGATCAGCAAATATCCTTTCCCAAACTGCAGACGCGGATCACTCATTTCCGAATAGGACCAGATCGACATGCCATACGCCGGATTTGGTTTCTCCATGTGGGACACTGCGCGAGGCAGCGGGATGACGGCTGTTCCACCTTCGGCCATGACGCTGAGCGCCCAGCAGGAGACTTCCATCGGCCACCGTCCAATGTTTGTAATCCGATGAACAAGAGTTACCGAACATGAATTTGGTTCCATCCTGATATCAACCTCACGTTGAATATTGTTTTCAGTTTCCGGAGGAGGAATCAGGCTGACGGAAAGATCGCTCATCTCATGCCATGTAACGGGGAAGTTGTCCAATACATAAGTGCGTGGTATGGCTTCAGGGGCATGCCAGAAACGATGGCCTCCCCGTATCTTCCATTCACTTTCTCTGCATCCTCCCAAATCTTCTGAAAACTCCTTGAAGGCGTTTGAACCGCCTATGGCTCCGAAGCGGATAATCCTCGGTCCAACATCCAAAGTGGCCACCATCTCGACAAGGCCATTGCTCAGCCTGAGATTATTTTCCCATCCGCCGTATCTTATAAGTTCAACCATGTGCAGGCTCCTTGTTTCCCATTGGCAAAGTCTCGCCTGGCGCCATAATTATTCCGTTAAGTCCCAGGCATTTTGACTCGGATAGAAATGTCGCTGGATCGCCTCCCTGCTCGACAAACATCCAGAAATGGCAGCCGATAATCATCTTAGGACGCACAGCGGTCCCCAATGCACATGCCTCGCTGGCGTTAAGATTTCCGAACGCCCCGTTGATAGGCGCTATCATAATGTCCACCTTAACACCGCCAAGAGACTTGAGAATTTTATCCGTGGCCAATCCGCTGTCTCCGACATTGTAGATTTTAATCCCATCCATCTCTATTAGAAATCCAACCGCGTCAGGAGCCAATTCCCCGTGGTCTGCGTAAACTGCACGGATTGTCACTCCTCCAGTCACAATACTTTCCCCTGCACTGAGGATCCTGTAACGGTCTCTGGGAACCCCAAGAGATTTGTAAACTTCTTCACAGTCGGGTGCACCGATGAAAAAAGTTTTTGGCCGGGATATTAAGGCCGGGTATAAGTCAATGTCGAGATGATCAAGGTGGGAATGGGTGGACAGCACAATGTCGGCACGTAGGCTCTCGGGAGTAGCTACGGGTGGTTGCATCCTTTTGAATCCGACACATCTTTCCACGCAATTGGAGAGATACGGATCAATGACGACCTTTAATCCTTCTTTCCCTTTGAGTAGGAAGCCTGCCTGCCCGAGATATTTCAGCATTATGCCTGTCGGCAAAGTCCCTGAGGAAATATTATTTTTCTTTTTCATGAGTCAATTATACAATTTCTATACGGAATGTCTCACCGTATTTTTCGATTAAGTTTACATTTCTTTCGATATAGGTTATAATATTGACAGAAATCAAGTTAATCCTGTTATCCTGTCAAAATGTCTTAAGTACTAATTCTGTCATTAAAGAGGCGGGAAATGAAAATAAATATTGATTTTGAACAGCTTGCCGAGTCAGGCAAATTTGCCGATTTCACAAATATTCTCATGAAGCTGACTGGATTGGCGATGGCATTGAATTCACCGGAAGGAATTATCCGTGGAATATCTAAAGCAAAAACAGGGAGTCCGCTCTGCCTACTGATTCGCGGCAGCTCCGAAGGATTGCACCGGTGTACAACCTGCGACCGACGATATCATGAGAAGGCGGTACAGAACAGCAAGCCGCAGTTATACACATGTCATGTCGGATTTTACGATATGGCTGTCCCGGTTTTCGTCCAAGGAAGGCATATCGCCACAATATCAAGCGGACAAGTCCTTCCTGAACCGCCAAGCGCGCCTGGGTTCCAGCGTCTTTTAAAGCGCATTTCATGGTTGGACTGCCCCAAGTCCGTTTTGAAACGTGCCTATTTTAAATCCCCGTATCTTCCGAAAGAAAAAATCAATTTCGTCATGAAACTCCTTGAACTTTTCGCCTTGCACTTGTGCGACAGTCTTCAGAAGATAAGGGAACTGGAGGCGAAACTGGATCGTGACGAGATCCGGCTTGCAAAGGAGTTTATTTCCGAACATTTTGATAATCCGTCGCTGGGCCTTGCCGATGTTGCAACCCATGTCGGCCTTTCAGTCGCCCATTTCTCCCATGTCTTCAAACATGAGGCAGGAATTGCATTTGTCCAGTATGTTCAGTCAAAACGAGTGTCTGAGGCTAAAAAACTTATGACAAGAACCAACCGGAGCATAACGGAAATATGCTTCTCCTGCGGTTTCAATAGCATGACCAATTTCAACCGGGTATTCCGTCATCTTGAACATTGCAGCCCCAGTAAGTTCAGAAAAAACTGATGGCTAAGAGCATTTGAGCAAAAAGTGAAAAACTATATTCACATTTATCCACCCGTCCTCCCTCCCTTGAAAAATACTCATGCACACCTAGCCCTCCTGAAATAAATCTTGAAGGTCGTGCCCGTACCCAATATGCTGGAAAACCTGGATATGTGCGCCATGGGCTCTGACAATGTCCATTACGCTTGTCAGACCAAAACCAGTTCCGTTTTCCTTTGTACTGAAAAACGGATCGAAAACATGGGCGAGTCTCTTTTCCTCAATCCCATGGCCGCTGTCGGCAAAGCTCAGGATCACATACTGTCCGGGTGCCATTTCCGAACATCTTGCACGAGACAATCCCTTTCATCCGACAAGTGAAACCAGTCCCCATAACAATAAGAAGGCAAGGGCAACGCCCAATATGACAATCAGTGACACCTGAAAAATTAGCATCTTTATCGATGTCTCATTTTTTTTGATCTTGTAAAGCTTCCTGTCAATGAACATTTTCGACAATGTCTCCATTCCGGCACGCGTCCTCTTCAGATTTATGCGTGTGGCATCCAGGATTCTGCGCTTCTTCCTCCTGCCCAGCCTTTCAAGATTAGCCCATTCCAACTTATCCAGAGGAACCGAATCTATCTCATGCTCCACATGCTTGCGCGCCATGACAGGATCGTGATCATCCACATGGAACATCTCATTCAAGAGTTTTTCGTCCACCTTTACGTTTCCATTCCTTTTCAATTGCAATCTCCGGAACTGGTTGAAAAAATGATCGTCATGCCTTCAAGATTTTACAGCAACTCACGGAATCACATGCTAGAAGATGCCCAATACTTTCTTTCTGGATAAAGGCTTTAATTTCATCGGCTCGAACTCATTCTGCAATTTCACCTTGTCCAATTTCATAAATGTCTTGTCGTTTTTTTTCTGTTTGACATGCGTCGTCTTACCCATGTCATCCCTTACCTTCTCAGATACAATCTCGTTTTTCATCATAATCCTCCATATTCATTATTGTTTTGCCATCAGTCATCGGGAAATCATTTTCCCAGACAGCTCCCCTTTGGTGTGAAGAAACCTTTTAATCCGCGCAATTCTTTGCAATCCGCAGACTGCCTTTTAAATATCTGCTCAGCGCTCCCTGGGATAAATCCAAATATTTCCTTGATGAGC
>SESG01018069.1_pt1 | contig 10040 bp, 9 predicted proteins | sample 3171421 | NCBI WGS metagenome assembly SESG01 (sample SAMN10866946, study PRJNA518727) | freshwater metagenome | biome: subpolar coniferous forest; feature: holomictic lake; material: water; isolation source: holomictic Lake 227, 6 m and 8 m depth | place: Canada: near Kenora, Ontario | collected... | reverse complement strand
ATTTAGGGTGGTTTCGTGACAAAACGGACGATGTGCTGTCAAAGATGGCCTGAGCCCGTTACTCAAAAAGATCGAGACTGAAGCTGATGCGATTATCTTGGGATCACCAATATACTTCGGATCAATGACTGGTGAGATGCGTTCATTCATGGAACGTCTTTTGTTTGCTCCCCTCGTATATACCAAGCCGCCCCAGTCTATATTCCCGAGAAAGATCAGAACTGGAATCATCTACACAATGAACGTTCCAGAGGAAATGATTGCCGAACGTGGTTATGGCGCGATGTTCAACTCCACTGAGGCATCACTTCGCATGGTCTTCGGTTCGGCTGAAACTTTCTACTGCTGTGACACATATCAGTTTCCGGACTACTCAAAGGTCTTCATGGAGTATATGGACCCAGTTAAGAAGGCGGAAAGACATGAGAAGGTATTTCCAGATGACTGCCGGAAAGCATTCGAGTTCGGTTGCCGGATTGCTTCAAAAGCATAATGACGATAATGCATTTGAAGGTCGATGATTATGGGCATCCCAGGAGAAAATATTAAACTGGAAAGGAAAACCATGGGCTTTCAGAAATCAGTAAATCAAATAAATACAGAAGCCAACCTTCCGCGACAATCTCTTGATAGCAACTTTTTCCATGGCAATCCTCCTAATTTATAGAGGTTTAAATTTCCCCCAATAATAAAGTGATTAGAATGTCCCGCTCACCAACAGGATTGATTTACACCCCTTCAATTTATGGTGGAACCGACACATGGCTGCCCTTTTCCTAAGTACCCATAAGGCTGGCAAATGTCACGGTAATCGCCACCATACCGATTATTCACAGCATCCATGGCCCTCACCACGAGTGATTCTCTTCATTTCCAGCGGGAAAAAAGGGCAATTGCGCCACTTGATGCTGCAAATTGGTCAACCGAACCCCAAGGAGCCTAAGCGGCTGCTGAAACTCAACCCTGAGGCGAATTGCTGGTCTGTTCTGGTTATTCCGTCTGCTTGTTTTTTATGCGTTCATTAAACTGGCGCACACGTTCTAAAAATTGATTTTGATCACTTTTTAACTGATCAATACGGGCGTTTAAATCATTTTCTTTTTCCTCCTGCTCATTTAACTCCTTGTCAGTCATGGTTTTCAAATCTGCATCGCTTAACTGTTTCTTCTCTGCCTGCAACTGGGTTATCTGCTGATTCAATTGTTTTTTTTCCTGATCGAATTGATCTCTCATAATCTGGTATTCTGATGCCTTCGGCATTTCCTGTGATTTTGATTTGTTCGGTGCCAAAGATGTGCTCTTCGTTTGACCGACCTGTCCGGTTTCGCCAGTGGTTTCATCAACAGGTATCCGTGAGCCTTCCGGCAATGTTGAAGTGACATCGGGTTGTTTGGAAGCTGTAGAAGCACTCGTATGATCTTCAGTTATCGGTGACGGCTCCGTATCAACTGATTGAATCGTTTTAATTTCCGATCTGTCTTTTGCAGGAATCTTTGAAATATCATCCGTAAATCTCGGATTGCCGCTTTTATCCGTGTATTTGTAAATTTCTCCGGATATACTTGCTTGTGTCATCATTAACAACATGCAGGTAGGTATCCACACAAATCGATTCATTTACGCTCTCCCAAATCGTTTATTTATGTTTCAAGTTCCACCGCCAAACGCGGGGGAACTTGAAATATATTTATTCTATTATCCGCCAGTACCGCAGCTTATTGCCCGTTTCTTTTGTTATCAATATGGGAGTAATCTGACCGCCCGTATCAGTAGGGTATAAATAGTCATCCAAAGCAAACGGGGCATACATTGTTGTATCAAAATACATTGCGGTTGGCGGAGCAGTGGCGCCGCCAAAAGCTACCGTGTCGCTTGAATCAATCTTGTTGTCTCCGTTAGTATCAAATTGAGGAGTACTCTTAGTCCCGCCGCTGCAGGCATTAAGTGCGTAAAGATAACTTCCACCGACTCCTGAGCAGAATGATGCAGTGTGGGTATTGGAGACAACATACACCACATAGTCGCGGATAAGAACATCCTGAACCACGCGCTCGGATGCCCCCTGCAATAAATAATACCATCCCAAATGGGTTTGTCCCGTCTGAGAGGCATCGGAGGGATTGTAATAATTGATCTGGTTGCTGGATACCAGTCGGTAATTGTCTGAATCTGCTACGACTGTCTGCTGAAGCAGTTTTGGGGTAGCATGTGAGAGCGCTCCGCCTGGCATAAAATGACCCAGATAGGAATTCGTCGGATTATCAAACGCCCAGTCGTAAATGCCGTATATAGCCTGAGATTTACTACTGATCATATCCTGAATGCCTAAATATTGACCGGTACCGAAAACGACAATTGTGCCGGCGAGAGATGTCACACACTGCATCATAGCGTCGGGTGCGCTTGTGATCGGTTGAGGATTGCCGATAGCATCCCATGCTGTAAACAGGGGATTTCCGCCATAAGAAATACTCCATTGACTCGAATTGCTGCTCGTCAGGTCAAATTTCCAGAGATTGCCCTTTAAATCCCCGGCATAGACATAATCAATGATACCGTCGGCATTATAATCAATCAGCGCTGGCGAAGACATTCCGTTGCAGCCAGTAACGCCGGTATTAAATTTCCTGATCACCTGCCCATCAACAGCATTTAGTATGTACAGAGCTGAATTTTTGGAAGTGCTTGCATACCCGTTACCGAAAATCACCACTGTCTGACCGGTGTTAGCCTGGGCCACGTATGCATGACCATAGACATATCCCAGGTCTGTATCTGCCGGATCATTATATTCCCAGTTAAAAATATCCGATGCGGAAACTGACGAATCTTTTGCTTTGTCGACCTTCAGACAGAAAACCCCTTTGCCGCCCTTGCCGAGTCCGGAGGCCAGATATGTCACGGTGCCAGCCAGATTCGTCGCAACACTCGGTGATCCGTCAACATACATTTTGTGATTATCGACAAAACCAGGGTCAGTAAGCTGCCATAGGTTACCCTGAACCATGCTGGGGATATAGGCGAACAATTCGTTTCCGGTATCCGAATCAAATGCGTGCAACATGCCGTCATTGGCGCCGATGTAAACCACATTATTAAAATATTCGGGCTGGGAGTGAGCTATATCGCCAAGCTTATAGTGATGCACCACATTGCTGGCATCTGTATAAAGACGTTGTCGGAAATTACCGGTGGGTAGTTCGTTGGAAGAATCCCCCAGGATATAATTCACCTGATTGGATGTAAGCGAATAATGACTGGCGTTTGCGGTGCTAAAAGTCTCGCCCGCTCCTGAATGGGAGGTGAATACTTTCCGTGTAGTATAATTTTTGGCTATCAGTATATCCCTGGCCGACCACTCTTGTATGCCAATCCCACCGGTTGACACGTCGATGGGTATGGCAACCAGATCGCCCCACCAAGTTGCGGAGCTATACATCCCCTGGTAAATTTTGGTGCCGAGCTGGCGCTGGACCGAGTTAGCAGTGACAGCGGCGGCTGTTCCCGTACGGCGGTCAATATCGGACTTGATCAATAGCAATTGCTGCAGCAGTTGCTGGGGATTATCCGCATACATGTATAATCCCCGGCCGTTGACTGTGGCATGCCATAGATCATCCAGAACGCTACCGCTGCCTAAAGGGTCCGTCCATGTCGGGCATGTATATCCTGTCATGCAGGTATTGCCCGGAGTTGCTGCAGATAACGCATTAAAAGTGGGATTCGCTTTATACAACGGACCGCTCGCACCAAAAGTCAACGCGTAAGTAACCATGTGCTGCATAGAGTTTTTATCGATATAATTTGTAGGCACATTATTGCTTAAACTGGTGTTCAAATCTGTTTTATAATAATACATGGCACCGTCAGCCGCTGTTTTGTTATACGAATCACCGAATATGCCGCAGTTATAAGCTCCGCAACCTGTCCCGTCATAATTTGCAATGTTTGCGTGACTCGGGCTGGCACCGTCGGTAATCATCAGAACATACGCTGCCTGGCAGCTTCCTCCGTATTGTTGAAGAAAATAAGGATAGGTTGTTTTGCTGGCATACCCCGGATTGATAAAAACACTTGTGTCGCCGGTGTTGGCAATTGGCGGGCCGTTTTTCTGAATAAAATCGCCAATATCAGTGATGTCGGCGGAAAACCCACGGCTTGATGAGGAATCGGGTAGGCTGTAGAGAGCTGTTAAAAAATTTGAGGTCATGTCATAGTAAATACTGTTGAAAGTCGTTTTGATCCATACGGGTCCGATTTTACCCGTGTTGGTTTTCGGGGGACTGTTTAACATGCCAACCAGCATATTGGTGAATGAACTGCTCGTGACAAGCATACCCACGGCATTCACAGCGGCAGATATGCGTTTCCTGTGATATGTGAACCAATTGGCAAAGCTCTGGAGCAGAGTCGAATACGCGTTGGCGCTAGGCGCAGGAATTAACGCCTGGATATTAGACGGCAGATTGGCATAAGTAACAAGCCAGTATTCGCCAGGGTCGCCAATGCCATTGGTGTTAGCGTCAACGAGCTTGAAAAAATGGGCGGTACTTGCATCGTTAATGTCTATCAGGTATGGAATCCCGTCCGTGCCGACCATATAAAAATGCCGGCGGGAGAGGGGATAGTCTATTAAAACTGGAGGAACGGCTGCGCTTGTTGTATATTTTATCGTCACCCCTCCCCAAGGTTGCGTCAGGTCGTATGAGCCGCTGCCCCCGTTTCGGGGATCCCACGTCGGGGTATTCACGTTCGAGTTGGATTCGGCAAAGCTCATTCCGGTAACTGTCGGCCACGGCGTATATGTCACAGTGGGATTGAAAAACATCTTATTGTGCAAGTAGCACTGGGACTGCCAGGCATTTCTGACCGCAGCAACACCTTCTATCGCGGTTCCATTTGAGCCGGTGAACATATAATCGTACTCTGTCCCGCTGATGGTAAACCCATTTGTAGCGGTATTTGCATTTGTCATGACATCGTAATCCATGGTAGCCGCATTATCCATGCAAATCATCAGAATCGACGGTACTCTCACGCTGCCGTTCATCAGCTCCAGGGGAACATCTGCCAGATCGGCCGTGCTGCAGACCCCCGCCCACGCAGGACTGGCACCGGTAAATATCATGGTAAAACATAATGCCCATGCAAACAACTGGGCGCATTTTAGACGACGAATTGATTCTAATCTCATATTATACCTGCCTTTCAATAAGTTTAAAACTTGCGTCGAATACCAATTTCCAGCCGCATCATGCCAAAATTGGGAGAAACATACTCCGCCATCACAGTGGCATCTCTTGGTCTGGGGCCTTTCAGTGTATATCCCCTTGCTGGCCACCAGCCGAGAAGCGCCACACGCATTGGGGCATTTGTTTGCGCCTCTCCTCTGGAATTATAGATCAATGTTAAATCATTGGCGCAGTTGAAATCGGGCGTTCCCACGGGGGGTACCCATTGCGCAGGCGCTATCCATTGCGGAAACGTGGTACCATCGGCTGACCACAGCACACGGTTGGTGCCGTTGGGATCATACCAGTCGGTTTTTAAACCGCTGGCCAGTGGGTCATCCTTGTTGATGATATAAGATTCCCGAGTGGTTGAACTTACCGACAGGAAGGGCGCGGCCGGATTAGGAATATCAACGATCACCCTTTCTGCTATCGATAACGCAGCGGTCTCCAGCAGGCTGATATTCTGAGCGTGAATGGCCGTGTTGCGGAGAATGAAGGATTCTGTTATCGACGTTTGGCTGGCTGAAAACCCGATGATGCTCATAGTCAAAAGGAGGATCAAGGCGATCAAAATCACCGAGCCGTCCTGATTTTCCATCGGTCTTTCAATCCGTTTTCTTGTTTTGCGCCAGGTTGTCAAAAATAAATTTCGCATGCAAAACCCCTTTATTTACTTTTTAAAAATAACGCATTTAATTAATTGTCAGTTACCCAGTATTTGACAAACTCCACGGTATTAAGGATATTCCCCGGTTCCGCAGTCCGAGCAAGGGTAACCATTACATTTTCGGAAATTACAAGATTGGTGGGCGCGGTAGTCCATCTGTTGGGTATCGTGTGCGGATTATTATTGATGAACCAGGACACAGTAAATTCACCTTTTGCCACTGTGGCCGGATTAGTGCTCGTATAAGTCGCTGCAAACTCAGGAGACATACCAAAAGCACCTCCTCGCCAGATATCAGTCGCATACAACGGTGTCTGCTTAAGTAGATCAACCTGTGCGTTTAAGGCTTCCATGCCAAGGGTCTTCGTCTGGGAAGACGTCACGGTCATTAGCGATCTTGTTTGGAGCGCACCGACCGCCATGAACCCGATGGAAAAAATAGCTAAGGCGATGAGTACCTCAATAATGGTGAACCCTGCTTGATTGCTCATGCGATTAACCTGCCTGTTGTTCATGTTCATTGTCCTTTATTATCTTCCCATATTCCGGCACTGGACTGTTGTTGACAACTGGAGTCGCCGTAATGTGTCGCCTGGAGGTGCTAAAATTTGAGTCCCCTGCTGGTTGAGATAAGACTTATTGTCCGTATAGGATTGCGTCAATCCTCGGGTCGGCGAATGTACCACGATAGAGATTTGAACGCTTTTGATAGCCGTTAAATCAGCCGTTATTGCATTGTTAGTATCCAGATAAACAAAATTCAGCACATCCACATTGCTGACCAGCGGGACCCCTCCTACAGGGTCGGTGACGACTCCAACTCTTTCCCGCATAATATTGCCGGCGGTTAAAGTGTACCGGATGTCTTCACCTGGTTGATCAATGAGGCCGTCAGATTCATTTCCGGTACTACTTCTGGTATCCATGGTAACTCTTAAAATCGTGGAAGTTGCGATTACAAATCCGGGAACCTTGCTTCCGGTGGGATCGCAACCGGCCATCCGTATATCAGAGGCCATCAGCTCAAGACCGGCGCGGGTGTCCTGGTTCCTGTCAAGGACGTTTTCCTGACTGATTTTGCCTATCACCTGGACTTGGTACGTCGTAAAGATGGCTGCCATGGCAATTGAGCCAATTGCCATAGCGACCAGAATTTCGATGAGTGAAAACCCGCTATTTTTTGACATGATTTATCTTCCAAATCTGTGAAATATACTAAAATTTATTGAATCTGGGCACGTCCAGTTAAGGTAACATTGATATTGATGGGATTCCCAACTTGACCGGTAACGGTTATTGTTCCGGACGTGGCATTTCCATTACTGCCAATGGGCATTCCCCGACTGTTAAATCCCAACACGCCGTTGGTAAAAGCCGTCGAAGAAACAGTAACACCGGTTGGCAGCGGCGGGAATTCTGTCTGGGATGTGCCCAAACCGCGTTTCCATTTAACGGTCTTATATTTGTTTGCGCCGTTGGTAAACGTTATTGTCGCCATGGAATTTTCTTTTAGTGCAAACAATCGCATGCTTTGGACGGTGGCCTGAACGTCACGGACCCCGCTGTTAAATCTCTGTGTGGCCACCCAGGTAAAAACATTGGGCGTGGCAATTGCGGCAAGAATAGCAATAATGGCAATAGCGGTCATCAGCTCAATAAGCGAAAACCCGGCTTGTCGTTTCATTGTTTTCTCCTTAAACATGGTAATGCATAAAATATATTACCGAATTCCTTCAATGACATATCAGCTCTTCCGGGAATTGCTGTCATCTCAGCCAGCATAAACTAATTACATCTTTTTGGTATTTGATAGCCTCGTAGCTTCTGCCTGCGCCTGTAAAAGCTGTTGGGGTATCATGATTGAAGTTATGGCTTCAATTCTTCTTTTGGCATCTGCGCCGGTTTCCCCTTCGCCGTCAAGAGCAAGGCTTACCCAGGCATACGCCTTAACCATGTCTTTCGGAACGACCACACCATTGAAATATAAATTGCTCAAAATAAATTGAGCATCGTTATTCCCTCGTTCAGCAGCTTTCTCATACAAATTGACGGCAGAAGCATGATTTTTATGAACACCTGTTCCAGTGAAATACATTAAACCTAAATGCAGGGCTACGTCAGCATCTCCGCCATCGACTGCTTTCTGATACCATTCAATGGCTTTAGAGAGGTTTTGTGGGACATTGGTGTCACCAGTTTCATATATCAATCCCAGCTCGGCTTGAGCTTTCGGGTTCCCGCTTTCAGCAGCCTTTATCATCTCGCTTATGTCTTTTTTCTCTGAGCAAGAAACACATGAAAGGCATAAAATAGATAAACATGCCAAAATATGAATGTTTTTCATCATTGCTTTTTATTCCTTTTCGCTATGAACACAAACTTCAGTCGGAGCGATTTGATATGCCATAATCGCTCGTTGAGCATGGAAATATGTTCGTGAAGATTTTCTTTTGGATAAGGTTGTGCAGGTTTTTGGGAGGTCGCTTACCTCATAAACGGAATAACTTTTGGCAAAGACTTTGTTCCTCAATGCGAGCAGTGTACTGTTCACATGTAGAGACTTTTTACTTTCCGTGAGATTGGCAGGATCGGGAACTACTGAACAATCATCATTTCTTCCGGAAATTGCTGTGATAAATCCGAAAGTACCTGACCATGGTTTTTTCATGCTAAAGCTTGCAGAAATTTTGTAAATCGGTGGTGACAGTGACAGGTTGTTTTGTAACTGAAGAGGCGAAACGCAAGAAGAACAGCCGAAAAAAGCAGTGATTTTAGGGAGGTTTAAATTATGGTAAATTTCTGTGAGTGAGTGAGTGAGTGAGTGAGTGAGTGAGTGAGTGAGTGAGTGTGAGCGTGGTGTGTGTGCGGGGGGTAGTTTTTGGATTGTATTTTTTTCATCAAGTTATCCATTTCCTTCTTCCATGCAGCCTGCCAACAATAACACCACAGGCTACAACTTGACAAACGACCGACTAAGATAAAATGTGAAAGCTGACAGTGATGAAAAAACACATTGGTATTTGTAAAGGAAAAAGCATCAAGTGTCAACTTGATATTATACTTGAGACACGGTGATTTTATTCTCCGCAATATTTGCTTTAATAACAAATAATTTCATCTTCCGGAACTCAAGCATATTACTGCACAGGATTCCGCAACATCGTCAGTTCCTTTTTCGTAAGCTGACGATTTTCAACACCCATTGTTTTGGCTTTGCTTTGGCAGGCTTTACATAAACCGGTTTTCTGGTTGTATGATGGCACTGACTGATGAATCGGACACATCGGCTGTCCCATATTCGGAATGATATCGCTCTCACCTTGTAAGTATGAAATCACTTCAGGTTCTTTATCAAATTTTAACAGTCCATTATTGATAAGTTTCCATCTACATGAAGAACATAACTGTCTGCCAACATCTGTTACAGATGATTCGGGATGGTGCAGACATTTGATATCTGCGATATTTTGGGATCGCTCGGCAGGTTCTCTGGGTTTGTCAGCCCTCTTCACCTTGCCTTTTTCATCAGCTTTCCTGCGGTTAGCTGGTCTGATCTTTTGCGTTCGCGCTCTTTTGGGTGGAGTTATCGCCGGAGAGTCCTCAACCACTGCTTCTTCTGATTCAATTTCCGCCTCTGGAGTTAAAGCTTCCTCCATGTCAACACCGGCATAATCGAAATTCTCAGCCGGTTGATTCAGTGGGATCTCCTGGGCAATCTCCAAAGATGTTTTTACCAAACCAACGGTTTTATCCTTAATGCTCTGGAGGTTCCTTTGCTTCTGCGCTATCATTGCCTCGATAGACTTCAGAAGCGTCTTATAATCCTCAATATCTTTAGAGCAGGCAATGGCCATCTCATCGTATGATTTAAAAACATCTACAGCCTTGTCGTCGAGTGTGATTGACATGGTAAATATTCCCTTTGTATTGTTGCAGTTACAAACTCAAAATATATCAATCACGGCATTATAAGAGTTTAAAATAAAAATCAATATAATATTTTATTTTTATTGACATTACCGCAGCAATCACAAACACTTTGCTGAAGTTGAATTTTTTCATTGTCCATACCCCTATGTGTGATAAGATGGCCTAACATAAACGATTGATGGGGCGTTTGTTAAGCAGCTCTGCCGAAA
>SESG01012915.1_pt1 | contig 10040 bp, 5 predicted proteins | sample 3171421 | NCBI WGS metagenome assembly SESG01 (sample SAMN10866946, study PRJNA518727) | freshwater metagenome | biome: subpolar coniferous forest; feature: holomictic lake; material: water; isolation source: holomictic Lake 227, 6 m and 8 m depth | place: Canada: near Kenora, Ontario | collected... | reverse complement strand
CGGGAGATGAGAAAGGGTTCGGGGTTCAGGCCGGATTTTACCTGAACCCTGACACCATGAACTCTGGTTTCTCAGAGGAGAATTCAGGAGTCAGAATGCGAGATCCGGCTAAGACATTCGAGAATTGGGTGGTTTGGCAGCCATCGCAAGCCATTCTGAATTCTGACTCCTGAATTCTGGATACGCTTAGTAGTTAAGAAAATCGCATCATGAAAATTCTTGTCACCGGCAGCGCGGGGTTCATCGGGTTTCATGCAGCTGCTGCGCTGCTGCGAGACGGACATCAAGTGACAGGCCTTGACAACTTCAACGACTACTACAGCGTTACCCTGAAGCGTGACCGCTTTGCGCAACTTGCGACACACCCCGGATTTACCGGCGTGGAGGCGGATATTTGTGACGCAACGCGACTGGGCGTACTCTGCAAGGCGGAACGTTTTGAGGTAGTTTGTCATCTGGCCGCGCAGGCCGGAGTGCGTTATTCCCTGACTCATCCCCAAGCTTATGTGAAGGCCAACCTGGAGGGGTTTGTCAGCATTCTGGAAGCCTGCCGTCATGCGCAAACGCCGCGGCTGGTGTACGCCTCCAGCTCCAGCGTCTACGGCGGCAACACCAAGCTGCCATTTGCCGAGAGTGATCCTGTGGACCACCCCGTCAGCTTGTATGCGGCGACCAAAAAAGCTGACGAACTGATGGCCTGCACTTACAGTCACCTCTTTGGCTTTGAGACGGTCGGGCTGCGGTTTTTCACGGTCTACGGTCCGTGGGGACGTCCGGACATGGCGCTCTGGACCTTTACCGAAGCCTTGCTGGCGGGCTATTCGATTCCCGTATTCAATCACGGCCAGATGCGCCGGGATTTTACTTTTGTGGACGACATCGTAAGTGGCGTTGGCGCGGCGCTTGTGCGACCGATGCCGGAGCGCGCCTCGATATTCAACCTCGGCAATCATCGGGCCGAGAAACTGCTCGATATGATTCGCATTCTTGGACAGGCCCTCGGTGTGGAGCCGCGCATGGAGCTGCTGCCCATGCAGCCGGGCGACGTGGAAGCCACCTATGCCGACATCACCAAGGCGCGCGCGCTGCTCGGATTTGAACCCGCCACACCCATCGCGACGGGCATCCCGCGCTTTGTGAAATGGTATAAGGAGTATCATCATCTATGACCGCCATCCCCCTGCTTGATCTCAAAGCCCAGTACGCCACCATCCGTGACGAAGTGCGCGCGGCGGTGGACGCAGTGCTGGAGAGCCAGCACTTCATTCTCGGCCCGGTCGTGGATGCCTTCGAGGCCGCCTGTGCACGCGCTATCGGCGTGCGCCATGCGATCGGCGTTTCGTCCGGCACGGATGCGCTGCTGATGGCATTGATGGCCGAGGGCATCGGGCCCGGCGACGAGGTCATCACCTCGCCCTACACCTTTTTCGCCAGCGCCGGTTCGATCGCGCGGCTGGGCGCCCGCCCGGTGTTCGTAGATATTGATCCCGTTACCTATTGCCTGCAACCGGACCAGGTGGCGGCCTGTGTTACTTCCCGCACCAGGGCCATCATGCCGGTGCATCTGTACGGACAACTGGCCGACATGGCGCCGCTGTGCGCGCTGGCCGCCAAACATGGACTGGCCATCGTTGAGGACGCCGCTCAAGCCATCGGCGCCGCTCGCGACGGCCGTCAAGCCGGCACCTGGGGTGGCTACGGCTGCTTCTCGTTCTTCCCCTCCAAGAATCTCGGCGGCGCCGGCGACGGCGGGCTGGTGACGACTGATGACGAGGCCTGCGCCGCGCGCTTACGAATGCTGCGTGGACATGGCATGGAACCAAAATATTATCACCGGATTGTCGGCGGCAACTTCCGTCTGGATGCGTTGCAGGCCGCCGTACTGCTGGCCAAGCTGCCGCACCTTGAGGCGTGGACCAACCGCCGCCAGGCCAATGCGGCGCGCTACGACCGCTTGTTTCTCGCCGCCGGCCTTGCGGCGCCGTCGGGACCGGTGGGCCTGCCGGTGGCCGGCGCGGGCCGTCACGTGTTCAATCAATACATAATCCGTGTGCCACGGCGTGACGCATTGATGGCATTTCTGAAGGCGCGGCAAATCGGCTGCGAAGTTTATTATCCGCTGGCCCTGCACATGCAGGCTTGTTTCGCCACGCTGGGTTATCGGGAGGGAGCTTTTCCGGAGAGCGAGCGGGCCGCCTGTGAGACGCTGGCGATTCCAGTCTATCCCGAACTGACCGATGCGCAGGCAGGCGTAGTGGTGGAAGCAATCCGGGCGTTTTTCGCGGGCAACTGAAAGGGCGTTCAGTGACGCAGCGGTCTATTGCGCGCCGGTGGCATTGCGTATTGTGCGCAGCGTTTCGCGGTCTTTGATGGATAACTCCACGCGGGTGCTGATTAGCTCGTCGGCCAGCTTGCCGGCCTTCTGTTTGTCGCCGTGTTTGAGATAGGCTTCGGCCAGATGGAGTTGCGCAGAGGGGTCTGAAGCATTCAGTTTGACTGCGCTGAGCAGTGCCTCCAGCGCCTCCGGATAGCGCCCCTGCTTGGTCAGCAGCACCCCCAGCGTATCCATGGCGGCATAGGACTGATTGTTGATCGTCAGTGCTTCGCGGACCATCTGTTCGGCCTCGACGAGCGAGTTGCGTTCCTGAAGCACCCAGGCCAGGTCATTCAACGTGGCGAAGCTGCGCGCCTTCTCAAGGCTGCGCCGGAAGGAGCTTTCGGCAAGCACAAATTCGCCGCGCCGGACCTGCAACGAGCCCAGCACGTAATTGCCGAACGCGCTGTCCGGCTGCACCGTCAAGAGGCGCTTCACGTGCTGTTCGGCGATGTCGGCGCGCGCTTCGCGAACATCGAGTTGCAGCAGAATTTCCAGCGCTTCCGTGCTCGATGTGCGTATCAATAAAGCTTGTTCGAACAATTTGCGGGCGGACGACAGGTCCGATCGCGTCATGGCAATCTGGCCGCGCACCATCAATGCCACAAAGTCATTCTTGGCCGTCGCCAGCCGGCGTTCGACTTCGCGCAATGCCGTCATATCCTTCTGTTTGATCATGACCGTTGCCAGCAGCGCCCAGCCCGCTGTCATATCAGGCGCCAGCTCCACCACTTCCTGCAATGTCACGCGGGCCTGGTCGGTCTTCCCCGCCAACAGCTCCATGACGGCGTAGTCGAGCGCCAGGCGTTCCTTCGGCACCCCGAGTTGTTCGGCCTGCTTCAAGTAGGCGTCCGCCTCTGTATATTGGCGGCGGCGAATTGCCGCCCGCGCCAGACCAAGCAGTGCGCCGCTGTTTTTCGGGTTGCGATCAAGCAGTTGCTTGAAAAGCATTTCGCCTTCTTCAATCTGGTCATTGCCGAGGTAAACTCCGGCCAGCGAGGCTGTCATCAGGTCCGTTTGTCCGGCGGGCGAAAGTTCAATGGCCTTCTTCAGTCCGATGACGGCCATGCCGGGCTGACCAGAAAGCGCCCAGGTCATGCCGAGATCAACAAACGCCTCCGGCAGCCGGATGTAGCCGTAGTAGCGCGACACGGCCCAGATGCGGTAATGATCTTTGACGCGGCCCATGGCATTTTCGAAATCCGCCACCACCTCGTCGGAGTCCGCCGTTTCGTAGCCGCGCCGCAGCATGGCGTACTGGTTCATCAGCGCGCTGATGTTGTCCGGAGTGAACGTCCGTGCGTACTGGTAGGCTTCCCAGCCTTCGGCGTCGCGGCCGCAGTCTTCAAGCAGCACTCCGAAGTTGTTGGCCACCATGCTGGATTGCCGCAGAAGCTGTTGCGCCAACTGCGACAGCATGCCGTGCCCGGCGACGATGCGGAGCAGGTCGGTCATGAACGGCTCCCGCCAGAAGGCGGCGTGGGCCTTCCAGAGCGCGTTCAGATCGTAGTCCTGACCTTCACGATAGCCGAAAAACATCAGCTTGTTTGGCACTGCCTGCCGTCCCGTGGCCACCCAGAGATCGGGCAGGGGCATGATCGCCAGAATACTGCCAATTTCCGGCTCCGTGGTGATCCACTCCTTCAAGAATGGCACTCCGCCAACGTCGGCCAGACTTTTCAGACGCGGATTATTGAAGTGGCGCATGATTGTCTGCATGTACGTGGCGTTTTCTGCCAAGCGCAGATTTAAAAGTTGAACGGGCGGCTGCAGGTTGCGCCCGGCGAGCGCAAGGTTGTGGTCGAGCATGCCGTCGGTTAGCAGCCATACGCGCCCTTCCAGGCTTTGCACAACGGCACGGGCGTAGGCGTTGACCGCGCCGGCATCGCGCGCGTCCGCAATTGTCCGGTTGAACCATGCTGGTGAAGCGGTTGCCAGTACGATCAGTCCGCCCAGCATGGGCCCGCCCCACTGGCGCAACCAGTGCCGGGTGCCTGTAGCTTCTTCATTCCACAGCAGCAGCGAAAGTCGCGTCCAGTAAGCTATCAAGTAGCCCCAGGTTATAGCCATCAGCACGTAAGGCGTAACCCGTAGCGCTCCCAGCCCCGTTAGTTGCCATGGCGAATAAGGTGCATTGAACACTACCCCCGCGAGAATCACGGTCAACATCAGGTGCAGAAAATAGAACCCCCAGTCGCGCTCCTCATTCAGCGCCCGCCGGACAATGCAGAGCATGGTCACGAATGGTACGATGCCGACCAGAATCACCAGCAGCCAGCCAACCTGTGGCAGCCCCCCCGCCAGCTCGCGCGCATTGCCGGATAGAACGTACGACATGATCTGGTACCAGGGTGGTGAACCGCTGAGCAGCCACCCCTCGGTCTGCATGTAGCGCCATGCTGTCTCGCCCAGCAAGGCCAGTCCCGCCAGCCCGGCCAGCGGCGCTAACGTCCAAAAGCCCGCCGACTTCAGCTGTTCATCGCGCCACGCCAGATAGATGGTCGCCAGAGCGAATGCGGGCGCGGCCGCAACAAAGGCTGATGATTCCACCACTCCGACGCCGCACAGGAAGGCCAGCCCGGCCGCCGTGGAAACCCGGAAGCGCAACCAGAGTGATTGCAGAAGCCAGATCGCGCACACCAGCAGCAACAAGCTAAGCGTGACCGTGTGTGCACGGTTGGACGCCATCCAGAACGGAAGGCTGAACGCCAGGAAAAGTCCGGCACCCAGGGCACCCAGAGTTACAGCCAAATCCGTCTGCCGCCGGTATAGAGGGTCGGGATCAATCACGGCCTGCAGAAAACGGCCCATCAAATGCGCCAGCAGACCCGCCACTACGGCGCCGCACAACGCGCTGAACACGTTCATGCTTGTGGCGATGTCGCCGAACGGCAGCCATGCAAGCAGAGTTACAGTCAGGTTCCAGAGCGGGTTGTTCGGCGTGCCGAAGGTTGTCTGGCAGGCGTGTTCGGACAACATCCGCGCCGATTCTCCGGGGAATGCGCCACGACTCAATGTTGTCAGATAAGTTGCCAGCGCGGCCAGACCGCATGTCGGTCCAACCAGCCGGGTCCAGCAGATGCGTTGTTCACTCATGAAACGAAGGCTCCAGAGGTAAGCTGAGTACATCATACCCGTCGCCCGTATGGTTATGCAATCGCAAAGCCGACTTCCAGCCGGCTTGTCCCCGTCGCACGGTTTGTGATAAAAGGTTCTTGTGGTGAGCCGCTAAGTTCCCGGCTTGCCGGCTGGATGCAATTGGAACGGCGCTTTTCAAAGAAGAGATGGATCACAGCTATGAACGTCGTATCCGCTCCAAGTAACATACTGGTTATTAATTCCGGCAGCTCATCCCTGAAATTCACCATGTACTCGATGGTTCGTGAGCAGGTGCTCGCCAAGGGTATTGTGGAACGCATTGGCCAGGGCCGGCCGGTCATGAAATACGAACGGATTGCGGACGGGCTCGTGTTCAAAAAACCCGTCCAGGCGGCCACTCACGATGAAGCTCTGCGTCTGGTATGCGACCACCTTGTGGATCCCGGAACCGGTGTCCTGCGCAAACTGACAGAGGTGGATGCCATTGGCCATCGTGTGGTGCATGGGCGCGACGTGTTTCACGATTCGGTGATCGTCAATGCGCAGGTCAAAGAGACCATTCGTGAGTGCTTTAGCATCGCTCCGCTGCACAATCCCGCCAACCTCGGCGGGATCGAGGCCTGCGAGCGTGTTTTTCCCGGTGTTTCCAACATTGCCGTGTTCGACACGGCCTTTCACCACACCATGCCGCCGTGGACCTATCTCTACGCCATTCCTTACGAATATTACGAGAAATATGGCATCCGTAAATATGGTTTCCACGGCACTTCACACAAATTCGTTTCGCAAGCCACGGCGCATTATTTGCAGCGGCCGATCGGGGAGTTAAGGCTGATTACCGCCCATCTCGGGAACGGCGCCAGCATTACGGCTGTAGATCGCGGCAACGTCCTTGATACAAGCATGGGCATGACCGCTTTGAACGGCCTGATCATGGGAACGCGCTCGGGAGATATAGATCCGGCCGTTGTTCTGCACCTCGTCCGCAACGGCATGAGCGCCGACCAGATTGACAACCTGCTCAACAAGCAAAGCGGGCTGTTGGGCCTTTCCGGCATCGGCAGCGGAGACATGCGCGATAACATCGCTGCCGCCGAGGAGGGTAATCTGCAGGCGCGTCGCGCAATCCGCATGTTCGTCCATCGTCTGGTGTCGTACATCGGCTCTTACTTCACAATTCTCGGCGGTGCCGACGCGCTTGTTTTCACCGGCGGGGTCGGGGAAAACAGCGCCTACATACGGGCGCTTGTGCTCCGCCAGCTTGCCTGCCTGAATTGTTTTCCCGACGAAACGGCCAACCAGTCCGCTATCGGTACGCCTGCCACCATCAGCACTCCTGAAAGCCGGATGCATGCAATCGTTATGCCGACCAATGAAGAATTGATGATTGCCCGTGAAACCGTGCGGCTGTTGACCGTGCCCGGCGTGGCGCCGTAAGCCGCAGGCCGGGCAAGCATGATTATAGGAAAGATTGCCAGTGATGCTTAACAAATCCGAGTTTAAACCCCTAACCATGAGTAGTAACTGTGTCATTACTTGATGTCTGGATTACCAGAATAAAATCCACTGCCGGATGCACGCTGGTGCTCGCCGAAGGGCAGGATCCGCGCGTGATGTCGGCGGCTGTAAAAATCGCAACCCTCGGCATTGCACGTAAGGTGATCGTGCTTGCCACGCCGGAGGAACAGGCCGCCTCCAGCCAGGGGGTTTGTTTCGACGGGCTGAATGTCGAATTTCTCGACTACCGGCACGCGGCTGTCACAGAACGTCTGGCCAACGCTTTTTACGAGCGGCGCAAAGCCAAAGGAGTCACGCCCCGGCAGGCGCTTCAACAGTTAACCAACCGGATCTATTTTGGCGACATGTTGCTTAGCGAAGGTCTGGCCGATTGTCTTGTCGCAGGCAGCATTGCAACCACGCCTGATATGGTGCGTGCCGCTTTCCAGTGCATTGGCACCGCGCCGGGCATCAAAACAGGCAGCAGCTTCTTCGCAATGGAACTCGCCCAGCCAACGTCAGGCGGTGAGCGCGTGCTGATCTATGCCGACGCCGGAGTCAATCCGGACCCGTCACCGGAACAACTCGTGGATATCGTCGTCTCCACAATCCGCAGCTATCATGCGCTGCTTGGCGGCCAGGCCCGCGTGGCCATGCTCTCCTTTTCGACAAAGGGCAGCGCCAGGCACGCCATGGTGGATAAGATGGCTGAAGCCACGCGCCTTGCCGTCGCCCGCGTGCAAGAGCTGAAGCTCGATGCGCTGGTGGACGGAGAGTTACAGGTTGACGCCGCCATCGTGCCCGCCATTGCAGCCTCCAAGTGCCCGTCCTCGCCGCTTCAAGGGCGGGCTAATATCCTGGTCTTTCCTGATCTGCAATCCGGAAACATCAGCTACAAGCTTACTGAACGGCTGGCTGGCGCCCGTGCCTACGGACCCATCATGCAGGGCCTGGCCAAACCGGTTAACGATCTTTCGCGAGGCTGCAGTGTTGATGATATCGTGGCCGTCGCCGCGATCGCGGCCTGCCAGTCGCTGGCCACGGCTGTGAAAGGATCCGGCCATGATCTGTAACGAGACTTGCCGGAAAGAGCATTTGAAGATGCAGGCGATTGCCCACGATCCATATTGCCTGATGCCGGAAGAGCTGCCGCCGCATCCCAGAACATTGCTGACACCCGCACGTCTGGCCCGCGCCAAGCAGAACATCCGCACCACAGCATGGGCCAAACTTGCCTGTGAACATCTGCTACAGAGCGCCGCCCAGCCCTTTGCCATCCCGTCACCGTGGAGTAATCCGGAAGATCCCAAAGTTGATCTCGCGCTGACCCACGCCCTGAAGAACGCGCTGGCCGCCCTGTTGACCGGGGAAACTCGCTATCGCGATGAAGCCCGGCGCGTGCTGTGCGCCGTGGCCCGCGCCTGCTCCGGCTGGTCCATGCCGGGCTGGCGGGTCGGCTCGCAACAAATGGCCGCGCTGGCTCAGGACCATCTGCGGTTTTTCGCGCTGGCCTATGACACCCTTGCCGCTGTTCCTCTGCCCCCGGATGAAGACGCGCTGCTGCGGGCGGTGCTGACGGAAAAAAACCAGGGGTTGGACGCCTGCGGGCACATGTTCTGCAGTAACTACAATAGCTGGAACATTGTCGCACGGCTGACCGTGGCCTCCGCCCTGGGTGACCAGCGCGGCATCCACGATGCGCTGTACGGCTGTGACCGTAATGGGCAGTGGCGCTACGGGCTGGTCCACCAGATCCGGCACGACCTGCTGGCGGATGGCATGCACTGGGAACGGACCATAGGCTACCACTACTATTCGCTGATGGCCCTGACCGAAATTGCCGACCTTGCCGGGCATATCGGCATTGATGTCTGGCACCTGCAGCTTCCCGCCCTGCTGGCCAACGAAGGCCACGACCTGCACCGGGACTACGGTCCGGACGGCCTCAAAAGCTTCCAGATGTTCTACGACGCCCCGTTTTACCAGATGTTTGTAAACCGCGATTTCTCGCTATTGCACGATTCCGGCCTGGCCAATTTTCGCGGCACCTGGATCTGGGGTGTGGTTTACGATCTTGCCTATCAGGCCTACCGCGACCCGAAGTACGCCTGGCTGATCAATTGCATGGAGCAGGAAAACCCCCAGCGTAAAGAGCCGGGTTTCCCTATGCAGCTTCAAACCTGGGCCGGATACTACGACTTTCTGCGGATTGAGAGCGACACCTACCCCGGCAATGATTTCTCGCTCGTTCCGGATCAAACCATCGGCGTTTCTGGCCGGCACGTGCGGGGTTGTTCGCTCTTCGCTGTGCATGGCTCTGCCGTGCTGCGCAGTGATCCGGAGGACCCCGGGGCGCCCGGCGCCTACTTGTTCTTCGGACCGCACTCTGCCGGGCATCAGGCGCCAGCCGCGCTGCACCTCGACCTGCACGCCGGTGGACGGCTCCGCACCGACGCCGCGCTCAGTAACGGGTATAGCGACCCGCTTTACCCGACATGGATACGCACCACCATCGCCCATAACACAGTCACCGTTGACGGGACCTCGATGTATCCCTATGACCGTGCAACCGATTCGATCTGGGAGGCCGATATCTGGCACGACCGCATTTCCGATGGCGTACTGGAATTTTTCCTGCCGGAGCCGGAATTCAAGGCCGTCCGTGCGTCGAACATCAACGTCTACCCGGGCGTGCGGCTTGACCGCACCGTGATTCTTACCCGCGCCTTTGCGCTCGATGTCTTTCGTGTGATCAGCCCGGTAGAACACCAGTACGACTGGGCTTTGCATGTTATGGGGACCCCTCAGCTTCCTGCCGGGGCAGTGCCGGCCGACCTCGGGTCCGGCCTCGGGTACCGCCATTTTCGCAACGCATGCGAAGTGGCCGTGACTGCGGCGCCGCTCCGCCTGCAGTGGCAATTGCCAACTGCGCAGACGTCCGGATTAATTCTACCGCCGGGCGGCGCGCGGCTGTTTGTCGCCGCCGATCCACCGCCCCGCAAGACCGGTGATCTCGGAGAGCTTACTCCGCCGCCCGAGCGATCTGCTGTGATCGTTCGCGCTCAGGCGT
>SESG01036632.1_pt1 | contig 10042 bp, 10 predicted proteins | sample 3171421 | NCBI WGS metagenome assembly SESG01 (sample SAMN10866946, study PRJNA518727) | freshwater metagenome | biome: subpolar coniferous forest; feature: holomictic lake; material: water; isolation source: holomictic Lake 227, 6 m and 8 m depth | place: Canada: near Kenora, Ontario | collected... | reverse complement strand
TGTTGCCACCGCAGAACTTTATGAGATTAAATCAGTTTACCACTTAAAAGTAAGAGCGATCTGTGAAGCCCAGTCAGTGGTATTGTTGTCTGCTGCGCCTTCACCTGAAACAAATTCAGGGCCGTTTAACACAAGGTCTTTGTTGACAAGAAAGTCAATGGAGAACGCGGCAACTTCTAAAGTCGCGCCGAAGTTTACATTGAGGATGTTTGTGTTTGATTTAGTGTAGGTATCGCCTGCACTTGTAATTTTGCCGTCTGCATCTTTCTCATAAGATTTATAGGTATTGGTGTTCCACATTGCTTTCTTTGCACCTGCTCTGAGTGTCCAGTTATCATTTATCTTTGTTTCCGCACCTATGATAAGAGGTACATTAAAGGACATATACTCATAATAATTAGTATGTACAGGGGTAGAGGTAATGATTTTGTCAACTCCATCAGGATTGTTTTGGTTTTCAAATACCATTTCAAGCTGGGTTCCTGCAAAAATAGTTGTCTTGTCTAACTTTATAGTTTTTACAGCACCAAGTTGTGCCATAGTCCATACCATTGAATATTTGTCAAAACCGTCAAATGATTTTGTTCCATCAGTATTGAATACTTGCGAGACACTCTCGTTATTATAATAAATAAGCTGAACGCCAGCGCCAAAAGCCAAATCTCCCATAGTCGCTTTGGCAGCAAGTCTGCTTTCGATACCAGAAGTTTTAGACTGAGTAAAGGCAGTTTTGTTGCCATCAGGATCAAAAGAAGTATCTTCGTTTTGAATGCTAAGTGGAATTGCTACTGCAAGACCGAAATCCATAGGAATGTCTCCAAGTAAACTTAAACCAAGGTTAATTCCGATAGAATTGCTAAAGTAATCTACAGATATGTTTTTATTATGTGTGACAGGATCTTCAGTTGGGTTTTGAACCTGTTTTTCAAGATACTGCTGGTAAGAAACACCAGCTGCTATAGCCATAGTGTTTGAAAGGTTGCAACCATAGAGAACAGCTGAGTTGTTGTTTCCCGCAATCATATTACCATAAGTATAGTTCGTATATGCTCCTACTACACCACCAAGAGCATCCATATTAAGATACGAATCCATATCACTACCGTTATACTCAATGAGAGCAAGATTTGAGTATTTTACTAATGTAGCAGGGAAAATCTTTACATTTGAAGCATCGGATACCATCCAAGCATCCTGTCCCAAAAGATCACTGTTAAGTCCGAGACTTTCGAGGCGTGTAGATGAGGCAACAGCCATACTTGTAAAGAGCATTACAACTGCTAAGACCACTAAAAATTTCTTCATTCTTTTTCCTCCTAAATTTAATTTTTTTTTATATTTTTTCAGTTTTTATGGTATTCATAAAGGCCTGCAGTATTGTTACCACAGGACTTTATGAGATTAAATCAGTTTACCACTTAAAAGTAAGTGCGATTTTTGATGCCCAGTCAGTTGTGTTGCTGTTTGCTGCGCCTTCACCTGACACAAATTCAGGGCCGTTTAATACTAGGTCTTTGTTGACAAGAAAGTCAATGGAAAACGCGGCAACTTCAAAAGTCGCGCCGAAGTTCACATTGAGACCAGGAGTGGTATTCGTGGTGTTGTAGGTATCGCCTGCAGATGTGATTTTACCATCAGCATTTTTAGTAGTATATTTCCAAGTATCGTTGCTCCACATTGATTTTTTTGCACCGGCTCTTAAAGTCCAGTTGTCGTTTATTTTTGTTTCTGCACCTATGATGAGAGGCACACTAACCCAAATACCATCTTCGTATTCAGTCGAATCGGTTTTGGTATAATAAACTTTGTCATAGCCTTCTGCCCAAGAACGATTGTAAAACTCCATTTCAAGCTGAGTTCCAGCAAAGATAGTTGTCTTGTCTAATTTAATAGTTTTTACTGTTCCCAACTGAACCATTATTTCCTGATCAGTGTTTGTTGCATACCAATCATATGTAACTGCGCCGCCAGTAGAAAACTCTTGCGAAATTGATTCATATCTATTTGTATATAACTGAGCACTAAGACCTACAGCCATATCACCTATAGTTGCCTTACTATTTAACTTGACTTCAATGCCAGCCCATTTTGCTTGATCAAACTCTGTTTTATTTCCATCAGTATCAAAATAGGTGTCTTCGTTGGTGATATAAAGCGGTATCGACAAGGATAGACCTAAATCCATAGGTATGTCACCGAGTAAACCTAAACCAAGGTTGATACCGATAGCATTACTAAAAGTATTGACGCTGATATCTTTCTTGTGCACAACAGGAACTTCTGTTGGGTTCTGAACTTGTTTGTCAAGATACTGCTGGTAAGTGACACCAACTGCAACTGACATAGTGTCAGACAGGTTGCGACCATAAAGCACACCTGAAGAGTTTAAAGTGCTGTCAAGAAGATAACTGTAGGTGCTGTTTTGTGTGTAAATACCAATTACTCCACCAAGCAAATCCAAATTAACATAGGAATTAAGGTCTCCGTTAGAGGCTCCATACTCAAAGACCGCAAGCTTTGGGTATTTTACTATTGTTGCTGGGAAAATATTTACATTTGCTGAATCTGAAACCATCCACGCATCTGGCGCATAAAAAGAGTCACTGTTAAGTCCGATACCATCAAGGCGTGTTTCTGAAGCTATTGCTACACTTGCAAAGAGCGCAAGTACCGCTAAGACTACTAAAAGTTTCTTCATTCTTGTTTCCTCCCTAAGTTTAATTTTTTTTTCATATATGTTTAGTATATGGTATTCATAAAGTGTTCTGCGGTGTTGCCACTGAAGAACCTTATGATATTAAATCAGTTTACCACTTAAAGTTAAGAGCAATCTTTGATGACCAGTCAGTGGTGTTGCCGTTTGCTACGCCTTCACCTGAAACAAACTCAGGGCCGTTTAACACAAGTTCTTTGTTGACAAGAAAGTCAATGGAGAACGCGGCAATTTCTAAAGTCGCGCCGAAGTTTACATTGAGGTTGTTTGTGTCTGAACGAGTGTTGGTAACGCCTGCCCAGGTGATTTTTCCATCTGAATTTTTCCAATAAGATTTATCTGTTTCGTTGTTCCACATTGCTTTCTTCGCACCGGCTCTTACAGTCCAGTTGTCGGTTATCTTTGTTTCTGCACCTATGACGAGAGGCACATTAACCCACATACCCTCATAATAATAAGTGGAAGGAGTTTTGGTGTAAAGAACTTTGTCATAGCCATCTGCATAAATATTGTTCCAAAAACTCAGTTCAAGCTGTGTTCCAACAAAAACAGTTGTCTTGTCTAACTTTACAGTTTTTACAGTACCAAGCTGAATAGAAGTCTTCTGATAATTATCTACTTTGTAAAAATCATATGAAAGTGCTCCGCCAGTCGTAAAATCCTGTTCGATTTGTTCATATTTTTTTAAATAGGATTGGACTCCAAGGCCGATAGCCATATCTCCAAGAGTTGCCTTGGCATTAAATTTGGTATCTAAACCAGAAGTCTTCTCCTGATAAAAATATGTTTTATTGCCATCAGAATCAAAATTAGTGTCTTCATTATTGATATGGAGAGGGAGTGATAAGGAGAGTCCAAAATCCATCGGAATGGCACCAAGTAAACCTAAGCCAAGGTTAAGACCGATAGCATCATTAAATGAACCGACATATATATCTTTATTATATGTGACAGGAACTTCTGTTGGGTTCTGAACGGTTTTGTCAAGATACTGCTGGTAAGTGAGACCAACTGCGATTGCCATAGTGTCGGAAAGGTTAAGACCATAAAGCACAGCTGAGTTTGTGTCGCTAACGATGCTGTTGTTGATGCTTTTGTTGGTGTAAAGACCGATTACTCCACCAAGTAAATCCATATTGACATAGGAATTAAGATCTCCACTATCATACCCATATTCAAATACAGCAAGCTTTGGGTATTTTACTATTGTAGCTGGGAAAAGATTTACATTGGCTGCATCTGAAACCATCCAAGCATCAGGACTGTAAGAATCACTGCTAAGTCCGAGGCCGTTAAGGCGTGTTTCTGAAGCTATTGCTACACTCGCAAAGAGCGCGAGCACTGCTAAAACAACTAAAAACTTTTTCATTTTTTTCTCCTTAAATTTTTTATTTAAAAGTCTATTATATTAAATTAAGTTTACCACTTAAAGTTAAGAGCGATTTTTGATGCCCAGTCAGTCGTGTTTCCGTTTGCTACGCCTTCACCTGAAACAAACTCTGGCCCGTTTAACACAAGGTCTTTGTTGACAAGAAAGTCAATGGAAAAAGCGGCAATTTCAAAAGTAGCACCGAAGTTAACATTGAGATCGTTTGTGTCAGAATAAGTGTAGGTGTCGTCTGCAGATGTAATTTTACCATCGGCATTTTTAGAATAATTTTTTGAGATGTCGTTGTTCCACATTGCTTTTTTTGCACCGGCTCTTACAGTCCAGTTGTCGGTGATCTTTGTTTCTGCACCTATAATAAGAGGTACATTAACCCATAACCCATCCTCGTATTCAGTTGAATCAGTTTTGGTCTGAACAACTTTGTCAAAGCCATTTGCATTAGTTCTATTTGTAAACTCTATTTCAAATTGCGTTCCAGCAAAAATAGTTGTTTTGTCTAATTTTACAGTTTTTACTGTTCCAAGTTGAAGCGCAACATACTGAGTGGTGCTCAAATCATACCAATCATAAGAAAGTGCTTCTCCAGATGTAAACTCCTGATTGATATATTCATATTTGTCTGAATAAAATTGTACGCCAAGTCCTACAGTCATATCTCCAAGACTTGCTTTGCCACTAAGTCTGGCTTGAATTCCAGCATCTGTATAGTGAGTAAAATCTGTTTTATAACCATCAGAATTAAAATTAGTTTCTTCATTCCAAATATCAAGAGGTAATACCAAGGATAGACCGAAATCCATAGGGATCTCACCGAGTAAACTTAAACCAAGGTTTATACCAATAGTATTATGAAAGCTAATGACAGAGATATCTTTATTATGTGTGACAGGAACTTCTGTTGGGTTCTGAACTTGTTTGTCGAGATACTGTTGGTAAGTGAGACCAACTGCGATAGCCATAGTGTCAGAAAGGTTACGACCATAAAGCACGCCGGAGTTTGAACCGCTGAGATTATAATTATACCAGGAATCATAGCTGGTGTATAATCCAATTACCCCACCAAGTAAATCTATATTGACATAAGAATTAAGATTGTCTCCATCATACTCAAATACAGCAAGTTTTGGGTATTTTAATATTGTAGTAGGAAAAAGATTTACATTGTTTGCATCTGAAACCATCCAAGAGGTAGGAGCCCACCAACCACCATTTAAGCCAATGCCTTCAAGTCTTGTTTCTGAAGCCATTGCCATACTTGCAAAGAGTGTAAGCACTGCTAAGATAACAAAAAGTTTTTTCATTCTTTTTTTCTCCCCTAAATTCCTTATTTTATAACTTTGAAAGGGAAAGCGTTTTTAGCATTTTCAACAACTATTCACCTTTACCCAAATTAATAATAATCAGTATTTAATATGCATAAAAGTATTTAGTAATATAAGTTAATTAAAGAACCCAAAACCTATTAACATATATTTAACAAATAATTAGTAAAAAGTCAACAAAAAAATTAGAAAAACTGGATTTGGAGAGAATGTATTATTTTTGTGAGGTACTTTCTATATATAAGGGGAGAAAAAATAATAAGTAAAAGTTTTTTTGAGTATGAAGTTTTAGCAAAGGCAAAAATAAAAGGGCGAATTAATCAGCGCATTTCATTTCTTTTATAGCACAGAACTCTCCGCACATAGTGCAGACATCGTTCAGGGCGGGTTTTGAAGATGCTCTCATAGCTTTTGCTTTTTCAGGGTTTATGGAAAGTGCTATCTGTTTGTCCCAGTCTAAATTTTTTCTGGCAGTTGCCATAGCATTGTCCCACTCTATGGCACCCGGAATCCCTCTGGCGATATCAGCGGCGTGTCCCGCAATACGAGACGATATCACCCCTTCTCTCACTTCGTTCAAATCAGGGAGTTTCAAATGTTCGGCAGGAGTGACATAACACAGAAAATCAGCTCCTGAAATAGCGGCAAGGGCGCCACCTATGGCGGCTGTGATATGGTCATAGCCGGGGGCAATATCCGTGACAAGGGGGCCAAGTACATAAAAAGGCGCTCCATTACACAGTTTTTTCTCTAATTGCATATTTGTGACTATCTGATTTATCGGCATATGGCCGGGACCTTCTATCATAACCTGAACATTTTTGTCATAAGCCCGCTTGGCGAGCTCGCCGAGGGTGATAAGTTCCTGTATTTGAGCCCTATCTGTGGCATCGGACACACAACCCGGGCGCATACCATCTCCCAAAGACAGAGTCATATCGTATTTGTAAGCAATATCCAAAAGGCGGTCATAATCTTCATAAAGCGGATTTTCTTTTTGATTTTTTATTATCCAGACAGCAAGCATAGCTCCACCACGACTTACTATGTCAAGGAGTCTGCCCTGTTTTTTAAAAGCTTCTACGGAATGTTTTGTAATGCCACAATGGACGGTGGCAAAATCTACGCCTTCTGCCGCGTGTTCTTCAATGACTTTAAATAAATGATCGGCAGTCATATGCAGGGGAGTTTTTTTTTGTTTGGATAAAACTACAGCCGCTTCATAAATTGGCACAGTGCCCAAAGGGACATTACAATTTTCAAGCATTTTTTTTCTTATCAATTTTAAATCGCCGCCAGTGGACAAATCCATAACTGCATCGGCTCCGGCAGCAATGGCAGTTTTTAATTTTAAAAGTTCAGCATCAAGATCGCACACATCCTGTGAGGAACCTATGTTGGCATTTACTTTTATTCTGGTGCCAGCACCTATGGCGGTGGGCTTTACATTCTTATGATTTATGTTTTTGGTAATAATGATTTCGCCTTTTGCCATAAGGGTTATAAGCGTTTTTATATCCATTTTTTCATCCACTGCCACGGCTTTCATTTCAGCGGTAATGATTCCTTTTTTTGCAGCTTCGAGTTGTGTCATAGTTGCTCCTAAAATATTTCTTATTTAAAGTTTTTGATTTTAGCTAAAATGTTTTTTGTTTTTTCTTTTATATTTTCAGCCGCTGTAATTTCTGAAATCAAGGCAAAGTTTTTTATGCCAAGGGCTGATAAAGTTTTTATAGTATACTCTTTAATACCCCCGATTGCAACAAGGGGAGTTTTTATTTTTTTTACAAGGGCGGGAAGTTTTTTTATGTCAAAAACTTTTGCAATTTTTGTGGAAGTGGGAAACACAGGTCCAAATCCAATATATGAAGCTTTTAAGGTATCGGCAAGTAAGGCCTCTTTTTCGGTGGAAGCAGAAATGCCGATAATTTTATTTTTCCCGAGAAGAGTTTTTGCTACAGAGTAAGGAAGGTCACTTTGCCCGATATGAAGGCCGATGGCATTCACTGCCAAGGCAAGGTCAGCACGGTCGTTGATAATAAAAGGGACATTATGAAGGGCACAAACTTTCTGACAAACGACAGAAAGGGCATAAAAATCAAGGGTTTCTAAGGATTTTGCCCTAAGTTGTACAGCGGTGGCGCCTCCTTTTAAAGCGGCACGCAGAACCGATACGGGATTTTTTTTTACGCTGAGGGCGAAGTCATAATCAAGGATAAAATACAAAGAAAAATCAGGAGCGGAAAGTTTCATTATTTGTCCAAAGACAGGATTATTTTTTTCTCCAGAGTGTAAAGAGAATAGCGCATTTGTTTAAAACCCACGGCTTGAGCGGGGGCAATAAGTTTGGAGGTCTCTTCCAAAACTCGAAGCGCTTCCTGAGCACGCTTGAGATTTGAAATAAAAAGAGGAGTGAGGCCAGTGCGGGTAAATTCTGTTTTATTTTTTGAGCCACGGAGGACATCTTTTTCACTGTCGCGTGAGGACAGCAAGGCAGAATAATCCGGAGACAAAACAAGGACCCCTGCGGAAATGGCGTGGCGCATTTTTTTTAGAGTGGTGGAGATTTTTTTATTTGACAGGACAAATCTGGCTATGTCTTCTACTACACGCAGACCTTCTTTTGCCCTGTTGGCATTAGCATCTATTACGCGGAGAATTTTTTTATTTGTTATTGCCGCCATTTATCTATTTTGAAAGACGCAAAGAAGTTTTTTATTAAATTTGGAAAAGAAACGCCTTCATCATAAAGTTTTCCGAGCAGGTAACCTAAAAGGACAAGGGAAATTAAAAGCAGGGTTTTCCAAAACCCGAAAATAATTAAAAACAACCCCAGAAAAAAAGAAACTAAAAGTCCGACTATTTTTCCTATGTTGAGTAAAATTATTTTAAAAAGGTCTTTCATTATTTTTCATCCTTTGATTTAAAAACTACTTTGGTTACGGTAATCACAGGTCTGACTTCCGCCGTAATGCCTAAAGTATACTGGATATAGTTTATTATGGCTTCTTGAATTTCCTGGGATACATCTGCCACTGGTCTGTCGGAGTAGAGCACGACTTTTGCTCTCACATCCATTCGTTTTCTGCGGGCATAAACTTTGCCACGGATTTCTTTTACTCCATCCACTTGACTCTTTATTATTTTTGAAAAGTCCTCAATCGCTGGAAGCGATACCAAAATATCGCCTAACTGGGACTGCAAGACAACAGTGCGTTCCAACCGACGGGTCTCGATATTACCAATAATGGTAAAAAGAGCTGTGAAAATTAAAAATACGGAAATGCTCATAAGAAACACACGCGCAGGAGCGGCCCCACTCATATAGGTAATAAATTGAGTGGCAAAGGCAGCGGCGTTTTTTTCAGGAATTAAATTTAAACTCACAATGATTCCGACTATTCCGAAGAGGAGAAAGAAAAGAGTGTTCATGATTATTACTATTCTGTTAAATACACGCATAAGGCGCCTCCCTTAAAAAAGAATTATTTTTTATAGCGAACGCTATTTATGTTAATGTTTATCTTGCCTACAATAAGCCCTGTCATATTTTCTACAGCTTCACGGATTTTTTCTTGCACTGCACAACCGGTTTCAGTAATGTCACAACCAAAAGATAAAACGAGATTTATGTCAATAGATACAGTGGTATTCGTCATATCCACTTTTATTCCACGAGTAAGTTTTATGCCCAGTGCTTCTGCTAAAGTGCCGACTGTCCCTGAATCAATATCTACGACTCCATCTACACTTTTTGCGGCAATGGCTGAGATATTGGCTATGGCTTCTTCTGAGAGTTTAATATTTCCAGCATCGGTTTGGTTTGACTGCATAAAGCACCTCGAAAATATTTTTTTAAATACAGGAGTCAGATTTATTTGACTTCCATTTTTTCAATAAAAGAAGTGGAGTAATTATTTCTTATAAAATTTTCGTTTCTTAATATTTTTTTGTGAAGTGGAATAGTGGTCTTTATTCCCTCTATGACAAATTCGTCAAGGGCGCGTTTCATTCTTTCTATGGCTTCGTCTCTGTTGGCACCGGAAGCTATTATTTTTGCGACCATAGAATCATAGTATTGAGGAATAGTATAACCGTTGTACACATGGGTGTCTATTCTTATGCCAGGACCACCAGGGACATTGAACCCAGTTATTTTTCCTGGAGAAGGCATAAAATTATTATCGGGGTCCTCTGCGTTTATTCTGCATTCAATAGCGTGGCCGCGGAGTTTTATTTCTTTGTTAGGAATTGAAAGGCGTCTGCCTGCCGCGACTCTTAACTGTTCTTTGATAAGGTCAAAACCAGTGACCGCTTCAGTGACAGGATGTTCTACCTGAATTCGAGTATTCATTTCCATAAAATAATAATTTTTATTTTTATCCATTATAAACTCTACTGTGCCAGCGCCAGAATATTTTACAGCTTTTGCCATTCTGACGGCGGTCGCGCACATTTCGTGGCGGAGCTTATCGTTTAACATAGGGGAGGGGGATTCTTCAATAAGTTTTTGATGGCGTCTTTGGACAGAACAATCGCGCTCTCCTAAAGCGACGCAGTTTCCAAAATCATCTGCAAAAATTTGAATCTCTACATGGCGAGGTTCTTCTACAAACT
>SESG01026670.1_pt1 | contig 10042 bp, 5 predicted proteins | sample 3171421 | NCBI WGS metagenome assembly SESG01 (sample SAMN10866946, study PRJNA518727) | freshwater metagenome | biome: subpolar coniferous forest; feature: holomictic lake; material: water; isolation source: holomictic Lake 227, 6 m and 8 m depth | place: Canada: near Kenora, Ontario | collected... | reverse complement strand
GATAGGGATCCAGCTGTTTGTTCAGATTATCCAGATTCATGACATTGAGGAGGTTTTTCTCTTTGAGCGGACCATCCGGCAGATAATTCAAATCGGTTCCGGAAGCATCATTCCTGTAGAGTACATCCATCTTGAATTGCTCGCTTGAAAGGCGCTGGGAATTGATGCTGTAGATATTTTTCATCATCAGATCCCAGTTCTTGAATTTGGGATTCAGATTTGTTCCTTTCAACATCTTTAAAATCAGTGTTCTTGGCGCTTCAATACCATCCGTTGAAAATTCACCTACCTGAAAAGTCTGTCCGTTGGCCGTGTACTGATAGGCAATGGCAAGTATTTCATCTGAATTGAGTGCCATGTTCAGTGAGATGTACCCCAACTGACGGTTGATTGTATATTCCATCGAATCAAGACGACGTGCATTTTCAATTTTCTCAAAATCGCGACCGGCAATAAAATCGCGCTGCGACATGGGTTTCAGGATCTCGTTCAACCTGGCAAAATCCCGAATTCCTGAATAAGTGGTTGTCATCTCCCTGTAGAGGCCGTTGATGTTGTTGTTGGGAAGCTGGTTGTATGGGTAAACCAGACCCGGTGCATCTCCAAATTCCGGGATCGTATGGTTCTGCATGTCCTTGCTGTTCTCACCGAGGTCGAGTAAAGCGAGCACGTTCCTGGATTGATCGAAGCGGGATGATTTGTTGGTTACCCAGACCTCTATCTTGTTGAGTGTGACTGAAGTTTTCAAAATCGGAAGTTCTGAAAGTGCCTGATCGTAGGTGTTGTAAAAATGATGACCAAGGAAGAAATTCCTGTTGGCATCATAACCGGTGGCGTTAATCTCAAATTTTGTCTGTTCGGCACCTCCCTGGGTACTGATCACTTTGGTCTCGCCTTTTTGCTGTGAAAAGAGCGCGGTGACAGCCAGTTTCCCGAACTGAAGATCAGTCTTTACGCCAAAAAGGTTCACTCCACCGCGTATCAGCGTGCCTGTAAGCGGCATAGAAACATTACCTGCTTCCACATTTTTGACAATTTCATCCTCCCCACCGTTATAATTGAGCTTTATTTTATTTTCGAAATCAAACGTTGCATCCGTGTTGTAGTTGAATCGTAACTTCATCCGGTCGCCAATCTCCCCATCGAGACTCACATTGATTTTCTGGTTAAAGTCGAAGGTGGTATTTCGCTGCATCCTGGTCGGAATGGCAGGATTTTCGATCTTGTTGCTTTTGAGTCCAAGGGTCATCTCAACATATCCCTGAGGACGAATGTTCACGACGCTGCTTCCAAAAACTTTACTGAAAGCATCGCCGCCTATCTTAAATTGCGGAATAATCTGTGACCGTTTTTCGTTCGATTGTTCTGCAATTTTTTTCCGCCAGTATCTGTCGATGTAATCTTTCATGTCTTCATGAAGGTACTCGTGCATGCTGAGCGATCCGGGTAACCGGTATTCAATGCTTCCTGCCTTTTCTGTGATGAGGTATTGTCCGGTAAGCGGATCATAGATCACTTCGGTCTTGATGTTGGCCGGTTTTTTCAGGTAAAGCGAAGTGCTGTCGCTGTTGTGAAGTTGTGAAAATGGGTTTGCCTTTTTCTTGGAATGCAGTCGGATCAGCGCAGTATCCTCCTGGATGGAGTCATCAGCCAGAAACATTTTGGGATCAAAGCGCCTGGACATAGCATTGATTGATCCATTGGACGGGTTGCTATGCCAAACTAATGCGAGACATGCGAGAAGCAATGCTGCAAAGATGGTATTGAAAAGTACTTTCTTCAATTTGGTTAAAAACTCTTTAACGCCAACTTGATCAGATTTTCAACCGTTATTGCCGGTTGTTCGGTAAGGACTTGATCCACCAGTTTTTCAACTGCTTTCTTGTTAAATCCCAGCATTTCCAAAGCGGAGACCGCTTCGGAGCGAACAGGATTTTCTGCTGATCTGAAAAGCTGATCTCCGGCAGTTGTTTTGCCGATCTTGTCTTTCAGATCGATAATTACTCTTTGAGCCGTTTTGATTCCAATGCCTTTGATGTTCTTCAGTAAACCAACGTTTTCGTTTAGGATGGCATGTTGCAGCTCCTCAGGTTTATGCGATGAGAGCATCATGATGGCCGTATTGGCGCCGATACCGTTCACCGATATCAGCAGCCTGAAAAGTTCACGTTCTGTCTGGTCGAAAAAACCATACAGTATTTGTGCGTCTTCCCTTATCACCTGGTGCAGGAATATCTTTGCTTTTTCACTTCCGTGAAGAAGCGAATAAGTCGTCAGTGAAATATGAACTAAATATCCGATCTCTCCAGCTTCTATCACAACACCGGCAGGTGACAGGCTGATCACGGATCCTTTGATGTACTCAAACATAAGCAGCGTGGTTTGTAATTGTTATTCTCCTCCTGTCCGGTCTATTTCGTGGTGTTTCAGCGGATTCTTTGAAAGCTCTTTATAAAGCTTCCTGGATTCAAAAACATCGATGGCAAGATAGATTGCATTTCTGAATGAATCTTCTGATGCAACCCCGGTTCCGGCTATTTCATAGGCGGTTCCATGTCCGGGCGAGGTTCTGATTACAGGTAACCCTGCTGTAAAATTTACTCCGGATTCAAAAGCGAGTACCTTGAAAGGAATCAGCCCCTGGTCGTGATACATGGCCAGTACGGCATCAAATTTTCTGAAATCGTTCGATCCGAAAAACCCATCAGCAGGAAAAGGCCCCAGGGCGATAATTCCTTCTTCGTTGGCTTGCTTGATGGCAGGTCTGATAATCTCCTGATCTTCTGTTCCGATCACTCCCTTATCGCCGGCATGCGGATTTAAGCCCAGAACGGCAATCCTTGGCTTGTGCAGCGAAAAATCTTCCATCAGGGTCTTGTGGAGAATCCGGATATTCGATAAAATCTTCTCCTTGGTGAGACTTGGCGAAACCTGCTGAAGAGGAATATGACCGGTAACAACGCCGATTTTCAACTGATCGCTTACCATCAGCATCATGTAATTTTTGGAGGCAAACTCACTGGCAAAGAATTCGGTATGACCGGGAAACTTAAAATGTTCGGATTGGATATTTTCCTTGTTAATGGGAGCAGTGACGATCACGTCGATGTCGCCTGATTTCAGGTCTTTTACGGCAGCCTGAAGGGAAAGAAGCGCGGCTTCACCAGCTTCGGGTGTCGATTTACCCAGTTCAACGCGGATCTCTTCATCCACACAGTTGATGATGTTGACCCTCTTTGAATTGGCTTCGCGGGCATGTGCTATCTGATTGAAACTGAACAACTCAACATCCAGCGCCTTCCGGTGGTAGGCGGCTACTTTTGGGGAGCCGTAAACGATAGGGGTGCATGTCTCCAATAATCGGCTGTCTGACAAAGTTTTGATAATCACTTCATATCCGATGCCATTGATATCTCCATGCGTGATTCCTACTCTCAATTTATGTTGTTCCATAGGTTCTGTTTAATGGTTCGAACGATCTTTCGCGTTCTCTTTATTTGTCAAATTTAAGCTTTTATTCAATCAATCGGGGAAGTAAGACTATGAATTCGACCCAGTTCTCATTCCTTCAGCCAAAAGCCGCAAAAAATCAGTCAAAAGCCGCACTCCTGAAGCAGTTCCGCCGACCGTTCGATAATGATCTGCGGTGTGAAGAAAGGCCGGTCCGGCAATGTCCAAATGGATCCATGGATAATCGGTAAACCGTTGCAGAAACTTACCTGCCGTGATGGCGCCGGCTTCACCTCCTCCGATATTTTTTACATCCGCGATACTTGATTTGATCATTTCATCGTATTCCTCCCAGAGTGGCAGTTCAACAATTCTTTCGTTCACGCTTTCTCCTGCTTTTTTGAGAAGGTCAAGAAATTGAGTGCTCTTGGTTCCCATGGCTGCTATGCCGTGTATTCCCAGCGTCATGGCTGCCGATCCGGTTAAAGTAGCCAGATCAATCACCAACATCGGGTCGTATTTTTTGGCATAACACAAGGCATCGGCCAGAATGAGCCGCCCTTCTGCATCCGTGTTCAGCACTTCAACCGTTGCCCCGTTTGAAATCGTGATCACATCTCCGGGGGTAATGGCATTACCTCCGGGCCGGTTGTCGGTGGCAGGGATTAAAGTCACCAGATGAAGCGGCAAATGGTGACCGGCAGCGACATAAATGGCAGCTGCCACCGCAGCACCTCCGGCCATATCACATTTCATGTAGTCCATCGATTTGGCCGTAGGCTTCAGGCTTAGTCCGCCGGTGTCAAAAACGACTCCCTTCCCGACCAACACAATGGGTTGACTGTTCAGTGGATTTTCAGGCTTCCATTCCAATACGGTAAAAGTAGGCGGATCCACACTTCCCATATTGACAGCCAGCAAACCACCCATCCCGAGTGCTTCAATCTGGTCTTTTCCCAGAATGTTACAGTGAATACCAACTTCATTGCTCATTTGTTCAAGCAATGCGCTAAATTTTTCGGCATTGAGGCTGATCACAGGCTCATTCACCAGGTCGCGGGCCTTGAAAACTGCCTTGGTCAGGAATGTCAATTGCTCCATTTCCTGATCGGAGACCGAGTCTCCCCGGATCAAAATCTCCTGGAGTGTGGTCTTTATTTTTTCTGCTTTTGAGTTGTATTTCAGAAACTGGTAGCTCCCCAGTATGGCTCCTTCCACAAAGGCCAGCATATTCCCTGCATTTTCGGAGAACGAGGTTACCTCAAAGGTTTTCACTTTCTCCTCCTTGGCCCATAGTGCGGTTTCATTCCCTTTCCTTCGCCATGCTTCCAGGGCTAAGTTGGGATTTGCGGTTTCAGGAATGGTTACGATGAGCAGTTTGCTGGTAAAACGATTGATTTCAATCAGCTTGTGTTCATTGTTCAGTTTATCGAGCAGGTACTTGTGTTCATTTTCACTGAGAGACAATGCAGCCAGGTCTGCTGTTTCTTTCAAAAGAAAGATCTGGTTTTGGTGGACGATTTCCGATGTGCTTTTCTTTAAAATCATGGCTTTAAATCTGACGTTAATGAACCATTCAAATGGCTTTGGCTCAAAATTACTACCTTTAGCCCAATATTAGCAGTGAAAATGAGAATTGCGAAATGAAAAGTGAAAATTTACTGTTTGAAAGGGCGCTTCGCCTTGAGTCATTGTCTGCAGCTGAAGGATTGACCCTGTTTAACGATGCCTCCACACCGGATTTAATCTGGTTGGCAGATGCCTTGAGGCAAATTCATAAACCGGGTAAAGTGGTTACCTGGATGATCGACAGGAATGTAAATATTACCAATATTTGTATATCAGGATGCACTTTCTGTAATTTTCACCGGAAAATCAACCAGGAAGGAACCTACACCACCACCATGGAGGAATACCACCAGAAGATCGACCAGATGATTGAGCTGGGTGGAAATCAGTTGTTACTGCAGGGAGGAATGCACCCTAAATATGGCCTGAAATTCTATACGGACCTTTTCAGCGAACTTAAACAGAAGTACCCGGGAGTGAAACTCCATGCCCTCGGTCCACCCGAAGTGGTCCATATTGCCAGAAAAGAACGGATGTCATTCCGTGAGGTTTTGGTCAGGCTGATGGAAAGCGGACTCGAAAGCCTTCCGGGTGCCGGAGCCGAAATACTCTGCGACCGTGTCAGAAAGCAAATTTCACCCGGAAAGGCATCCGCGCAGGAATGGCTTGATGTGATGAAAGAGGCGCATCAATTAAATATGCTTACTTCTGCCACGATGATGTTCGGGCACATTGAAACCCCGCTGGAAAGGATGGAACATTTGGTGAGGCTTCGGGAATTACAGGAAATCAAACCTGCCGGGACTCCCGGATTCAAGGCATTCATTCCATGGCCATTCATGTCGGAAGGAACATTGCTGGGGAAAAGCGGGGATTTCAAACCCATACTTCCCATCGATTATATCAGGATGATTGCCTTGAGCAGAATCATGCTCCCCAACATTGAAAATATTCAGGCCTCGTGGCTCACGGTAGGTAAGGAAACCGGACAAATTGCCCTTCATGCGGGCGCCAACGACCTTGGTTCAATCATGATTGAGGAGAATGTCGTTTCTGCGGCAGGTGCCTCTTTTTCGATGGATTCTCAGCAAATGCAAAAATGTATTTCGGATGCAGGGTTCACGCCCCAGCTCAGGAACCAGGCATATGAGCCTGTCAGCCTGCCGGAAGGAGTCAGAAATCAAGCTTTTAGCCGTTAACTTTTAGCGTTTGACATTTTTTGATACCAAACAATTCCAACTTATTTACTAACAGCTAATAGCTAACCACCAACAACCTTATTAAATAAACATATTTTGTACATTTGTGCCGGAATTCCGGATAGTTATGCACATAGGTAGCTGTCTTTCCGGACCAATCATTTACCGAATAAAGAAGTTATTGAAATGAGAAAATGGCGCGTTGAAGATTCTGCTGAACTTTACAACATCAACGGTTGGGGCATCAATTATTTTTCAATCAACGAAAAAGGTCATGTGGTCGTTAAACCACGGAAGGACGGCATTGAGGTCGACCTGATGGAACTCGTTGAAGAGTTGCAGCTGAGGGATGTTTCCACTCCTGTTCTGCTTCGTTTTCCCGATATTCTGGATAGCCGGATCGAGAAAATGGCCAGCTGTTTCAAAATTGCTGCTGAAGAATATGGTTACAATGCGCAGAATTACATCATATATCCAATCAAAGTAAACCAGATGAGACCCGTCGTGGAGGAAATTGTCACCCACGGGAAAAAATTCAACATAGGACTTGAGGCAGGCTCCAAACCTGAGCTTCATGCCGTGATTGCCATCAACACCGACAATGATTCACTGATCATCTGCAACGGATACAAAGACGAAGACTACATCGAACTGGCCCTTCTCGCACAGAAAATGGGCCGCCAGATTTATCTCGTCATTGAAAAACTGAGCGAGATGAAACTGATTGTCAAAATTGCCAAGCAGTTTAAGATCAAGCCAAATCTTGGAATTCGCATCAAGCTCTCGAGTACAGGAAGCGGAAAATGGGAAGATTCGGGAGGTGATGGCAGCAAGTTCGGACTTACATCCAGCGAATTGCTTGAAGCCCTTGACTATCTCGATAAAAACAAGATGAAGGATTGTCTTCGTCTGGTTCATTTTCACATCGGAAGTCAGGTCAACAAGATTCGTCGCATCAAACTGGCCATGCGTGAGGCATCCCAGTTTTATGTTCAGATGCACAAGAATGGATTCCTGATCGATTTTGTGGATATTGGCGGCGGATTGGGTGTCGATTACGATGGTACCAGGTCTTCAAGTGAAAGCAGTGTCAACTATAGCATTCAGGAGTATGTCAACGATGTTGTTTCCACACTGGTGGACGTGAGCGAAAAAAACGGACTTCCGCATCCCAATATTATCACTGAATCAGGTCGCTCCTTAACGGCGCACCACTCTGTTCTCGTTTTTGAAGTACTTGAATCTACTTCACTTCCCCGATGGGAAGAGGAAGAAGAGGTAAGTCCGGATGACCATGAATTGCTGAGGGAGTTATATTCACTATGGGATACCCTGAATCAGCCCAGGATGCTGGAAACATGGCATGATGCGCAGCAAATCCGGGAAGAAGCGCTCGACCGTTTCAGCCTCGGACTTCTCGATATTTCCACCAGGGCCAAAATTGAGCGGTTATTCTGGTCCATTGCCAAAGAGACTACCCAGATGGTTGCAGGGATGAAACACGTACCTGAAGAGTTTGTGACCTTGCCTAAATTATTGTCAGATAAATACTTCTGTAATTTTTCACTTTTCCAATCCTTGCCTGATTCCTGGGCAATTGACCAGATATTCCCGATCATCCCGCTCGACCGACTCGATGAAAAGCCTGACAGATACGCGACAATCCAGGATATTACCTGTGATTCGGATGGTAAAATCGAAAATTTCATCTCAGCCCGCAGTCAGTCCTACAATTTGCCTGTGCATTCGCTTAAACCGAAGGAGCCTTACTACATCGGTGTATTCCTGGTAGGAGCTTACCAGGAGATTTTGGGCGATCTTCACAACCTGTTCGGTGATACCAATGCCGTTCACGTATCGGTGGATGACAAAGGATACAACATCGACCAGGTCATTGATGGCGAAACCGTTGCCGAGGTTTTGGAATATGTGCAGTACAATCCTAAGAAGCTGGTTCGTACAGTCGAAACCTGGGTTACCTCATCTGTTAAATCGGGGATCATCTCTGCAGAAGAGGGGAAAGAATTCTTATCCAATTATCGATCAGGCTTATATGGTTATACTTACCTGGAGTAGTTCTCCTGAATCATGATAAAAACAGACTTGTCAAGGCCGGTAAGACTTTTTTTAAAGTTGGCCGGCCTTTGTTTTTTTGCTATTGTTTTTGTTCTTCCGCTCGATGCCCAGGTTTATCTGCAAACGGTGAAAGGGATTCTTCGTGACCAGGAAACACTTCAGCCGGTTGCGGGAGCGACTCTTCAGTTCACGGGTCAATCTACAGGTTTTACCGCGTTCTCGGATGCCGACGGAAGTTTTAAAATCAAAATACCATCCGGACGGTGGGACATCCTGATTTCCAGATTAGGATACGGGCCCAAGACTGTCGCCAATATTCAGGTTGGGACGGGGAAAGAAATTATGCTTGAGATTCCGATGGAAGCGAAAGTGTACGAAACGCAGGAAGTTCAGATCTCAGCAGGTAAGCAGACCTGGCTCAAACCCAGCAGTGGTTCGAGTGTACGAACGCTGCAGAGCCAGGATGCCGCCAGATTTGCAGGAGGTTATTATGATGCGTTGAGGATGGTGGCTAATTTTGCCGGTATTACCAGCGGAAACAGCGATCAGAGCAATGAGATTGTTGTGAGGGGGAATTCCCCCATGGGACTTCTCTGGCGACTGGAAGGACTTGAAATTCCCAATCCAAATCATTTGTCGAACGGAGTCGGTAGCAACGGCGGGGCTTACTCCATGATCTCCACCAATGTACTTGCAGATTTTGATTTTTATACCGGGGCCTTCCCGGGAGAATTTGGCAATGCAATTTCAGGTGTGATGGATTTAAGGCTGCGGAAAGGAAATACGGACAATCATGAATTCGGTTTGCAGTTGAGTGTGGTGGGAGCGGAGGCCGCCGCCGAGGGACCAATTGGAAAATCAACCAATAACTCTTACCTGTTCTCCATGCGGTATGCCAATTTCAACATTCTTCAAAAATACGGCATCATCAATCTCCAGGATTTGAGCATTATACCCTCATCGCTGGACTGGACCTTCAAAATGAATTTCCACGGAGCCAAAATGGGAGATCTTGAATTTTTTACAATTGGCGGGAAAAGTAAAGCAGGAAATGAGGCCTCTAAAAACAGATCGGAAATCGTCAAGGGGATCAACAATGATGAATTTCTGGAGGAGGATGCCCTTGCCGTTTTTGGTGTTAAACACCTGAAAAATTTCAAGGATGGCAAAACATACCTGCGTACGATCATAGGAATTACCAACTCCAATCTGAAGTGGCATGAAGGAGTTGTTGATTCCAATATGGTCCACGTGATCAACAAGCAGGATTGGTTTATCTCTCCGGTATTGCGGATAACGGAAATGGTTAACAGAAAAATCGATGGCAAAAATTCGATCAGGGCCGGTTTTGAATATCACCGTACTTTTGCCGACATGTTCAGCATCAGACGGCAGGCTACCCAACTATTTGATACATTGGCCAACCAAAGGGAACAAAGTTTTTACACCCAATCCTATTTCCAGTGGAAATTCAAGCCGAACGATGTTTTTGAGCTGGTTCCGGCCCTCCATTCCACTTATACCAGTGTCAACAAGGAAGTTACCTTTGAACCCCGGCTTGGTATGGTGCTGAACCTACCGGGAAACCAGTCCATCAATTTTGGCACAGGAATCTATTCGAGAATTGAAGCCCTGCCCATTTATTATTTCAGGGTGAAAGTCGGAAAAACCCGGGTAACCCTCAACAGCGACCTGAAGACCACCAAAGCTTATCATCTGGTTGCAGGATACCGGAAATCATTTTCGGG
>SESG01003066.1_pt1 | contig 10046 bp, 9 predicted proteins | sample 3171421 | NCBI WGS metagenome assembly SESG01 (sample SAMN10866946, study PRJNA518727) | freshwater metagenome | biome: subpolar coniferous forest; feature: holomictic lake; material: water; isolation source: holomictic Lake 227, 6 m and 8 m depth | place: Canada: near Kenora, Ontario | collected... | reverse complement strand
CGATCCTTATGTCGACCGAGCTGATACTAAATTCGGTCAATATCAACTTTGTGGCGTTTAACAAGATCCTTTACCCGGGTCACCTGGAGGGGATGTTTTTTGCCATTTTCATCATCGCTGTTGCCGCGGCAGAAGCATCGGTGGCCATTGCCATCATCATCAACATTTACCGCCGCCTTGTGAACATCGATGTGGAGAAGATGAATGAAATGAAGTATTAATCGTCACGCGTCACGCGTCACGGAATAAAAAACAAAAATCGTAAATCGTTAACATATGCTCGATTTCAGTTACACCATTTGGATTCTGCTGATACCCCTGTTCATGTTCGTGGTGGTCGGCCTGTTCGGGAACCGGTTCAAACCCATCGTTTCCGGTATTGCCGGCACCGGCGGATTGTTTGTGATGTGGGTCCTGTCGCTGGTTACAGCCTACAAGTACTTCTTTGTGCTTGAGAAGGCTGCCGACGGCTCCTTCCAGAAGTTCTTCGCCGTGAACATGCGCTGGCTGAACCTCACCGACAAACTGCACATCGATATCGGGATCCTGCTGGATCCCATCTCGATCATGATGCTCATCGTCATCACCACCGTTTCGTTTATGGTACACCTCTATTCGATCGGGTACATGGATGGTGAAAAGGGTTTCATGCGGTTTTTCGCAACCCTGTCGCTATTCAGCTTCTCGATGCTCGGGCTGGTTGTCGCCACAAACATCTTCCAGATGTATATTTTCTGGGAACTTGTAGGGGTTTCATCCTACCTGCTGATCGGTTTTTATTATACAAAGGATTCGGCGGTTTCGGCTTCAAAGAAGGCATTCATTGTCACCCGTTTTGCCGACCTGGGTTTCCTGATCGGGATCCTGATGCTTTCATTTTCAACCGGCACGTTCGACTTCCTGACGCTTACCGGTCCCAACAGCCCCGCCTTTTCTTCAGGTACGGGGATCATGTTCCTCGGGCTCTCATCCATGACCTGGTCGATGATCTTCATCTTCATGGGCGGCGCCGGTAAATCGGCCATGTTCCCGCTGCATATCTGGCTGCCCGATGCCATGGAGGGTCCCACACCCGTTTCAGCGCTTATCCATGCAGCAACGATGGTTGTCGCCGGTGTTTACCTGGTGGCCCGTCTTTTCCCGATTTATGTTTTTGCTGCCCCGGTGGCCCTTGACGTGGTGATGTACGTAGGTGCCTTCAGTTCCATATTTGCGGCGGTGATCGCCTGCACCCAGTTTGACATAAAGCGTGTGCTTGCCTATTCAACCATGTCGCAGATCGGCATGATGATGTTTGCCCTCGGTGTTTCGGGATATGGTACGCATGAAGGACTCGGATACATGGCCTCCATGTTCCATCTTTTCACCCATGCCTTCTTCAAAGCTTTATTGTTCCTTGCTGCAGGCGCCATCATCCATGCGGTTCACAGCAATGTGATGAACGACATGGGCGGCCTTCGCAAACATCTTCCCATTACCCATGCAACCTTCCTGATCGCATGTCTCGCCATTGCTGGGATCCCTCCGTTGGCAGGGTTTTTCAGCAAGGATGAAATCCTGGCAGCAGGCCATGAAAAAAGCCTGATGCTTTACTGGGTCGAGATGATCGTTTCGGGGCTGACAGCCTTCTACATGTTCCGCCTCTATTATTCGATTTTCTGGGGAAAAGATCAGCATTACCACCACACCCCGCACGAAGCATCCTGGACCATGACGGTGCCGCTGATGTTCCTTGCAGTTGGCGCGCTGCTGGCCGGCCTGATCCCCTTCTCAATGTTTGTATCCTCCGACCGAATGCCGTTTATGTCGCACATCGAACTGGGAATCGCAATTCCTGCGGTGCTTGTCGGGTTGCTTGGGATCATCACGGCAACCATTTTCTACCGGAAGGAGACCACCATCCCCGACCAGATCTTCAACGCACTAGGCGGCTTTTCGCGTGCCGCTTTCAGGAAATTTTACATTGACGAGGTATATCTCTTCATTACCAAGAAAATCATCTTCAACTATGTTTCCCGCCCGATCGCCTGGTTCGACCGTCATGTCGTCGACGGCACCATGAACGGGATGGCTTTCGTAACCAACGAAACCTCGGAGCGCATTAAAAAACTGCAATCGGGTCAACTCCAGCAATATGCCCTCGTACTTGTATCGGGCGTTGTGCTGCTCACCTTGTTATTCACCTATTTATGGACCAACTAATTCGATAGAAGAATGAGTATTCTGACCTTATTTATCATTATACCGGTTCTCACTGTAATTGGTATTTTATTCAGCAAATCCCATATGCAGGTGAAGTGGGTTGCAGTAGTGGGGATGAGTCTCCAGCTGCTCTCCGCCATCGGTCTTATCCTGTTGTACCTGGCCGAACGCCGGGCCGGCAACCTTGCCGAGGTTCTCTTTGTCCAGGATAACGTGTGGTATCAAACCCTGAACATTCACTTTTTTATAGGTGTTGATGGTGTTTCGGTGGCCATGATCGGGCTGACCTCCCTGGTGGTTTTCGCCGGGATCTTTGCAAGCTGGGATATCGTGGATCTCCCGCGTGAATTCTTCACCTCGCTGATCCTGCTTGCAACAGGGGTCTTCGGTTTCTTTATCTGTCTCGACCTGTTTACAATGTTCCTGTTTTATGAACTGGCCGTTATCCCGATGTACCTGCTGATCGGTATCTGGGGCAGTGGCCCGCGCCATTATTCAGCCATGAAGCTTACCCTCATGCTTATGGGCGGATCTGCCTTCATCCTGCTTGGAATTATCGGGATCTATTTCAACTCCGCTCCCGATGGAGGCCAGCTCACCTTCGACCTGATCAAAATTTCGAAACAACATATTCCCATCGAAGCCCAGCGATTCCTGTTCCCCTTCCTTTTCGTTGGATTCGGGGTGCTTGGCGCGATGTTCCCGTTCCACACATGGTCGCCCGACGGTCATGCTTCGGCACCAACCGCCGTTTCGATGCTTCATGCAGGTGTGCTTATGAAACTCGGCGGTTACGGTTGCTACCGTGTTGCCGTTTTCCTTCTTCCTGAAGCAGCCCACCAGCTGGGATGGATTTTCCTGATACTGGCTACCATCGGCGTCATTTACGGAGCCCTGGGAGCCATCTGGCAGAAAGACCTGAAATACATCAACGCCTATTCCTCGGTGAGCCATTGTGCCCTGGTGCTCTTCGCCATCCTGATGTTCAACCAGACCGCCATGAACGGCGCCATCATGCAGATGATCTCGCACGGTATCATGACGGCCCTTTTCTTTGCCCTGATCGGCATGATTTACGGGCGAACGCACACCCGATTTATCAATGAAATGGGCGGACTGATGAAGGTGATGCCATTCCTGGCCGTAGCCTATGTCATTGCCGGTCTTGCCTCTCTCGGACTTCCCGGTTTCAGCGGGTTTGTGGCTGAAATGACCATTTTTGTAGGGGCGTTCCAGAATGTTGATACATTCCACCGCGTCGCCACCATAATCGCAGCCTCCTCCATCGTGGTTACGGCTGTGTATGTGCTGCGTGTGGTGGGCATACTGCTGCTTGGAAAAATCAAAAACGAACATTTTGAGGAGATCCAGGATGCCAAATGGTACGATAAAATGAGCGTTGTTACCCTGATATTCGGGATCACCCTGATCGGTGTGGCTCCGTTGTGGCTGTCGGATATGATTACCCAGGGACTCGGACCCATCGTGCACCGGCTGATTGCGGCAGCGCCTTTACTAATAAAATAAAGCAACTATAAAAAACACACACAATGCTGATCATGAGACATGAATTGCTGCTGATCCTTATCACGGTAATCCTATTGATTGTGGAAATATTTCTGCCCAACACCCGGAAACACAAGATCATTCTGCCAGCCATCCTGCTGATGGCTGCCGTTACGGTCACAGGGTTTTTCCCCGGGACGCCCGGGGTCCTGTTCGGCGGCATGTATCAATCGACCCAACTGTCGATGTTGCTTAAGAATATCCTGAATGTTGGGGTGCTGATCATTTTCATCCAGTCGGCCGACTGGCTGAAACAGGATCAGAACAAGGAAAAGATCAGCGAGTTCTTCCTGCTGATGCTCTCAACCCTGATCGGGATGAATTATATGATCTCCTCCGGCGATTTCCTGATGTTCTACATAGGGCTGGAGCTGGCAACCATTCCTGTTGCCGCCCTGGCTGCCTACGAGAGAATGAAGGAAAAATCGGCCGAAGCCGGTGTCAAACTGATCTTTATCTCCGCATTGTCTTCAGGTATTCTGCTTTACGGCTTGACTATGATATACGGAACCACCGGAACCATGTATTTTTCCGATGTCGCCCCCCTGATTACAGGTGCACCCTTGCAGGTTCTTGCCTTCATCTTCTTTTTTGCCGGAATGGCCTTTAAAATTTCGCTTGTTCCCTTCCACCTCTGGACTGCCGATGTTTATGAAGGAGCCCCTGTAAATGTCACGTCCTACCTTTCGGTAATATCAAAAGGTGCAGCCGTATTCATCTTTACGATCATCCTTTATACCGTATTTTCAAAAATCGCTGTAATGTGGAGCGAAGTGCTGTATGTGATCACGATCCTTACCATTACCCTGGGAAACCTGTTTGCCATGCGCCAGCAGAACCTGAAGCGGTTCCTGGCTTTTTCGTCCATTGCCCAGGCAGGTTTTATACTGCTCGGCATCATCGGGCAAAGCCAGCTTGGCATGACGACGGTTGTCTATTTTGCAATGGTTTACATTTTTTCAAACCTGGGGGCCTTCGGGGTCGTGGGGATCATTTCAAACCGTACAGGCAAGGAGAACATCGATGATTATGACGGGCTTTACCGCACCAATCCGAACCTAAGCCTGGTCATGATGCTTTCGCTCTTCTCGCTGGCAGGCATCCCTCCTCTGGCAGGCTTTTTCGGGAAGTTTTTCCTCTTTACGGCGGCAGCCAAACAGGGTTACTATATCCTGGTCCTGATTGCCCTTATCAACACGATCATCTCCCTTTACTATTATCTCCTGGTGATCAAGGCCATGCTGCTGAACAACAGCGACCAGCCTATCGCCCGGTTTAAAAGCGACGGTTACACCCGGCTTGGACTGCTCCTTTGCGTTGCCGGCATGGTGATCATCGGGTTTGCCAGTTCGATTTACGAGGTGGTTTATAATTTAAGTTTCGGGTTGTATTAAATTTCGCATGCGGGCAGAAACGCAGTAGAAAAGCCTCTCTGCGCTACATTCCCGCAATACGGTTAAAAATATTATTATGGCAGTTTTAAAAGGAAAACACAACATCGCTGAAGTTGAGGGTGTTCGTTGCTCGGTAGTCGAAACCGGGGCAAGCGGGGCACGTGCAGCGTTCCTGAAAGAGATGCTTTCTTTTAACAGGTATGATGTCAAGATTGAACAGGAAAAGGCCAAGGATGGCACGCTGCTTGAAACATTTGTGATAGGGGTTACCGATACCCTGTTCAACGCGGTAATCGTTCTTTACCAGAAAAAGCTTTTCCGTAAAGACAGGAAGACAATAACCCCGGGTTACTGGAATCAGAAGCCCGAAGAGGATGATATTCCTTACTGGCAGGTTCAGCAGTAGAGGTTATGAGAAAATTCGCAAAATACTTTTCCTGGATCGTGATTTTGCTTTACTTCGCCCTTGGAATTTATGTACTCGCAAGCCCCAGGTTTCAGTATCTTTCAAAGGAGGTAAAGATTATCTTTGCCATTTTCCTGTTCCTTTATGGCGGATTCAGGCTTGCCCGGCTGTGGTCAAAAAGCCGGGAACAAAATGAAGAATAGTTCCCGTTGTTAACCTGTCGTTGGGGAATTCCATACTTTTCCGGAAAATTACAATAGTGACAAGGTATTTGCGAATAATCATGCAAATTTTGGATGGTTCGATAATAATTTTTATAAATTTGTGTTCTATCATAAAAAGCCGCTGATTTTTAGCAATTAAGCCATGAAAAGTATCAAAAACGGTATCCGCGGATTTTTCGTTGTTTCAGGGATCGCCTGCCTGCTGATTATTGCTGCCTGTGGAGGTAATGTGAATCAAAAACAGACGGATACCCCAACCTCGGGCAGGATCACCGTCGGCGTTGACGATTCATACCGTTTGCTCATTGAAGCCGAAGCATTCACCTTCGGATATTTGTATAAATATGCCCACCCGGATATTGTATATAAGACCGAAGCAGATGTGATCAACGATTTCATGAACGATTCGGTTCCTATGATTATCGTAAACAGGAAACTATCCGATAAACAGGTGCAGGCACTTAAAGATCAGCAGTACATTCCGCGTACCACAAAGATTGCCATCGATGCTCTTGCGCTTATCGTTAACAACAACAACCCCGATACAGCCCTGTTTTACAAGGCCGTAAAAGATATTTTCCAGGGAAAGATCAGGAGCTGGAAACAAATCAACCCTAAATCAAAGCTGAAGGATGTGACGGTGGTGTTTGACAATTTCAAATCGGGGAACCCCCGCTATTTTAAAGAAAAATTCGCCCTCGATTCATTTCCTGCCAACTGCTTTGCCGCCAAGAACAATGCGGAGGTAATTAATTACGTGGAGAAAAATAAAAATGCCATAGGGGTGATCAGTGTTAACTGGATCAGCGATCCTGCCGATACCGTTTCTCACAATTTCCTTAAACGGTTTAAAGTAGTGGGGATTGCCATGGAGGGTGAAAACTCCCCCGATGCCAAGTTTTACAGGCCATTCCCGGGCTACATATATGAGGGATCCTATCCCTTCACAAGGGAGGTGTATTGTATAAACCGCCAGTCCTATACCGGGCTGGCACATGGCTTTTCATCCTTTATCGCAGGGGAGAAGGGACAGTTCATCGTTCTTCATTCTGGACTTGTACCAGCGGCCATGCCTGTTAGAATTGTAGAAATCAAACATTAACACAGAGGAGATATATTATGTTAAGAGTTACCAAACCGGTTGTTTTCGTTGTTGCCCTGCTGCTCTTTTTTCCTTTTATTACAAAATCCTATTCCCAGGAGTTGAAGGATGCTGTAAAGCTCACAAAAAGCGAACAGTTCAGGAAAGCCAGTTCGATGTTTAAAGACCTGATCAGGCAGACTCCTGCCAACGGGGATCTCTATTATTTTTACGGAAGAAATTTCCTGGACCGTTTTTATTCGGACACCCTTAATATCTCCTTTTCCGAAATGGCCGATTCAGCCAGGGTTGTATTTAACCTTGGATTGAACCAGGATCCTTCAAACCCGTTGAACTTTGTGGGATTGGGCGGAATTGACCTGATAAACAAGAAGATTCCCGAGGCCCGGGCGCAATTTGCAAAGGCCATGGCGTTACTGCCCTCAAAGGCAAATAAGCTGATCAAGATGGAACCCGCCAAACAATCCCGGGTGCTGATTGAAATGGCAGAATCGTATGTCACAGCCACCGTGCATGACACCGGCAGTGTTTTCTCCCTGCTTCGCGCCGCTGAAAAGCTTGACAACAAAAACCCAAACCTTTATATCGTCAAGGGTGATGTCTATTTTTACCTGCTCAACGACGGGTCGAAGGCAATTGCAAACTACAACGCCGCCCAGTCGCTCGATCCCAAATCGCCGGAAGCCAAATTGCGTGTAGGCCAGTTGTGGATGCGTGCCCGCCAGTACACCAATGCGCTCAACTATTACCAGGAGGTGGTTAAAATGGATTCCACCTTTGCACCGGCATACCGTGAACTGGGTTCCCTGCTTTCGCGCGCAGGCAGGCAGGAAGAGGCCAAGAAAAACTTCTATAAATTCCTGGAACTTTCACGCAATACAGCTGCCCGCAAGCAATTCGTCAATACCCTCATCGATTTGAAGGACTATACCGAAGCCATCAACCAGCTGAACGAAATCCGCAAGGTCGACACCTCCGACAACGACGTCAACAGGGCGCTTGCCTATTCCTATTTTGAAACCCAGCAATACGACAAGGGGCTTCCCTTTATCAGGAAATTTATTGCCCATGCCAGGCCTGAGAAGGTAAGGGCGCTCGACTATGCCTATTACGGAAGGCTGTTGTCGAAAACCAAGCAGGATTCGCTAGCTGCCGAACAATTGCTGAAAGCCTATTCGATGGATACCACAAAGGCTGAACTTATCTCTGAAGCTGCCCTGAATTATACAAGGATAAAAAAGTTTGACAAGGCCATGGAGCAGTACGAACGCAAGATAAAACTGAAAAAAGGGGTTCCCATGGATTATTATAACCTTGGCAAGGTCTACTATTCCCTCCAGGATTATGTGAAGGCCGACACCAACCTGGCCATCTTCAATGCCATGCAGCCCGATTACATCCCCGGTTTTGCCTGGAGGGCACGTACCAAATCAAACCTCGACCAGAAGGATCCGAAAGGGTTTAACATGACAGGTTTTGCCTTGCCGGTATACGAAGGACTGGTTGTGAAAACCCAATCCGACACTGTAAAATACATGAAAGAACGGTTTGAATCGTTCGATTACATGGCATTTTACCATTACAGCGTCTTTATGCGCGATCAAAAGCTCAAGGATGAAGCCGAAAAGGCTTTGTTCTTCTACATGAGAATGAGCGCAGTAAATCCAAACGACGATAAGGTTGCCGTGGTTAAACCGGTCATTGACGCACTTAAACTCAAGGTCAAATAACATCTGTTTGATTTAGGATATAATTTTTTTATCTTTGTGGGCCTTTATAACAAGAAAATCCAATAATTCATTCAAACTTTAATTTAAAACTTATTACGATGAGCAAGACAACTAGCAAAGGCGGAGCATTGGGTGAAGCCTTAAGGTCAGTGTTTACGGTGGGCGTTATGATTATAGCATTCGCCTTTTCTTATTTTCTCTACAAGGTGGTGTTTGGAAATCCTTTGTTTTTTGAAGGTGGAAACCCTGATGGCCATCCTCTTCCCGGCAATTATCTTGCCATTATCTACAAAGGTGGTGTAATCGTTCCTTTTCTTATCACTTTAAACCTTATCCTGATCATCTTCGCAGTTGAACGTGGCATTGTCCTGTTCCGCGCAAGGGGAAAAGGCCGTATCAATGTATTTGTTAAGAACCTGCAGGTTGCCCTCGACACTAATAAAATCGAAGATGCAATCGTTTCCTGCGACAAACAAAGAGGTTCACTGGCCAACGTTATGAAAGCCGGTTTGCTCCGCTACCGTTCACTGCAGAACGACGCCACACTTGAAAAAGACCAGAAGATCCTTGCACTCCAGAAAGAATTCGAAGAGGCTTCGGCACTCGAACTTCCCATGTTGTCGCGTAACCTCGTCATCCTCTCCACAATTGCCTCCATCTCCGTTTTAACCGGTCTTATGGGAACAGTTATCGGGATGATCAAGGCCTTCGCCGCTCTGGCACAGGCCGGTGCCCCCGATGCCCTTGCACTTGCCAACGGTATCTCCGAAGCTCTTATCAATACTGCATTCGGTATCTTCGGCTCCCTGATGGCTATCGTATTATACAACTTCTATTCAACCCAGATCGACAGCTTTACCTACAAAATTGATGAAGCAGGTTTCAGCCTCGTACAGTCATTTGCAGCTGCTACCAAGTAATTAAAAAAAATTCCTATGCCAAAAATTAAACATCCGGCAAGATCTCCGCACATAGACATGACGCCTATGGTGGATTTGTTTTCCTTGCTGTTAACCTTCTTCATGTTGACCACCTCTTTCCGTCCACAGGAAGCCGCGCCGATCGAAACACCCAATTCGGTGTCAGAAAAGCAGGCCCCGGATAATGATATCATGACGATCTTCATTTCAAAGGAGGGCAAGGTGTTTTTTAATTTCGACAACGGTAAAGATACTTCCACCCACTTCAGAACAAAACTGCTTCAGAAAATGGGCGAACAGTATCAGGTTACCTTTACCCCTAAAGAGCTTGATAAATTCAGCAAAATGTCATCATTCGGGATGCCCTTCAAAAACGTGAAGGAGTGGATCAATTCCACCGAACCGAAAGACCGTGACAAACTGCAGATAGGGATTCCAACCGATTCGACCGACAACCAGCTTGCCTGGTGGGTTCGTTTGGCCCGTATTACCAATCTCAACG
>SESG01007384.1_pt1 | contig 10049 bp, 8 predicted proteins | sample 3171421 | NCBI WGS metagenome assembly SESG01 (sample SAMN10866946, study PRJNA518727) | freshwater metagenome | biome: subpolar coniferous forest; feature: holomictic lake; material: water; isolation source: holomictic Lake 227, 6 m and 8 m depth | place: Canada: near Kenora, Ontario | collected... | reverse complement strand
TGGTCCTGCTTTTGATCCTGTTTTTGGTCCTGTTTTTGGTCCGACTTGTCCTGCTGCGACTGCTGTTGCTTAAGCTCTTCCAACCTCCGCTTCACAAACTCACAGTTGAATTTCGCGTCCGTATCCTGCGGGTTGAGTTTCACCGTGCTTTGGTAGTCCTGGATGGCTTTCTCCCACGCCTCGGTTCTCTTCTTCGGATCGGGATTCCCTTCCCCGAGGTGGTAAAGCGCGTTGCCCTCGTTGTAATAGGCCTGCCCCTGGAGTTTCAAATCGGGGGACGACAGGGTCTCGTTGAATTGCTTGGCGGCTGCCTCGAATTGCCGGTTGCGGTATGCCGCGGCGCCCGTGTTGAAATGCAGGCGCGGGTCGTCGCTCTTGCGTTTCAACAACTGCTCGTATTCCTTGAGCGCCTGGTCGTATTTCCCGGCCTTGTATTCCCGCAGCGCGCTCGCCGGGGACCCGAACCCAAGGCCCGGCCAGAGCAGGAGCCACAACAGGCACAAAAGGAAGAACGGAGCCCGGATCTGCGGGGGGCGTCCCCCAAGCCACTCTTTGGTGAGCGAGATCCGACTTGAGAGCTGTCCGCCTCGGGCGGACCTGGTATATTCTGTCGTTCTCATTAGAGCGTTGCGGCCGCGGGTTTTGCTTTCGGCTCCCGTTTACGTTCCGGGAACAGCATTTCCACCACCAGCAGGACAATCGCCACCGCCAGTGGCCAATGATATCGCTCGTGATACTGGCGCACGAATTTCTCCTGATGCTGGGACTTGGGCAGCTTTGCCAGCCCCTGGTCGTAAAGCGTGTCGATGGCTTTCGCCCCGCGCAGCGGCAGGTAAAACCCTCCTTCGGTCTTCCCGGCGATCTGCTGCAATAAGTTTTCGTTCAAGTGCGACTTCACCACATTGCCTTGCTCGTCGCGGATATAATCGCTGGCGCCCTGCGCGTCTTTGATGCGCAATATTTCGCCCTCGGCGGTGCCGATGCCAATCGTGAAGATGCGCATCCCCGCCTTGGCGGCTTTCTCGGCCGCCTCCACCGCGCCCGAGTCGTGGTCATCCCCATCGGTGAACAGCACCAGCACTTGGTAGTTGTCGCCTTCTTTGAACGCCGTCTGGGCCGTCTCGATTGCCTCGGCGATGGCCGTCCCGCCCTGGGGTATGATGTTCACGTCCAGCGCCTCCACGCTCTGGCGGAAGGCCGAGTCGTCGATTGTCAGCGGGCATTGCAGGAACGCGCCGCCGGCGAAAGCCACCAGGCCGAGCCGGTCCGTCCGCGCCCGCTGCATCAGCTCCAGCGCGGCCAGCTTTGCCCGCGCCAGCCGATTCGGCGGAATGTCCTCCGCCAGCATGCTCTTTGAAGTGTCAATGGCCACGACGATATCCACGCCGCGCTGTCGCATCTCCTGCCAGTCGAAGCCCCATTGCGGCCGCGCCAGCGCCAGGATCAGGCAAATCACGGCCAGGAGCAGGCAGCCTGCGGCAATCTTCTGTCGGGTGGCCGATATGCCGATGGTCAACCCCGGCAACAGGCGCGCCTGGATGAATTGCGTCAGCAACCGCTGCCGCGCCCGCCCCGCCCACCAGAAAAAGGCCAGCAGCGCCGGCGGAATCACCAGCAGCAGCCAGAGCATGTGGGGATTGGCAAAGTTCATTCGCGTGGTCCGTCGGTCATGGGGCGCGTTCTCTCTGAACTCATGGCAGCCTCCTCCAGATCGTGTGGCGCAACAGCACTTCCAGCAGAAGCAGCCCCAGCGCGGGCGAGATCACCCAGGCAAATAGTTCGTTATGGTGCGAGAACTTCTTCACCTCAGCCTCGGTCTTTTCCAGCTTGTCAATCTCCGCATAGATGGCCTGGAAGCGCTGCGAGTTGTCGGCGCGGTAGTACTTGCCGCCGGTCATGGTGGCAATTTTTTGCAGCGTGTCCTCGTCAATGTCCACGGGCATCAATTGGTAAACCTTCTGGCCGGTGAAAGGGTTTCGCCCCGTGGGCATCGGTGCCTCGCCGCGCATGCCGACGCCGATGGTATAGACCTTCACTCCGAGCTTCTGGGAGGCCTCGGCCACGGTCAGCGGCGCGACTTTTCCGGCGTTGTTTTGGCCGTCAGTCATCAGGATTACGATCTTGCTCTTGGATTTAAGTTCGCGCAGGCGGTTGATCGCGGTGCTCAATGCCGAGCCGATGGCGGTGCGGCTGTCATCGATGGTTCCGAGTTCGAGCCGATCCAGGTTTTGCAGGAGGAACTCGTGGTCGAGCGTCAGCGGCGAGGCGATATAGGCCTGGGTGGCGAAGGCCACGATCCCGATACGATCATTCGGCCGTTTCTCGACGAACTTCTTCAGCACGTCTTTCGCCATGGCCAGCCGGCTCAGGCGCTCGCGCCCCACCTCGAAGTCTTCCGAGGCCATGCTGCCCGACATGTCGAGCGCCACAGCGATGTCCACGCCGCTGGCGCTGACCTTGGTTTCGCTCTTGGTCAGTCGCGGCTGCGCCAGCGCAATGATCAGCAGTGCCACACTGAGCCAGCGCATCGCCGTCAGAAAAGCCCCGGAGCGCGTGCGCGTCACATTGAGCATGCCGCGCACCAGTTGGACGGACGAATAGACAAAGGCCGGCGGCTGCCCTTGCTTGCCTTTTAGCCAGCCCAGCACCGGCAACAGCAGCAGCAGCAGCAGAAAGTATGGATGGCCGAAAGTCATGTCGGCTCACCTGCCTTGACGGCTTGTAACGCGGCCATGATCGGCTCCGTCTCCTCCACCAATCGCATCGCCGAGTCATGCAAATCGTGCAGCTCGGGCGGGCCGGGTTCGTATTTGGCGAACTTAACGAGGTCACAACGATTGAGGAACTCGCCCAGGCTCTCCTTCTGGTCCGGCGTCAGCAGATTGGTCCCCTGCAACTCATAGAGAAACTCCTCGGTGGTGCGCTCCGGCGCATGGAAATCAAACCGTTCTTCCAGGTAACAGCGGAGGGTGTCAGAAACGAGAATGCAGAATTCGCGCGGTTGGCCGATCAGCGCCAGCGCTTCCCGCAGCTTTTGCTTCGCCCGAATGTGGGGCGGGACGACCGGTACGATCGGGGCTTGCGCCCGCCGTTTCTGCCAGTAGCGCCAAGCCCAAAAAGCTAGTGCCGCCACCGCGAGCACGAGCAGCGTCCACCCGACCCACGCCCACCCACTGGGAATCTCGACCGGCGGCTTGATGTCGCGCAGCGCGTTCGTGACCGTGCCCGTCGCAACCGTCGAACCAGGATGGATGTTGGTGATCGCCATCGCTCAGAATCTCGTTCCGCTAGCCCGCTGTGCCCTGCGCATCAGCCGCGACTCGCCTCGCGCCGACTTTAGACTTTGGACTTTAGACTTTAGACTCATAGGTCCTACCCGCGCAGCCGACGTTTCTCGCGTGTCTCGAAGAACCGGGCCAGTTCCACCGCGTAAGGCAGGTCCGTGCGCAACCGGATTGCATCAATGCCAGCCGAGCGGAACAAGCGGGCCAGATCGGCTTGTGCGCGGGCCTGCCGCTCGGCGAAGGCGGCGCGTTTGCGCTCGTCGCCCGTGTTGATCTCAACCACTTCTCCCGTCTCGGCGTCGTTGAGCACCAGCCGGCCCAGTGCCGGCAACTCCAGCTCGTAGCGGTCCGTAATCTGGACCGCCACCAGGTCGTGCCGGCGGTTGGTCTGGCGCAGCCTCGCAAAGGAGGCCTGGGCCAGTGATTCCAGCAGCATCATCTGCGGCCGCAGCTTGCCTTGCTGCCGGTCCTTCGTCACCGCCGGCGAGCCGATGAAGTCGGAAATGACCACCGCGATGGCCCGATGCGGCGTCACCCGCAGCAGGAACTCCAGCGCGTCGTTCAAATCCGTCCCGCGATGGCGCGGCTCGAAGAAGAGCACCTCGCGGATAACCCGCAAGACATGACGCCTCCCTTTGCGGGGCGGAATGAACTTCTCGACCCGGTCGGTGAACAGGATCAGCCCCACCTTGTCGTTGTTACGGATGGCCGAGAATGCCAGCACTGAAGCGATCTCCGCCGCCAGCTCGCGCTTGGATTGCGCGTGTGAGCCGAATAGCCCCGAGCCGCTGGCGTCCACCACCAGCATCAGCGTCAGCTCGCGCTCCTCCACGAACTTCTTAACGAACGGATGATTCATCCGCGCGGTGACATTCCAGTCAATCGTGCGGACTTCATCCCCCGGTTGATATTCGCGCACCTCGTCGAAATTCATCCCCTGGCCCTTGAAGACGCTGTGGTACTGGCCGGCCAGTGTCTCGCTCACCAGCCGGTTGGTGCGAATCTCAATCTGCCGGATCTTTTTGAGGATCTCGCGGGGAATCATGGCACCGGCAGCTCGTCAAAAATCTTCTGGATGACGATCTCGCTCGTCTTCTCCTCGGCCTCGGCTTCGTAGGTGATGGCGACGCGGTGGCGCAGCACATCCATGCCGATGCTCTTCACGTCCTGCGGCGTCACGTAGCCGCGCCCTTTGAGAAACGCGTATGCCTTCGACGCCAGCGTGAGGTTAATTGTTGCCCGCGGCGACGCGCCGAGCTGGATGAACTCCTTCACTTTGATCTTGTAGGCCTCCGGTTCCCGCGTCGCGCACACCAGATCAACAATGTAATCCTTCACTTTGTCATCCATGTAAATATCGTTGATGACCTGCCGCGCCTTGAGGATCTGCCCCTGTTCCACCACGGAGCTGGTGGTCGGCGTGCCGGAAGTGCGCGCCATCAGGTCCAGGATCTGCCGTTCCTCCGCCCGCGACGGGTAGCCGATCTTGAGCTTGAGCATGAAGCGATCGACTTGTGCTTCCGGCAACGGATAGGTGCCTTCCTGTTCGATCGGGTTCTGCGTGGCCAGCACCAGGAACGGCTCCTCCAGCTTGAACGTCTGTTCGCCGATGGTCACCTGCTTCTCCTGCATCGCCTCCAGCAATGCGCTCTGCACCTTCGCCGGCGCCCGGTTGATTTCATCAGCCAGCACCAGGTTCGCGAAGATCGGGCCCTTGCGGGTCGAGAACGCGCCGGATTGCGGATTGTAGATCTGCGTGCCGATGACGTCGGCGGGCAGCATATCGGGCGTGAACTGCAGCCGCGAGAACTTCACATTCAGGCAATTGGCCAGCGACTTCACGGAAAGGGTCTTGGCCAGCCCGGGCACGCCTTCCAGCAGCACGTGGCCGTTGGCCAGCAATCCAATGACCAGCCGTTCGACCAGATAGGCCTGCCCGACGATCACCTTGCCCAATTCGTTAAACAGCGGGCGCACAAACGCCCCCGCTTCCTGCACTGCCTCGTTGATGGCATTGATTCCGGTATTCATTGATTATGAAATGTTACCTTCCGATGGACAGGAAAACCAGAAAATGCGTTCAAGCAAATTCCGGCATTTCCCCCTGCTCCCGGCCCACCTAGTACCGTGACCGGTCAAATACGATACCTCAGTTACCTGAGCGATCAGCGCCACCGGTGTTTGTAACGATGTAACCCATGTAACTTATGTAACTTATGTAACCTGTCCCGGCACTAGTGACCATCTGTGGTTGGATTGAATTGCTGCTGCTAAGCTAAAACCGCATCTGCGCGTCGAGGATGTCCCGGGCGATTTGGTGCCGGAGTTCCACCAGCGAGGCGAATTGTTTCTCCGCGCGCAGTTTCTCCACGAACGTCACCTCCAGTTCCTGGCCGTAAAGATTCCCGGCAAAGTCGATCAGGTGCGCCTCTACCCGCAACTGTGGATCCGGGTTCTGCAGGGTAGGGCGGAGGCCGATGTTCAACACCGCCCGGCAAGTCTTGCCGCTCGCTTCCGCGTGGACCGCGTACACCCCCTGCGGCGGCAGCGCCAGCCCGGTCGCGTCCAGGTTGGCGGTCGGGAAGCCGAGTTGGTGGCCCAGTCCGTCCCCCCGGACGACGGTGCCCGCCACCGAATAGGCGCGGCCCAGCATCTGGCTCACGTTGTCCAGGTCACCCGCCCGAATCGCCTCTCGAATACGCGTGCTGCTTACCGTGCGGCCGTCCAGCGACACCGCCGCCATCCCGTGTACCGCGAATTTCAGCTCCCGTCCCAGATTCCTCAGCAGCTCGACATTCCCGCCCCGCTGGTGGCCGAAGACAAAATTCGTCCCCACACACAGGCTCTGGACCTGGCCCAGGTCGCGAGCCAGACTCCGGATGAACGCCTCGCCCGTCTGCTCGCTGAAGGCCTTGTCGAACTGGATAAGCAGCAGCGTGTCGGTCCCCAGCGACTCCATCGCGCGCAGCTTCTGCGGCAGGGAATAGATCAGCGGCGGCACCCGGTTCGGGGCCACCACCGTGTTTGGGTGGCGGTCAAATGTAACCACCAGCGCAATCGCCTCGTGCCGCCGGGCGTCGGTGATGGTCTGGCGGATGATCTGCTGGTGCCCGAGATGCACGCCGTCAAAAAAGCCGATGCCCAGGCAGACCTTGCGGCCGGCCGGGTTCAGCTCCCTGGCGGCGTGGATGATTCGCATTTGCGTGTTACCTGAGTTCCCCAGTTGCATAACACATCGGCGGCACCCCGGCGCGCGATGCCCCTGTAACCGTTGTAACCCATTTAACCATGTAACTTCCCTAAGCCGCCGCCAATTTCAAGAACGGCATCACGCGTTTCTCCAGCTCGCGCAGCGGCAGCCTCAGCGCGTCGTCCAGCGGGATCGCCTGTGCCACCTCGAACTTGCCGGAAGTCACCCGCCGCAGGGTCGCCAGGTGCCCGCCGCAGCCGAGCTTTTGTCCCAGCTCGTGGGCGATGCTGCGGACGTAAGTCCCTTTCGTGCAGGCCAGGCGGAACTGCGCCAGCGGCTCCTGGTACGCGCTGAACCGGAAATTGTAGATGTGTACCAGGCGTGGCTCGCGCGGCACCTCGATCCCTTTCCGCGCCAGCTTATAGAGCGGCACGCCGTCTATCTTCACCGCCGAAACCATCGGCGGCGTCTGCATCAGGTCGCCCACGAACTCCGCCGCGCCCGCGTTCAGCTCCTCCAGCGTCAGCGGCGGCACCGGCAGCGACCCCAACAGTTCCCCGTCCGCGTCGTAGCTGCTGGTCGTCTCGCCGAACTTGATCGTGCCCTCATACACCTTGTCGTCCGACATCAGCTTCTCCGACAGCTTGGTGCCACGCCCCAGCACAATAATCAGCAACCCGGTCGCATTCGGGTCGAGCGTGCCGCAATGACCGACTTTCTTGATTCGGAACTGCCTGCGGATGGCGTCCACGACGTCGTGTGAGGTTGGCCCAGCCGGCTTGTCGATCAATATGGCGCCATCCAGCGCTGTGAATTCTTGCATCATGCTTAATAAATCAGTTGTCCCCATCTTGCGCATTTGCCGGGGTGTTTATGAAGGAAAATCGCTGGGAAAAAGACATCCACCAGTCCAGGCGGTGCCGCCTGGCCACCGACCACCGGCGCCCCGGTCCCCGATTTGGCGTGCCGCGTGCTGGATTCGCGCCCTTCCTGAACACCGCCGCTCAAGCCTGCCAGCCGTGGTGCTACGGAGGTATCCTATAGGTGGGCTACTGGCACTAGCGACGGAGGCAGGACCAGAGGCTCGGTTTCTGATGGTCTGCCTAAGATCAGTAACGTTACCGAGACGGCGGAAACCGGCCAAGGGCGGGATGGAGGTGCAGTCCAGCGCCTGGTGTTCCAGCCCGGTACGCTCGCCACCGGGTCCCTGACGGCACGGGCATTGGGTAACGGCTCCGGTGGAGGGGTGGGTCAAACCTCCAGTCTGACGGTTGGCCGAGCCTCTGAGCCGGAGTTTCACCATTTCCAAGACCACGGAGCTGGAGGCTCCGTGAACCGTCAGACCTCCGGTCTGACCACCCCGGAACCGTTACGTCGAGAAATGTCCGATGGCGGAGCATTTCCCCCTCTCCTCCTGACGCAGGAAGGAGGAGAGGGACGGGGAGAGGAGGCGCGTTTGGTTTAGATTTCTCTCTCTCCCGCTCACTGCCCAGTGTGGTTGAGGCTTTTGGAGAAATCCAAGATGCGCACGGGGATTAAGTCTTCTCACTTTGCCCCTTGAACTTGGCGAGGGGGCTTCCTAATGTCGGGGGATGAAACGAATTCCCTATTTGTTAGTGACCTTAGCGCTGTGCGCGGCGCCGGCAGTGCGCGCGCAGGATGCGGCGACGCAAGAACGGCTGGAAAAGCTGAGCGGCCAGATCGAAAACCTGATCGAAGCCCAGGAAGCGCTGAAGAAGCAGGTCCGCGAGCTGGCCCGGGAACTGGAGAGTGTGCGCGAGCAGTCGGGCAAGCCCAATGCCAGCTATGCCCGCCACGAAGATGTGAGCCGCCTGGTGGACGCGATCAATGTAGTGGACCGCAAGCGAGTTGACGACGCCGAGAAGGTCAAACTTGAGCTGATGAAGCTGCGCAAAGTGCTCGAGACTCCGCTGCCGCCGCCCAGATCAAAACCTGGCCCCTCGGGTAAGACCGTTCCGGACAAGCCGGCGGGGGATGAGAAGGTGTTCCCGTATGTGATTCAGTCGGGCGACACGCTCGACGCCATCATCCAGGCGTACAAAGAGAAAAACATCAAGGTGACCATGGCCCAGATTCTAGCGGCCAACCCGGGGCTAAAAGCGGACCGGCTGCGGGTGGGGCAGAAGATAGTTATTCCCGCGCCATAGCCCTGAATCGCAGGGAGTTGCTTTTCGGGGCATCGCCTGTCTATTGGCCTTGCGCGGGTGAGGTCTTCTTGAGTGTGAATCCCGCGTTGACCCAGTCGGCCATGTCTTCGCGATTGCCATCCCCGGCGTCGGTGGCATTCAGGCTGATGCGGTGGCTGCCGGGAGGGATGGGAATATCAAACCGCCAGGGGGGCTCGCAAATGCGCATGACCGGGCTAGCGGCCATAAAGTGGCCGTCGATATAGACCTTGAATACGACCGTCGGGATCATCGCCAGGTTGGAACCGCTGTTGACTCCCAGGATCTGCTCGTCGATTCCCGCCAGCGCGGTGAACCGGTCGTATTCGGGCTTCAGCTCGAAGACCATCTGATTGGCCGCTTGCACACCCCAGCCGCACTCGTAAACCTGGCCGCGCATCTGTAGTTTGCCCCCGCGGTTATTGCGATCTTTCTGCGGGGGATTGCTGCCGGGCGAGTAGCGGTGGTCGGTGGAGCTGGGGGAATGGCCAGGGCCGACCGCGCGCACGGGTTTCAAGTCGGCCAGGTTCACCTCCGGTTTCGGGGGCATCGCGGGAAGCCGGACCAGGGTTCCTTCGGAAGGCAGGCAAACGGCGCGGCCATTTTCGAAGGCCGCTGCTCGCAAGCTCGTGGTCTGGTCAATTTTGAACGGGCGGGCATAGCGCGGGGACTGGGGAGTGGGCTCGCTGCCGTCGAGGGTGTAGTGAATCTCGGACTGCGGTTGCCACGGCGTGGTGAGAGTGACCGTGAGCTGCCCTTCGAAGAAATGGGGGCGCATGGGTTTGCCCCAGGGGGTGACGCGCACGGGGTCCACCACCCAGGCGGAGTTCCATTTGCCCAGGGCCTTAAGCTCGTCGGCGAAGTTAATGGTGGGGGAGAGGTATTTCTCAAAATGCCTCACTACCTCCGCAGTGAAATCGTCGGGAGTGATCCCCTTGTCCGGGTCGTATTTCCCGTGCGCGTCGGTTAGATCGCGGGCGAGGATGCATTGGAATCCCGCGCGCTTCATGTTGCTGAGGCCGATGGATTTTCCCAGCAGGCACACCTGCGTGTGGACGCCCATGTAGATAACGTGCGTGATGCCGCGCGCCCGGCAGAGCGAGTAAAGCGTCTCGAGGTCGTTGGGCATGAAATCCTCAGCATACATCTTCAATGCCGGATTCATGCCGTTCCACCCGTAGTTTCCCTGGCAGCGCAACTGGCCGCAAGTGCAGCCGCCGCCGTCCGGCGCGGGAGGACAATTCAGGGGCTTGAGTTCAGGCAAGGGCAAGCGTGGCGCGTTGGCGGCCGCTTCGTGCTGCGGGGTGCCGACGTAATTGTCGGCCACATCGGAAGGGCACCAGAAGAGAGTCATGCCCATCTGGTGCGCTTCCTCCAGCACCCGCTTCA
>SESG01025407.1_pt1 | contig 10053 bp, 7 predicted proteins | sample 3171421 | NCBI WGS metagenome assembly SESG01 (sample SAMN10866946, study PRJNA518727) | freshwater metagenome | biome: subpolar coniferous forest; feature: holomictic lake; material: water; isolation source: holomictic Lake 227, 6 m and 8 m depth | place: Canada: near Kenora, Ontario | collected... | reverse complement strand
TGGTATGTAAGGTTGGTTTGTAAACCGCTTAACCAATAATTACCGCTGCAGAAGTTGCCGATACTGGATACTTCTGCAGCGCACTTCTTGCCGGACCATTTACTAATTTCCCATTGAGCGCAAATTGCGAACCGTGCGCTGGGCAGATCCATTTTGAACCTTGTTCTTGAACGGTAATCCCTTGATGGGTACAACTGAGATCCAGCGCCGTGAAACCTTTTAAGCTGGCTGCGGTGCGAATGAGTGCAATCGTTCTGCCATCGGAGAGCGGAACAGTGACTACGCCGCCAACCTTGGCCAAATTCTTATTGACCTTGAGATCTATGCGAATCTTGCCAGCAGAGGTCTGGGTGATCCCGCCAGCAGCTTGAGCGCTTTCGGGGATGACTCCAAACGTGGCCGCGGTTAATCCACAGAGCAGCGCCCTTCGCGTCACGGGGTATTTGCCGAGGATAAGTTCGGGCTGTGCGCTCATTTAATCAATTCCAATCACTCATGAGTGAGAGCACACTTCCTATGCGCACTGCCCACATTTACGATTTTTACGTGTCCCTATCGATGAAGCGGCCCCGAACATACCCAACCTTGAGGTTCGGCGCTCTTTTATTCCTGATGATCCATCTGGGAATTCGCTTAGTTTTGCCCGGCCCCGCTCTCTTGCCAGATCTGGTGATCTACAACTCCGTTGCGGTTCTGGCAGCATTTAACGCCTTCACCGCCCCCGGCTTCAACGACCACATAGCCAACCTGTGCATGGGTGTTGCCTGTGGTTTGTGGGCCATAGGTTCGACGATCTCCACCGCTAACTCATTCTTTACCTTCCAGATTTTCTCGAGTCTGGTCGACTTCTGTTACTCGCTCTTCTATCCAGTCTTACTCTTCGCCTTAATCAGAACTTTGACCGCACGCCACAAAATTCACGTCCTAGAAATATTCGACACTTTTATCATGGCGCTCGGTATCACCAGCATTAGCGCAGGCCTTCTCATTAAACCTGCAATGGTGCATTTTTCTGGATCACCTGAATCAGTCTTTCTTTCTATTGTTTATCCCATCGGTGATATCGCAATATTGGCGATCACCCTCACCTTGGTTAGTCTCACCCGCAAATCAGCCAGATCGATCTTGGCCCTGAGCGGGATCTTGATCTTTACCGCCACCGATCTGCTCTTTCTTTATTTATCAGCATCATCGGGTTATTCCTTTGGCTCTCTTACAGATGATGGCTGGCTGCTCGGATTGATATTGATTGTCGAATCTCTGTATCACCACGGGGGCGAATCTGACTTCTCTGAACGTTTTGCCGCCGTGGCTCTTGTTCTGGCAATCTTTGTAAGTTCGGCCGCACTTTTAGTTTCCGCCCTCGCGCCTTTTTACATTCCTCATTTTGTTTTGATCCCGATATTTCTCACGATCTTGCTAGGTTTTCTCCGGATGCAATTTGCGATTCGTCACGCCAAAGCGACGAACGAGGAACGAGAGTTGGCGCGCACTGATGAACTAACCGGACTGCCCAATAGGCGCCGATTTCTGACCGAACTTGAACTCTTGCGTCGCAAGGAAGGCACATTGCTCTTACTTGACCTCGATGGTTTCAAAGGGGTCAACGACACCTACGGCCATGGCGCCGGCGATCAATTGCTAAAACAAATTTCAATACGTTTTAGCCGAGTACTCCCCCACAATTGTCTGATCGCGCGCTTGGGCGGAGACGAATTCGGCGTAATTGTTTTTGGTCCGAGTGAAGCTGGTCTAGAGGTCGCCCAATCCCTACGTTCTACGCTCTCTTATCCCTTTGTTTTGCCCCAAGCCACCGTCGAAGTTGATGCCAGTATTGGTCGGGTAGTGAATAGCGAATCTGAAACGACCTCTCAAGATCTCTTACGGCGTGCAGATATCGCCATGTATCAGGCAAAGCGGCAAGGGTTAGGCATCCAACTCTGGGGCGCCGAAACTAAGGAGCTCGCTGAATAGTGTCATCCTTCAGGTCAGCCAATCGTGCCAATGACTCTAACCGCTCGGCAGCATGGTCGACGATGCGTTCCACATAACCTTGAGAATAGCCATCTAAGAAATCCCAAGGTTCATGAATTTCTTTTTCGGAGAGATGAGCTAATTCCGGAACAAATTTCTTGATGTAAATACCTTCGGGGTCGAAACGTCTGCCTTGTTCGATGGGATTGAAGATTCGATAGTAAGGGGATGCATCAGTTCCACACCCTGCGGTCCATTGCCACCCGTGTGAATTCGATGCCACATCGTTATCGATCAAGTACTTCATAAAGAAATTGGCGCCGTGCTGCCATTCGATATGCAAATCCTTAACGAGGAATGATGCCACAATCATGCGAACTCGATTGTGCATCCAACCTTCGGTCACTAACTGACGCATACCCGCATCGACTACGGGGTAACCGGTTCGACCTTCACACCAAGCTTGGAATTTCTTATCTGGTTCGTCATAACGCATTCGAGCGAAAGTAGCCGTGTAGTAATCGCGGGAAGTGTGTGGATAGTGGTGAAGAACATCGGCATAAAATTCACGCCAAGCAATCTCTTTGCGATAGACCTCATGGGCGTCAGACTGATCTAACCCAGACAGGATCGTTCGAGGATGAATTTCTCCCCAACGTAAGTGTGGGCTGAGGCGACTGGTGCCGGCGATGCCAGGGATGTTGCGGGCGGTGTCGTATTCCGAAATTGCACTTTTCTGAAAGGCTTTCCACCTAGCTAGCGCCGCTTTCTCACCCGCCTCTTGCAATATCAATCCAGCAGGTGGCTGCCAATCGGGGAATTGGCGATCCCCTTCTGAAGGTGCAACAAACACCGGATTCTTGGGTGCAGATACCGGAGCACGCCAGCCATGGGTTTTCCACGCCCGAAAGAATGGGGTGTAGACGCGGTAGTTGCCACCATCGGGTTTGCGCACTCTCCCAGGGGAGACCGCGTAAATACTGCCGGTCTTCTGTAATTCGATACCGCTAGCTTCGACATTTGCATCACGCTCTACGCCATAGGGGGCGAATTCTTCGGCAACGTGAACCGATGAAATTCCATATCTCTGGATAACGTCAGCCAGGACGACACTGGGGTCACCTGCGATCACAGCAAGCCGACCGCCCAGAGATTCATCTAGCTTGCGCAGCGAATCGGCGAGATAGGAATTACGGTATTGGCCAGCTCGCGCGGCAATTTCTAGATCAAGAATAAAGAGAGCCAGAACTTCCTCGCCTTCAGCCAGGGCGGCAAGAAGTGCTGGATTATCTGCCAAACGTAGATCCCGTCGGAACCAGAAGAGGGTGCGCTTGGACGTTTTGGACATTCCCCTATCCTTTCATTATGGAGATGGTGAAGCAGTACGAAATTCGCGGTCTCGAAGGGCAGGTAACCCGGCTCAATTTTGCGGGACGGCAAGTTGATTATTGGGCGCCGAAAGAAGTTCCTACTCATCTCATAGTGACCCACGATGGCCAGAATATTTTCGATCGAAAAAGTGCCACACGTGGTCGTACCTGGAAATTGGCCCAGACCGCAGATCGTCTTAGTAAAGAATTAGGCGTTACAGCCCCTGCCATCATTGCGGTTTTCCATTCGGGTTCAAAAGAGAATACTTGGGGACGTGCCCATGACCTGGCGCCACAAGAGCCGTTTCAAAATGGCTTGCTCGTCGCTCAAGAAAAGTATCGAACCGTGCGGCTGGAAGACCTTGCCGGTAACCAATATCTAGAAACCATCGTTTCCGAGATCATTCCCACCATAACGCAGAAGATTGGCTTTACTCCGATTCAACCAAATACTGCCCTCTTGGGGTCGAGCATGGGCGGCTTGGCAACGCTCTACGGGATAGGCCGTCACCCAGAAATCTTTGCAACGGGCTTGGCTTTTTCTCCTCATTGGATCATCGGCGAGGAGCCGCTCGTAGATGCGCTGCTAGATGCACTTCCAAAGCCAGGACATCACAAAATTTGGATGAGTCGCGGAACCAAGGCGTTAGATGGCCAATATCAACGTTCGCAGGAGTATGCCGATACGAAGATGAACAGCCTCGGGTGGAGAGCCGACCACGATTACCTATCTAAGGTATATCAAGGTGCCTGGCACAACGAACCATCCTGGCGAAAGCAGTCAGAAGATGCGTTGCGGTTCTGGTTAGCTGGTTAACTGATTTTGTAGGAAATGGTTTTCGATTGTGCAGTTGCTCCGGAGGCGCTTTTGACAATCGCCGCAAGGGACAAAGTGGTTCCTTTTTTATAAAGGTTAGGATGTAAATAGATCCGGAATTTTCCGCCAGCCACTTGAAGCGTTTGGATCGTCCGCTTATCCGTCGACCCTAACGAAACCCAAGAACCCGAACCGATTCGAGATACAAAGGTAACTGTCACAAAATCATTTCCCGGAACAGAAGCAGAGACAGGCACCCAGCCTTGCGAGTTTCCATCCTTCTTGGGATTTGCAATTGCAATCGAAAGTACAGAAATGGGGACAAATGGCGATTCTGCCTTGAGGGCCACATATCCGTGCGGGGCGAGAGTCAGGGAAACCGAAGTATCGCCAGCCGTTACCGAAGTCGCAGCACCGGCGATCGGCGACCAAGACGATTTTGCGGTGGATACCTGAACGGTCTTTGTGACTTCCTTGTCGTCAGAGTTAAAGGCGACCAAATACTCCTGGCCATCGGCATATCGACTGACTGCGAAAAAATTAGTATCTGCAATACGGACTTGTTGAGTACCTGACCGCAAGGCCGGGTTTGCTTTCGTAACAGTTTCCAAATTACTGATTTGATCCTCAAGCGGGTTGTGGACATCAAAGGCGCCGGAATTTCCTATGGGGGATCCGCCGATACGAACTTCGGTTTGCCATTCAGGTACTTGTGTCGCAAACATGTCTTGGCGTGAAAGTTGATCGCCACCGCTGCCAGTCATCCCTTTTTCGTCGCCGTAGTAAACGATCGGACCGCCACGAAGAAGGAATAAAAGAGCATTAGCCAGCTTTTCGCGATCCAAGACAACTTCAGGGCCATCCCAACTGGCGGCTTTCTCAATCATCATGCCGATTCGACCCATGTCATGATTGCCCAGAAATGTTGCTAGGCCATAAGCGCTCGTATTGGCGGTTGTGTATAAATCATCTGCGTTAAATAAATCAGCGAGTTCGCCGGCATGACCAAATGACTTTGCGAAATTGCTAACGGTGGCCTGGAACGGGAAATCGAGGGCACTAGGGAATTTTTGTTCGGTGACAAATGGCGCAACGTCTTCGGCATTGGAATCTGCAATTTCACCAAAAATGGGGAAACTCTTCTTGCCAGCTGCTTTCGCCGTCGCCAGAATCTTGGGCAAAAATGCCTTCCAAAAGCCAGCATCTACGTGGCGGGCAGTATCGATGCGGTAGCCATCGATTCCATATTTGGTAATCCAACTCGACCAGAGATCCGTCCAACCTTTCACCACCGTTGGTTTTTCAGTAAAGAGGTCATCAAGACCATAGAAATCACCATTGAGAAGCGAATCTCCAGTAAAAGAAGATGCCCCTTGATTGTGATAGTTGGAGATGGTGTTGAGCCAACTCGGTTTCTTAATCTTTTCTTGGCCAAGAGGAATGTACGGTTTGCCATTGTCTCTGTATTTGATTACATCTGCCGTGTGATTCACGACGATGTCCACGATGACAGTAAGACCTTTTGAATGAGCTGTATCGACTAATTTCTTGAAGTCTGCTTCAGTTCCAAGATGGGGGTCAATCGTGGTGAAATCAATTCCCCAGTATCCGTGATAAGCGGCGGATGAGCCTGATACATACTGTTGTTTTACAGGTGGGGTGATCCAAATAGAGGTGAAACCCATATTTTTTATGTAATCCAAGTGGGAAGTTAATCCTTTAAGGTCTCCCCCGTGATACCAACCAGTCTCAGTCGGATCATAACCACTGGTTAATCGAAAATCTGCCAGCCCTGCAAGATCGTTGGTGGGATCACCATTGAAAAAACGGTCTGTCATCACGAAATAAATAGATTGCGTGCTGAGCGCTCCCCTAACCACGGGCTTAGCCAATGAAGAAAGTGGATCGGCGGCAAAGGTACTACTGCTGAAGCCCGCCGCGCCGGAGAGGATTATTGCCGCAACTGCAATCCTGGCAATTGTTCTGGTTCTTATTTGAGTTTCCATATGCCCACATCTGCAGAGGTTGTGACGAAGTGAATTGAACTTCCGCGGGCGCTTGGTCCGTATAAATTCTTCTCAACTTCGTAGCCTAAAGGCGCAAGATCTATTCCGATATCAGCAGGGCTACGAGTAACGACTACCAAAATTGTTTCCTTTTTACTCTCACGTAGGAAAGCTACATAGTCGTTATTGACTTCAACCCATCGAAGTCCACCATAAGCAAGCGCATCTGAGGAACGTCGAACCGCAACAAGCTTTTTCACTCGATCCAGGAATTCGAAATCCCAACCAGATCGATCTTCCCAATTGATAGTTCGGCGGGCATCTTCGCCCCATGCTCCGCGCAACCCGATTTCATCACCAGCAAAAATTGATGGGACCCCTGGATAACTGAGGAGCAACCCCATCCCGGCGAAGTGGCGATCCACATTTCCGCCAACAACATTTCGGAAACGAGCAGTGTCATGGGAATTGAGCAAAAGCATGCTGGCCAGCAGGGCACGCCAAGGAATACCCGCATTAAAATTCTTCATTGCCGCGACCATTTCGCCTCCCGAAAAACGAGGCAGCGAAGTTGGTAGCCCAAAGAAACCGCCTTCTACTTCAGGGTTCTCTTGCAACCAGCCCCAAAGTGGGCGCATGAAACCGTTGTAGTTCATGGTGCCATGCCAGCCAAAACCATCGAGATCCGCGGGAAAATGGTCGGCATTTTCAGCGACTAACCAGGCATCAGGATTTACTTCATCCATTGCTTTTCGAATTCCGCGCATGACTGCCTGATTAAGATCCTGATCGCGAAAGCGCCCAGTCATATTTCCGACATCTATGCGCCAGCCAGCCATAGCAAATGGCGGACGAAGCCACTTGCGAACAATTGATGCTTCGCCTTCGTACATGGCGTTCTGTAACGCCTTGGAGGCGTAATTGAGCTTTGGCAGTGAAGCCAAACCCCACCAACCTTCATACCCATGCTTGATGGATTTATCCCAATAGAAATAGGAGTGCTCTTTTGATGATGGATTGGCCAGCGCTTTCTTTATCCAGGGATGTCCAGCGCCGCAGTGATTTGTCGTGAGGTCGCCCATAATGCGAATGCCTTTTTTGTTGGCTTTGTTGGCCAGCGCTAGCAAAGCCTCGTTACCACCGAGAAGAGGGTCCACATGATCGAAACTGCTGGCATCGTAACGATGGGTTGAATTAGCCGGGAAGAACGGCGTGAAGTAAATCCCAGAAGCCCCTAGCGCCGTGATGTGATCTAAATGTTCCGAAACGCCATCTAGGTCCCCACCAAAGTATTCAATGCCGGTGGTCTTGTCTCGACCTTTGGGAAAATCATTCCAAGCGCGGGGAACGAATTTAGTGGGAACATCTCGCTTCTTCCCCGATGAGGCAAATCGATCCGGAAATATTTGGTAAAAAACTGATTTATTAATCCACTGGGGATATTTTGGTTTTGCAAAAATCTGAAAATCACTAGCGCTGGAAACTTCATAAGAAAAAATGCCACCAGCGTTAAGCCATTCATACTTATTTTTACCCACGAGCAAGAATCGATAGCTTGTGGCGGGATTCATGACCACAACTTTGGCGCTCCACCAGTTCTCGTGCTTGGTAGAACTTTTGATCTTGAGGTCGAAAGTTCGCGGCTCACCATCGTGATAGATGCGAATCATCACACCAGTGATCGGATATGCCTTCGGGATGCGAACCTTGAATTCGACTTTTTCGCCGATCTTCGGTGCGCTATTGCTGACATAAAGATCGCTGCCATCGTGATGTGGCAAAAGTGAATTGGTCACATTTATCCTTTAGTTGCTCCTTGAGTAAGTCCACCGATGATAAACCGTTGCAGCGAAAGAAACACGATAACCAGCGGAATGGCAGCCAAAAGTGAGCCTGCCGCGAACGGCCCCCAGTTCTGACCAAATTGCGCGCCCACAAATTGCTGGAGTCCAACTGCAACCGTACGACGGTTGATATCTTGCAAAAAGAGAGATGCGAGAACGAATTCATTAAATGTGCCAATGAAAGAAAGAAGTGCTGTTACCGCCAATACCGGCGCAGCCAAGGGGAAGAAAATCAACCAATACACCTGAACTGTGCTGGCGCCATCAATTCGGGCGGCCTCATCGAGTTCCATGGGAATGGTGTCGATATATCCCTTGAGCAACCATGCGTTCACGCCCATCGAGCCACCGAGGTAGATCAAAAGCAAACCGCCCAAACTTCCTAATCCAATAGCTGGAAAGACGGTGTAAACGCGTTCCATCATCACGTAAATGGCAGCAAGGGCCAAGAAGGATGGGAAGACTTGAATGAGGAGAAGCGTCTGTAGCCCAGCCTTACGACCTTTGAAACGCATGCGGCTGAAGGCGAAAGCTGAGGCAGCGCCGATAAAAACCGAGATGATGGCGTTGGCAGTGGCAATAATCAGAGAGTTGCGAATCCAGGTCGTGTAGGGAACAGCTGGATTATTAAAGAGTGCTTTGTAATTGACCCAACTGAGATTTGACGGAATTAAGGAAGAGGAAGCCAACGAACCAGTTGAGTTAAAGGAACTCTCGATAACTACGTAGATTGGAAAAAGCGTGAAGACAATCAGTACCCAGATATAGACATGGCGCCATAGGTTCTTGGTCTTCATTAGAAACCATCCAATACTTTAGAACGGCGCAGGCTCCATATCGAAAGACTTCCCACGATAAAGAACATGATCATTGAGATGGCACATGCAAGTCCGAGATTTTGTTCGTTGGAACCAAAGGCGGTTTTATAAGTGTAAGTAATCAAAATGTCAGTGGCTCCTGCAGTTTTCCCATGAAGCACATCGGTTGGACCGCCGCCTGTCAAAAGATAAATCAAGTTGAAGTTATTGAAGTTAAAAGCAAAAGAGGAAATAAGAAGCGGTGACAAGATTTGTAGCATCAATGGCAACTTGATGAGCCGCAATATCTGGCGCGGTTTCGCGCCATCAATAGATGCCGCCTCTTCAAGCTCGGCTGGAATTGCTTGCAACGCACCAGTGGAGATCAAATAGAAATATGGAAATCCCAGCCAAAGGTTAACCAGCAAGATGACGCCCTTTGCCAACCACGGGCTGTTAAACCAATCTATATTTGTATGAAAGAGCCCATTTATGGCGCCAAACTGTCTATTGAAAAGCCCGTTCCAGATCAAGATCGACATGAAGCTGGGGATGGCATACGGCAAAATCAAAATAGATCGGTAGAACCGTCGTAGCGCCAATTTCTTGTCCAAGGCCAGGGCCAGTAAAAACCCAACACCGAACATCATCAATACGGTGATGAAAGCGAAGGAAACCGTCCAGATAAAGACTCCAATGAAAGGTCCGCGCACAGTGGAATCGCTAAAGAGATGGATGTAGTTACCAAAATTATTAAACGCGCGCCAACCAGGTAGCAGTTTGTCCGTTTTATCGGCCACGTTGGCGTAATTACCGTCGTGGTTATCTTTGTAAGTCTTACCCAACGCAACGTTCTTAAGGATGTCAGTCTTCTTGTCGTACACAAATGACTGAGTGAGACGAACCGCCACATCCACGGACTGCGGGGCTGCAAAAGAGCCATCACCTAGTGGAAATTTGAGAGTTGAAATCAAGCTGTCAGCACCTGATGTCTCCTCGGGCGTTAATGCACGAAAACCTGGCGATGTGTCGGCGATGCCATAGGTATTCATTTTAAATTGGCCGGCAACCAGCTTGGTAGTGCCTTTTTCGGTGCCAATAAATACATCGTGAGTAACTTGATCGGTTAGTAGCGCGGCGTAGTTACCATCTTTCTTACCCAAAATCATGTCGTAAGTTGTGTTGGCAGCATCAGGCGCCAAACCAGTCTGAAGAAGCTGGGTAATGGCTTGGCCTTTACTGATC
>SESG01018638.1_pt1 | contig 10057 bp, 7 predicted proteins | sample 3171421 | NCBI WGS metagenome assembly SESG01 (sample SAMN10866946, study PRJNA518727) | freshwater metagenome | biome: subpolar coniferous forest; feature: holomictic lake; material: water; isolation source: holomictic Lake 227, 6 m and 8 m depth | place: Canada: near Kenora, Ontario | collected... | reverse complement strand
CTACCTTAGCTTTTTTAATTTGAATTTATATACTCTAAAAGGTTGGCTTAGCACTGGTCATTTGGATTTTGTCTGGTTCAAAAATTACTTAAATGTCTTCTACCACTCTCCTCTTACAGAGGCTACTTTCTGGACTCTTTTTATTAGGACACTTATCTGGACATTCGTAAATGTGTTTTTCCACGTCCTTGGTGGTCTCGTTATCGCATTGTGCCTAAATAGGGTAAAGTTTAAATCAATATACAGAACTATAATTATCATTCCATGGGCTATGCCTCAGGTAGTAGCAGTACTTGCATGGAAGGGTGAATTTCATGTTCAACATGGATATATTAATCATTTACTGGAGATAATTGCAGGAACATTTCCTTTTCTTGCGTCGATAGGAGTTGGTCCTGTAAACTGGATGTCAGATTATCCGTTGCTGATGTGTATAATAACAAATGTATGGCTTGGTATACCTTTTATGACTGTTATTATACTTGGCGGATTGCAGTCTATACCTCAGAGCTATTATGATGCGGCTGCAATAGACGGTGCTTCTGGTTTTCAAAAGCTCTATAGAATAACATTACCAATGCTGAGGCCTGTTCTTGCTCCAGCTATAACTATTGGTACTTTGTGGACGTTCAACAGCATCAATGTAATTTATCTTATGACCGGACAGGCTGGTGGAACAGAAAAAGCAGATATATTGGTAACAGCATTATATAAAGCTGCTTTCACATATAGTAGATACTCATTCTCAGCAGCGTTTGCTGTAATGATATTTATAGTGCTTCTTTTGAGTACATACATCTGGATGAAATTAACAAAGGGATCAGAAGCCGTTTATTAGGGAGGAGAAATCTTGGAGCTTTACAAAGTAAGAAAGTTTTTCTTTTATACCTGTATACATATTTTTCTTATCATCTATTGCATAATAAGTGTTTATCCTTTACTAAGAATCGTTGCTGTAAGCCTTAGACCTGGAAACAGGCTTTTTTCTACTAATATGGCAATAATACCTGCAGATGCATCTTTTATTTCATACATTAAAGTATTAACAGAGACACATTTTATGCTCTGGATATGGAACTCTCTAATTATTACAGTAACTACTTCTCTTGTTGGGGTCATTATAGCTTCAGCAGCTGGTTATGCTTTTTCAAGATTTAGTTTTCCAGGTAAAAAGATTGGTCTAATCTCTATACTTGGTACACAAATGATACCAGCAGGAATGCTGTTATTACCAGTGTTCATAATCCTTATACGACTTCACTGGGTAAATTCATATATTGGTTTAGTAGTTGCATACTCCATATCAGGCTTACCATTTAGTATCTGGATACTTAAGGGTTACTACGACACAATACCAAGAAGCCTTGAAGAAGCTGCTCTTGTAGACGGAACAAGTATGCTGGGTGCATTTTTCAGAATAATATTACCTCTATCTACACCAGCACTTGCAATAGCTTTTCTGTTTAATTTTACGATGGCCTGGAATGAATTCCTTGTTGCACGTGTAGTACTTCAACGATCAGAAATATACACATGGACACTGGGTCTTTTTGAACTACAGGGTCAATATATAACTCAATGGGGAATGTTCTGTGCCGCATCAATAATGATAACTATTCCTGTGCTTATTCTATTTATGTACTCATCAAAGTGGCTGATTTCCGGTCTAACTTTAGGAGGTGTTAAAGGATAATGGCTGGCATAACAATTAAAAATCTCTATAAGTCTTTTGGAGATGTAAAAGTTTTAAAGGACATAAATCTTGATATTAAGGACAAGGAGTTCGTCGTTCTAGTAGGTCCAAGTGGATGTGGAAAAAGCACATTATTAAGACTTATTGCTGGATTGGAAGTCAGGACAGAAGGAGACATTTGCATAGGCGGTAAGATAATAAATGATCTTCCTCCAAAGGATAGAGGAATCGCAATGGTTTTTCAGGATTATGCTCTTTATCCTCACCTTAATGTTAGAAATAATCTTGCCTTTGGTTTAAAGGTAAGAAGAGTTCCTAAGAAAGAAATAGATGAAAGAATAAACGAGGCTGCAAACATACTGCAGCTATCTAATTTAATGGATAGAAAACCAAAGCAACTTTCTGGAGGACAAAGACAGCGAGTCGCAATTGGCAGAGCTATAGTTAGACACCCAGAGGCCTTTCTTTTTGATGAACCACTGAGTAACCTTGATGCAAAACTTAGGGGCGAGATGAGAATAGAAATAGCAAGACTGCATACTCGACTTGCTAACACAATGGTCTATGTAACTCATGATCAGATAGAGGCTATGAGTCTTGGCGACAAGATAGTTGTAATGAATAATGGTATCATCCAGCAAGTTGGTACACCGATGGATGTTTTTAGTTATCCTAATAATATATTTGTTGCTTCATTTATAGGAACCCCAACTATGAATTTTATAAATGGAAGAATAGATAAAGAGAACTATTTTAATGCAAAAGGGTTTAAGTCTTCCATAGCTTTTTATTCAAAAAAACACGCAGAAAAAGAAGTCACACTTGGAGTAAGACCAGACAGATTATATACAGAGATAAAAAAGGATCGACAGTTCCTATGTAATGCAAAAATAGAGGTAGTAGAAGTGCTTGGTTCTGAGACCGTTCTTTTGTGTGAAGTAAAGGGTGTAAGATTTAAGGTTTCTGTTGAAACAGACCACAAGTATAACCCAGGCGATACTACCGATATATACATTGGATCATATATACACTTATTTGACCCTGTAAGTCAGAACAGGCTTAGCTAAAAACAAGCCTAACTGTACACACCTTATACGGACGTCTCTTTTTTTTGCACTATTATGCCATGACGCAAGCGTAATAAAGAGAGCTTCTTTCTCTTAATCACTATTGAAAAGGTATAACGGTATGATACTTGCATAAAACTGCATGGCATATAGCTATGCCTAAGCTTGTATTCAAAAAAAAGGAGTTAACATAATGAACTTTAAAACATTCATAATTGCCGGATTTTGCACCTTAATACTCAGCTCATCTTATCTAAGAGCACAGAACAGTGATGGAGTAATGTATAACACTGACACAAAACAAACAGCTACTGGAACAGTAACTTCTTATTACAATCCTAGTAGCCATCAATTAGTAAAAGAAGAAGAAAGAAACGCTGATGGTAAAATAATTATTAGAACAACTTTTAGCGTTATGGGAAAAACGATAGAAAAGCTTAACCCAGAGGGACAATTAACAACTTCAACCTTCTATAGTTATGACAAAACACTAATTAGGACAGAAACTGTTACTAATGAAGGAATAAGAAGAGTTGTGAACAACAACAATCCTGAAGACATTTATACATACAATGAGGTTATAGAATTATATTGGCCTAACGGTAAGATCAAAAGTACAACTAGATATGTACCAAATGATAAAGCTATTAGTACCTATGATCACCACTCTGCTGGCATACTGTTAACTGAAGATGATCTTGTTAAAGATGGAGTCTGCAAGAATTTTGACACAGATGGAAATCTAAATGTAGTAATAACATATAATAAAGGGAAAATAGTAAACCCTCTCCCGCTTCAAGAAGTTAAAGAAATAGCTAATAACGTAACACCAGCATCAGAGTTTCCTGCTGGTCATTTTGTTGCCGACTGGGCAAGTCATACCCCATCTGAAATAACAGTAACACAAGCAACGACACCTACATCACATCATTTTATTGGTGATGGGTATATTTCTGAGCACACACAACCTAACACAATAGTAAGACAAAAGGCTACGCCAACATCACATAATTTTGTTACTGATAGTCACATGCCTGAGAACATACCAAATAATGCTGGAACAGCAACTATGCAGGGATATTACAACAATAGAAGACCTGCCACTGTTAATAACTCCATTAACACGTTTACATCAATTAATATGTTTACAGCAGCTAAAACAAAAAACAACACAGGCTCTAATAATTATATCTTATTAAAAGAATTATTAAAAAGATTAGAGATAGAAACTGGCACAGATGAAAGACAAAGACTCTTTTTGCAGATAGAGGATTTGTTTGAGAATATCTCTATCAAAGATCTCCCAGCGGATGGTTCTTCTTCTATTAAAGAGATGTCTACTGCTTTAGCTAATTTAAGAAAAGAAATATTTCCAGAAGGATATATATTTAACGAAGCTAAAGCAATAAGTGCTTTAAAAGAAGTTCTGACAGAAGACACCAATAACAAGAGAATAGACCAACTAGTAGATATGTTCATTAAAGAGATGGTGGGCAAAAAACTTGATGTAGCTGCAACAAAAGCTTTAGCAGAGTGTATATATTACTATGTAGACAAAGCAGAGAAAACACCTCAAAACGAGGAGTATTTATTGAGTGCTATAATGTTGTCTCAATTTATTTCTAATCCTGAAATAGCGATGATGAATGCTGAACCATTTAATATCTCAGTTATGAACAACTTTAGGACAAGACTTGTTGACATGATCTTGACTATCCCTGTTGGAGAAAAGGCTTCTCCTACTGCCCGTAAGATAGAAATGGAAGCTAAACTATTATTAGAACATCCAAGACTTATAAAATAAGAGGTAAAAGCCTCTATAAATGAAAAAAATAGTTTTTATATTAATAGCAGTTTTATCTTTTGGACTAAGTATCAGCAAGGTTCAAGCGCAGAATATTGATTATGACGCAGTAAGGACCTCTACTTACAAATATCTTAAAAAAAACCCTGCTGTGGCGTACCAAGAGCCTCTTCACGATCTTGTTGCAGAATCATTAAAGGTCTTTAATCAAAAGTATAAATATGGTCATAGAATAGATCAACATGATATAGACATGTTATATGGAGAAGAGGGTCAAACAGGAATAATAGATTACATATATAGTGTAAATGGTATTAAAAACAGAGCATCCCTAAGCATCTTTGAAGTGGCAGCTCTTAGACTCATAAATGTTGATTTTTTTAACATACACAGCATACCCAATAAAGAGACCTTAATAGATCTGTGTTTTGAAGTTCTAGAACAAGATACTGTAGTACTACCTATTGACGTTCCTTTTTTTATTTATGATGGTTTTTTTAGAGAAATAATAAACTTAATAGAAGAGACTCCTGACAACGATAAAAAAACAAGGTTATTACTAAAACTACAAGATCTAATAGAAGAGGCACAAAAATTTAAAGAGATAGCCTCAGTTGATAAAGCAAAACTTAATACTTTTGAAGCTGAATACAACAGCCTTAGCACTAAGCACATGTTTGAGATATCAGAAGCTAATATAAAACCTAATGATATTAGAACATATCTTTTGAATAATTATTTAGACAAGGACTACATTGCCTCAGAACAAATCATGACAAAAAGCACTGACGAAATAATAGAATCTGTAATTCTTAAGTTAATACAAAAAGGAAAATATCTTGAAGGAAAGGATGTCGACCTACTAATTGGAGACGGAAGGCTTTATTACTATCTGGTTCAAAGAGCTGACAACACACCAGAAACAGATAATAACAAAAGGGAAAGAATGGCACAGATAATTTTTTTGGATGAATACATAAGGATCTCTAAGTTTTCTTATGGAAAGGAACATATATATTCACATAGATTCGAATATTTTAATACCTACCATGCATTAAAAACAACTGATGACTGGACCGAGTTAAGAGCTCTTCCTGAAAGATATTCAAGAGAACTAAAGGCAACTAGAATTAAATAACAAAAAGTATCTTGCGAGTATTTTTTCGTTAGACGAGGAAGATGAGGTGAGCCGACTAAGGTGTAGATAAACCTACTCCGCAGGAGGCGAATCCGAAGTCTGACAAAGTATAACGGAAAAAGAGGAAGCAAGATGGTACGCCGGGAGGGAATTGAACCCACGACCATTGGTTTCGTAGACCAATGCTCTATCCGCTGAGCTACCGGCGCATATAAAAAATGGCGGAGAGAGAGGGATTCGAACCCTCGGTACAACTTTACGCCGTACGACGGTTTAGCAAACCGTTACCTTCGGCCTCTCGGTCATCTCTCCACCTTTTTGGGAATACACCCAGCCGAACGAAAGATATATATCCTCAAACAATATCTTGTCAATCTCTAATCAATCGTCGTCCCTTCCCCCGCTAAAGTTAAGGACCAGACTGACAAGGAAACTATTCACATCATAAATAGGGGTTTTAGACCTATAATACGCAAACCTTATACCATCAAAAAGCCCCATCTGCTTACCTGAGAAAGTATACCCAAGATTAGCACTTAGGTCTGCACCAGATCCTTTGCTATCACTTACCCAAAATACGCCACCACCACCACCTACATAAAAGCCTCTAAAAAGGTATAGATCCAAAGACGCACCAGTTCTTAAGAAATATTGACTCTTAGCAGCTAATGAAGCAAAAAAGTACGGTTCAATATAAAATATAGACATCAGATGGATAAGTGGAATATAGCCAAAAGAAAAATTATAATAAGTAGACGTAGAGCCCTTAACCGTTGAATAATCAAAGCTTGGCGCAAACCTTAGAAAACTTGTACTTATCCTAGTAAAAGCCCATGGATCTAACTCTCTATAATCCGCATTAAGACTTTCTAGAACATCCCTTCTATAGGAGGTAGACATCTTTGCTGGATCAGTATTTAGATAGCTCTCACCTTGTTCATCGTAAGATGTATTGATCTCCATGTACTCATCTTCATATAAGAACTGGTTATATTTTTTCTTACCCTTAATATCTGTTGACCCTACAGCAGAAAAACTTCCATCAAAACATGCCACCATCGACGTCTTACTTTTTGAATTATAACCAAGAACAATATCAGCCTGATCTGATTCAATTACTAAGTTTGGAGAGTAAATCTTTACTTTTGAGATCTTTTTTTCATGTTTTATGTTTATTCTTGCTCTACCAGAAAGAAGGTTAAAGATACTGTTCTGTTCTTTCGCATCAAGATAATGTTGTTGTACTTTAAAGAAAGTATTAGGCGCTAAAGCTATTTCTGTATCATTTTTCAATGTTATTTCTATACTACTTTTAGCTCTAATATCAAAAAAATCTTTTTCATGGACCAGGTCACCCTCTTTAGCCTCAAAGGTTGCTAAAATAGAAAGACCATCATTATCGTATCTTTGTATGATAGCTTTACCTTCTACATCAGAAACATAGCCTACCCATGGGTAAGCAAGTGTTGCTAATTTTTTACCGCTGATCTTGGGTCTTAAGTTTTCCTCATTTTGTTTTAAATTATTAATTGCTGATTTAAATAAAGATTTATCTTCACTTTCCTGTGAATAAACGCAGACGGACAAAAAAAGGGACACTAAAAAAAGAAATGTTCTTTTGGCTACCATACAGGTAAAAGTATAACATCTTAGCAATAAGCTTCAACTCAAATAAGGTCATGTAATATATAATTGCCACATTCAACGCCTTCTATGCTTTTGAGCTCAACTATCTTACGAACTCCCTCCTCCTTAGAAAGATGAACAATTAAGTGTATATTTGAAGCTATCCAGGTCCTAGGTACAGAGATATCTAGATTTGGATGTCCAAGTATGGCTAAAGTTTCAAACCTCCTCAGGACATCCCTACATGAATTAGCATGTATGGAGCATAAACAACCTCTATGACCAGTATTTACAGCATGTAAAAGATCATAAGCTTCTTCTCCCCTTACTTCTCCTATCACTATTCTATCTGGTCTCATCCTTAGCGCAGTTTTTACAAGCTCCCTTATACTAACTTCATAAGGACAATCTGGTGTAGATCGTCTTGATTCAAGCCTTATAACGTGTGGAATCTTGAGTCTAAGCTCTGCGGTATCCTCTATAGTTATAACCCTTTGGGTAGTCTCGCATAAACCATTCAAGAGAACATTGATCAACGTCGTTTTTCCTGTACCAGTACCGCCTGAAACGATAAGATTTAATTTCTTATCAACAGATTTTTTAAGGATTTCTGCCATTTTATCATCCAACATCTTATTCTTAATCAGGACATCCCAAGAGTCGATCTCATTAATATGTTTCCTTAATGTTATTGTTACACCATCAATAGATATAGGTGGCATGACAACATTACACCTTATACCTCCATTCATTTTTCCATCAAAAACTGGATGATTTATATCGATGCTTCTAGAATTATATTGTGCAATTGAATCTATTAGTCTGTAGAGTTCTTGCTCGCTAAGCAGAGAATCAATACAAGTTACCGTGCCTTTTTTTTCTATATATATACTGTTTAGTCCGTTTATCATAATATCTGTAATATTTTGGTCATTAAAGAAAGATCGAAGTTCTTCATTTAAATATTTGAAGCTATCATCGTAGTAATTATTGTTTATTACAGCCGTACTATTTATAACACTATCTATTACTTTGGAATTTTCCATATATTCCTAGACCTTTTCCGATAGTGTTTCCACCAGTAGATCTTCCAACTTCTTATCTATAAAAAGCTCTTCACTCCTAAATCTAATAGAAGCTGTAACTATTATTGCTAGCTCAGTGTTTTGCGAGGTTATATCGTTAGAAGAAAACAAATCAGACAACACAGGTATATCAGATATTCCTGGTAAGCCCTTATTTGCGTTACTGGAATTTTTGTTTACAAGCCCTGATATTACAACCGACCTTCCGCTATCCATAGTAACAACCGTTTTTACCTCTCTAACGACAAAACCTGGAACATCTTTATTTGAGGAAGTTTCTGAATCAAGACTGCTAAACTCACTGGCAATACTTAATTCAACTACGTCATCACTTATAACTTTTGGAGTAAAATTAAGGATAACACCATAGTTTTTCCATTCAATATTAGAACTGTATCTTGAACTGAGTTTTATTGGTATTGCACCGCCAGCATGAAAGCTGGCTGATTCTCCGTCGTTGGCACTAAGCGATGGATTAGATAATATTCTTGCCAAACCATGAGATTCTGACAGGTGGACAATGCTGTCTATTTCTATAGCAGGCAAAACTGTGTGCCTTGTAAGATCATACTCACCTGGGAGTTCCAGCCCCATCTGTCTACCGGTAGAATTTGAGATCTCAACTATTTTAACATCTATGTCTATTTGATACGGCACTACTTTAATATCAAATCTACCATTTGGAAAAACTGATTTTAAGTAGTGTAAAGCAGTTTCAACTTGCCCCTTCGTTCTGGAATTAGCACTCAGAAACAAAAGACCATCTGTCTTTTTTAGATTCACATCATAAAGCCCAATATCCAGAAGGACACTTCTTATCCCATTAAATTCCTCTTGCTGAACAGCATTAGATAATTTTACATAGTTCATAACATTTTTTTCTTTTGAAACGATATTATTTATAGTGTCCATATCTTCCTTCTTATTTACTGAACCAGTTATATAGACACTTTCTCCTGCATTACTTATCTTTATGCCACTAATACTCTTAAGTTCCTGTCTTATAGCAATCACGTTTTTATGTACTGAGGACGACATAACAGTAAAGCTGTACTTTGATGGCTCATTATTCTTTCTCTTCCATATATAGAGAGTGGTACTGCCCTTTGTTTTAGCATTTATAAGTAATGCCTTATTTTCTTTGGAGACTTTAATAACCCTGCTGCTAGATACTGCTACTTTTAGGATGCCAACAGGATCAACTCTTAAGCTATTCCCAACGTACATAACATTTACGTCTTGTAAACTATCAAAAGGACATAGAACTCTTAGAGAAAGAGATAAGATCAAAAACATCATAAAGAAAAAAGAGCAAGGAATATGCCCCCCTTAACACCCTTATTGCTAATAAAAAATTGTCCATTATTCAAAGATAGTATATAAGTTTGGACATGGATGCATGGTCTATATATTTTGCAGGGGTTCTCAGTTTTTTCTCTCCATGTATATTGCCTATAATACCAGTCTATTTTGCTATTCTAGTTCAGGATAAAGACAAAACTTTAAAAAGACTACTTCTACAGGGGCTTTTATTCTGTCTTGGATTCTGTGTTATTTTTTCATTACTTGGACTTGGTGCAGGAAAAGTAAGTTCGCTAATAATAGACAACAGGACTTTCTTTTCTCTTATTGCAGGAGTTATTG
>SESG01011897.1_pt1 | contig 10057 bp, 4 predicted proteins | sample 3171421 | NCBI WGS metagenome assembly SESG01 (sample SAMN10866946, study PRJNA518727) | freshwater metagenome | biome: subpolar coniferous forest; feature: holomictic lake; material: water; isolation source: holomictic Lake 227, 6 m and 8 m depth | place: Canada: near Kenora, Ontario | collected... | reverse complement strand
ATTTACTAATTGAATTTTGAATATTTCATGTTTCAGATTTTTGGAAATTAGCTGGTGATCTGTCCCAATATCTAAAATAAGGTTACTACTTGATAGATCAATAATCATGCTGTTAACCTTTTCAGTAGAAAGGCCAGATTCAAATACTATTCCATCTATAACCTTAATTTTCAAATCATTATTGTCAAGGGGAATGATCATAAGGTGCGATTCTCTGGAAATTTTGAACGATAAAATTGGAATAGGCATCGAATCAGTAGTCTGGATTTCGATAATTCCATTATTGTTTCTCAATAATTTAATTTTTTGAATTAATTGAGTCAGGCTACTGTTTGAATTGTTGCCTGAAAGCAATTTTTCCTGCCTGAATGAGGCCAGGTCAGATCCGGAAAGCTGAGACCCGGGATTTATTAGAGATTTTAGCAAGGAAGTCAGAGTGGCAGTCGTCATATCTATGCCCAGTTGCCTCATCCGGTTCAGGTTTTGACGGAAGAGCAAAGTTGGCTTTAGCGTTGGTTCTTCGCTGGGTTTATCCAGCCCGATAGTTTGATAACGGGATGCAACATAGCACATGCCCTCATTGGTACTTTGCCGGAATCCGGTTGTGCCGGTTCTTTCATCTTCATTGGCAAGTTGCACAGTTTGTATTTCCCCGGATCTGGTGAATCTGACCACATAAAACAGTTTGGTATCTTCTTCCAAATCGTCCAATCCGCTTTTTGACATCCAGCCTAATTCACCCTGACTGTTGAGTTGAGCAAAAAACAGGTCAGGATCGGATGAATTTGAAGTTATTTTTAAACCGTTACATCCCAGATCACCCCGGAAAGAGCCTGCCAGATAAAACTCATTTCTGTCAAGCTGATGTAATTCCAATCCGAAAGCTCTTCCACTGGAATGAAATTTTACCATCCAGGTCAATTTATTGAATTCATCGAATCTGGCTACAAACGGGGCTGGTGAGGTAGAAATTCCTTTGGAATTTTTTTCCCTGAAATAGCCGGTAATGTAAGAAGCTCCGTTTTCATCCCTAAGAAAATCCCTTCCTGTGCCGCTTCTCTCAGCGCCTATGGTCATAGCGAGTTTCCATATTTTATCCTGTTGACTGATTGCCTCTGACGGATTTTTCAATGGCAGGATCAAGGGTTTCAACTGGTAAAACTCCTTCATAACCAGTCCGATCGGGGCATTTTCAAAAGTTGGATCAGCCATGGTATAACTTGTTCCGTCTATCAGGAAATTGTCTCCGTCCATGGGCCTCCCCAACGAAATTGCAACGGAGAAAAATCCCGGAAATTCGACCAAAACCGCTTTCTCAACCAATAAATTATTGATCAGCCAGGCATACAACAAGGCTTTTCCTTTGTCGTTGCTTTCATCACTAAATAGAAGTTCTTCAGGGAACATGAACCTGTCGTAACCAAACAAGTCATTATAAGGACGGTAGGCAAATGATTTTTGAACGAATTGTTGGAGAAATGCTGCTGCCTCCTCCTTTTTCATACCTGACAATACTGGTCTAAATTGCCTGAATAATGACTCTTTGGCCTGAAAACTAAACGGGGCATTGGCAAAGATAACGGGATCTGTCTGAGGATATGCCTCCAGATAATGAACTACTTCAGGATTGAATTTCAGATTGAATTCGAACAATTTCTTGTCCCAAGGGAATTGAATTTTCTTTATTTCAGATTCTCCCTGAAAATTAATTGATTGATTAATATTTAGATGAATGGATCCGCTTGCACCCGGATGTTTTGGAGTATAGGAAGATACAGGGAAAGAGGATATTGACTTGTCAATATAATATTCTGCACCGTCGATTTTGACTGAAGGTACTCCGCTTATTTTTGGAGTGGTGGTGTAAAGCAAGGAACTTCCCAGCTGGTTTACGCCTAATTTTACATCAAATCCGGAGCGGATCATCAAAGACCAGCTCAGAAGGGTGCTTCCAGATTCATCGACAGGATATAGTGCATCGGAACAATATTTTACAAGCAAAAAATATCCCCATTCGTTTAATCCCAGTCTGTCGCGGTAGGTCATTAACTGAGCAACGAGGTGGTTACTATTGGCTACCTGAAATTTTCTCCAGTATTCAATGGCTATTTCTTTGCTGACAGGCTGATTAACGGGTAGGGCCAATAGTTTATCAAAGGAGATGGCTATTGTGTTGCCGAAAAACTTAAAACTTAGTCTGGAAGGACTAGCACTGGTATATTCGGGTTTTCTGATCCTGGGTAGATTGGCAGATAAGGTCTCATCGAATGACTCATTTTTTTCGGCAGTAAAACAGGGGAGATAACGAGGATTATGGGAAGATGTCTCTTCATAATTAAAGAGTGGAGCGGAATCGAATCTCTTGGATTTAGGTACTGACCTACCTGGAATCACAGGAAATTTCACCCATTCAGATTCGAGTCCTTCTGCCAGTGCGTTGTCCTGTTCACGGGAGAAATAATGAAATCCGGATTGAAGATAAGGCAGCGGCTTTTGGTTGTTGAGCAGATATTCCCTGCTCTCATTCACTGAAATCTCCTTGAACTCTTTGATTGACTGGCCATCAATCAATGAAGGCGAACCAAATAGTAACAGGAATAAAATCCCGATCTCTGACAAGGAAAGTCTTCTCAAAATTCGGTTAATCGGCCCAAATCTCTGATGTTTGACGAGCAATTTGTAATAATTTTAATTTTCTAAATATAGATCTAAAATAGCGATATTTTTTCGGTTTTTTGCCGGTTTTATCGCTATTTTTGAGTCAGTAATACTGAAATGGGACTAATTCTTAAATACATTAATGTCATGTTGATCGCCAGTGTGAAATTCTTCTGGGCGACACCTTATGCCTATCTTTTTCATCTCAATCGGATAGAGGCATTTGTCTTTATGGAACTTGGAGGAATTTTCGGTTTTTTATTTTTTTATGCGTTATTCTCCTTCCTTTTGAAAGAACTTAAACTAATCTGGCCGCTGATTTACTACGTTACTCCCAGAATTTTTAAAGTCAGGTTTGAACGATGGCTGGATGGCAGGAGGTATCGAAGACTGACTGCCAATAAATTCACCCGCAGGAATAAAATGATTGTTAAAATTCGCAAGAAGTCCGGCATGCTGGGTATCATTATTTTAACCCCGGTACTGATTTCCATACCGATCGGAGCACTTTTGGGAACGAAGTATTTTCATCACAGACACAGTTTTATTCCTTTGATGTTGTTGTCGATTTTTGGTTGGGGAATTATTTCGGTTCTGGTGTTTGGAATTTTTTTACAACACTAATGCTTAAGTAGACGAAGTATCTTTTTCCCCTTTGAAATCATCCCCGGAGTAGGCTCCTCTTCAAGAAGGGCTTCTGTAACGCTGATCAGCTCGGCTTTCAGGTCCGGTTCCTTGATCACAATTTTGCATAATATTTCAAGCGCGTTGGCTCGAACCGCGATAGCTTCTGAAGGCGAAACCAGATGATACAATACGTCTACCAGCATTCCCATCTGCTCTTCAGGGATTTCATGCCTGTTGATCATTCGGGTAAAATGACGTTTCAGGGAACTGCTTTTCAATTGAGGAAGATGGGCAATCAAATCGGGAATATAGGGTTCAAGCTTTGCCGGATCGGCTTCAGAAACATGGTCAATGACCCATGCTGCATGCCAGGCAACTTTGGGATGATCGCAAAAAATCAGGGAATAAATCCGGGGGAAAAGAGATTCGTCACGGAGCACCATCTCTTTCCAGAGGTATATCTCACGTATCCCGAAATTTTCGAGTCTGCTTCTCAAGAGCAGGGTGGAATCATCCTTTTTTTCTGGTCGACTGGAGGAATTCATAAAATGCCTGTTGCGCATTGATCGGAGGATTTTTCCCCTTTTTATTGATTTTATTGGTCAAATCATTGTCCAGAATCCGGGCAGAAGTATTGTCCTTCCATTGCAGGGCAAAAAATCCGATGAGTTCCTTTTTTATTTCCGGATCGTAAATGGGAACTGTGACTTCCACCCGTCTGTCCAGGTTTCGTGACATTAAATCTGCCGAGGAGATGTAAAGATTTTCTTTCCCCTCATTGAAGAAATAGTATATCCTGGAGTGTTCAAGGAAGCGGTCGATGATTCCAATTGAACGGATAGAAATATGCTCTTCCGGCGAATTGGTAATTACGCAGAACATTCCCCTGACATTGAGACGAACATCGACACCGGCTTTGGAGGCCTCGTACAACCGACCGATGATTTCAGGATCGACCAGATTGTTGCATTTCAAATAGATGGCTGCTTTCATTCCATTCTTTGCCGCATGGATTTCCTGCCTGATCATCAGGATCATCTTGTATCTCATCGTAAACGGTGAAACCAGCAGATGTTGGTACCTTCCTATTTTGTAATTTCTCTGAAAAAATTCAAATACCTTAGACACTTCCTTTGTGATGGCTGAATTGGCGGTCCACAGCATCTGGTCCGAGAAAATTTTGGAGGTGATTTCATTAAAATTTCCGGTCCCGATACAGGCATAATGCACCTGTTCTTTCTCTTCTTTTCGGGTGATCAGGCAAAGTTTGGAATGCACTTTCAATCCGGGAACACCCAAAATCACTTTGATTCCCTCCCGGGTAAGCATATTTCCCCATTGTATATTTTGCTCCTCATTGAAACGGGCTCTGAGTTCCAGAACTACCGTTACTTTCTTGCCATTTCTGGCTGCATTGATCAGTGCATGAATCACGTTCGAATTTTTGGCCACCCGGTAGGCGGTCATCTTGATCTCCAAAACCTTGGGATCAATGGATGCTTCACGGAGGAGATCGATAAAATGGTAGAATGACTGATAGGGAAAGTGAAGTAGGATATCTTTTTTGGCTATGGCGGTGAGATAGGGTACTCCCTGGCGAATGTCGGGATGAGGCAGCGGACTGATTGGATTGTAATAAAGATGCTTTTTCCCGATCGAAGGGAAGCCCATGAAATCTTTGAAATTGTGAATCCTTGAGCCTCCGATAATGACATCATCGCGGTCGAATTTCAGTTTTTTGAGAAGAAGGGCAAGAAAATTGGCAGGAATTTCCTTGTCATGGACAAATCGCACCAACTCGCTGTTGTCACGTTTCTCCAGACTTTTGGTTAAGATTTTCACGTAGCTTTCCGCAACATCATCATCCAGGTCGAGTTCTGCATCACGCGTAACTTTGACGATGTAGGAATTGATCGTCTTGAAACTGAACATGTAGAAAATATCCTTCAATTCATACCTGATTACATCTTCCAGCAAAATAATGTGCCTTTTGTGGTCTTTTGAAGGCAGAATGACAAATCTCGGAAGCAGGTCGGTTGGCACTTCGATCAGGGCATACTCCTCCTTTTTGGATTTGGCCATCACAACCGCCAGATAGATGGCATCATCATTTAAGGTGGGAAGAGGCTGACTCTTTTTGATGATTATCGGCATGATGCGCGGACGAACTTCCTCTTTGAAAAAGGCGGTCACATAGATTCCCTGCTCCCAGGTGAGTTGTGTTTCGTTGATGATGTAAATATCCTCTTTGGCAAGGTCCTTCAGCAGTTGATTATAAATTTGTTCGAACCACTGACTTTGTTCTACTACTGTCTGCTCAATCAGATCAAGTATTTCGGCGGGCTGTTCTCCTTCTGAAAAGATCAGATTGTCGATGGAGGCCAATCTGCGCAGGATCGCGACCCTGATGCGAAAAAATTCATCCAGGTTATTGGAATAGATTCCAAGAAATTTTAATCGTTCAATCAATGGCACCTCTTTTCTGGATGCCTCCAGAAGGAGCCGTTCGTTGAAAGACAACCAGCTAAGTTCTTTGTTTCGGATCTTTATATGCATCACTTTTTTAACCGATTAAGCCATTTGAATGAAAAATCACTTACGAAAAATAATAATTGAAATAGTTACTTTTGAACCTGCAAATTTTGATTCGAGCTGTTTCAGCTCTCATCCGTTTCAAGGGAATACCGCAATTGATCGAGCATGATGGGAACATCATCTGCATCGACACCCTGTTTCAGCAAATGTTCAAGATCTTCATGAAATGCATCCATGAACTCCTGCTCATCCATTTCTGCATCGTTGATGCTTTGCTTGTAATAATTGAGGGCAATTTGTCTTTTGCCGAGGCACCATTGAACGTGCCCCATATTCATCAGGTCAAACTTATTGGGAGAATCTTCCACCAATTTACTGAAATATTGTTCGGATTGCTGTTTCTTGCCGACAAGCAAAGAACACCACCCAATGGGTCTCCATATTTTTTTGTTGCCAGGGGACAGATATTCAACCTTAAAGTATGATTTTAATGCCTCTTCGTACTGTTTCAGTTCCATTCTGCAATGTCCAATGGAGATATGAATGCTTAGATTATCGGGTTCCATGGCGATAACCTGCTGATAATAGCCTAGTGCAAGATCCGGATTTTTAAGGTGCCTGTAACAAAGGGCAATTTTTTTCAGATTCCAGATACGGTTTTGGTCAAAAAGATCAGCCTTCAGGTAAAAGGAGAGCGCCAACTCAAAATCGTCCAGTTTCTGATAACAAAATGCCAGTTTCTGCAATAATTCAGCCTCTTCAAAATCTCTCAGCAAAAGAGAATATATGTCGGCAGCATCCCTGTAATAATTTTTCGCAAAATAGTATTCAGCAATGTTTCTGAGTAGTTGGTGGTCTTCCTGCAACAGATCACTGAACACGCTTTTGTTGTGAAAATCGAACGACCAGGAAAAGATATTTTCAAATCCTTCGCGCTGAGGATGGAGTTTATAAAAACGGTAAAGATCGCGGATGTACTGGCCTGAGATCGCTTCTGCCTTTTTGTCATGTGAAATCACTTCGTCTTCACCTTCAGCTTCAATCAACTGATCAAACTCTTCGGTGAGTGAGTCAAACATCATTTTTTTGTAGTCTGACGGGATGGTCTGCATACTGAAACTAAAGGAATACTTGTCTGAATTGCACAAGACAGGAGTTTTGAATAGCAGGTCGAATAATTTCCGGTTGGCCTGCTGATCCTCCTGTGAAGAATTATGCAGAAGTTGCGGATGATTCGGGTAATAAGGAACAAACCAGTTGGTCAGTTCACTGAAGAAAGGGAAAGTTTTAAGATTGGAAAACGAGGTCATGAAGATGTCTGCTCCTTTCATCTGCATCTCGCTCAATTCCTCCATTTTGTCCAAAAAGCCCGGCGAATCCTTGAATATATCCTGCCATTCTGGATTTTTATCTTCACTGAGGGCATCTCCAAGCATTGCTTCAAGGTTGAATTTATTCCTCAGGTTGGGACTAAGCTTCATCATTTCCGGCAAAATCTCATCTACAAGTTTCTTCTGGATTTTTTCTGTCTCCTTCGAGCCTATGAGTTGCAGTATGATTTTTTCGAGATGTCTTTTAAATGCGCTCTTTTCGTTCAGCAATGCCAATCGGGCGGATATGGCAGGGAACAAAAAAATTCTTTGGTCATAAAAATACAAAGTGACCAATAACCCGGCGAGAGCCCTCTGGTTCACCTCTTCTTCCACTGATTCATAACCTTCGAAGAGAAGCATGATTTTCTGTTCGTCAAAGAAGAGCAGCAGACTAAGGGTTAACGAGGTGATCATCAGCGCTTTTTCGTGATTTGGTATATGCTGGTTCAGCAGATTGTTTTTGAATTCTGCGATCTCCCCTGATGAAAGTTTATTTTTAAACCAGTAATGGTAAAATAGGTTGATCAGTTTTTGGTAATGTTTATTCTCTTCCTGTTCATCTCTTGTTTCAGCGGAAGGGTCGGAGATCAATAATCGCAACTCATTTTCAAGGTGAAATGATTCAAGTTGGGAAAAATAATCCTGGATATTTTCAATATTGATCCTTGCAAAGCCGCGTTTTTTCTGGTATTCGAGTGATGGAGAATATTTCATCTTCAGACTGTCGGCACATTGATCCGTCAGTTCAAAAGTAGCAAGCAGGATGTGGTGATAAATTTTCTGCCTTTCCGGATCGGTTATACCCTCTACCGTATATTTCAGCATGAAACGGTAGTTTTGTTCCAGATCGAACAACTGGTCGCTGAATTCGCCCAACCCATTCGCCGTGATCATCCGGTCAAGGAGGTCAAATGCCGGTTTTAGCTTTCTTTCGGAAAGAAGCCGGCTAATTTTTTTGTGACTTTCTTTTATCTCTGTCTCGTTCATGTCGCGCTGACCTAATACTGCAATGTTAACCAAAACTACCTATAAAAAGTTCTTTTTGCAAAAATTAGGATAGAAATTAGGGCCAATTGAAGATGGCAGAAAGGGTCTAATAAATGGTGACGGAAAACAGAGTGGAAATCGGTTTATGGGAGAGTTTGCAAGGTTTTTCAGAATCGGTACTCAACGATCAGAAGAATATATCTCGGGAGTAGTTGATATTCAGACTTAGACACGCTAATATCGCTGATAAAATAACTTTGGAAGGTTTTGGTATCTAGCAAATTTTGGCCTGAAAGGGTGAAAGAAAGTTTATTTTCTTTGATGTTGTATCGTGTTTTTGCATCCAAAAAGTAATATTTGTTGTTGGCTTTATCCAAATTGCCAAAAAAATATCGTTCTGATTCTAACTGAATTTCCAATTTTTTGCTTAAAACAAAAGAGAGATCAACAAAGGACAGGTTATCCGTAAACTCGTTTTTACTACCGGTAATAACTTCATTATTGCTCCACTTTGAACCAATATGGTAATTAAAAACGCCATGAAAGCCTGAACGAAGTTCAAAGCCATAATTTAGATTATTGTTTTTTACATTTCTTAGGTCTGAGCCATTGACCATGTTCCTGTAATTAGACAGAGTAAATCCAAAATTGACTTTCAAAGTGGATGATATTGATTTGATATACCGATCAAAATTAGAGATAAGCATGATGAACTCCCTGCCTTTAATCACCATTTTCTCTGATTGCGTATAATTCTGTGATACAATGGAATTGGTGCTCAAATAATCGTGGTTTTTATTGTAGCTCAACAATATGTATGCGAAAGATTTGTCACCCCAACCACCATAGTTGTAATTCAAAATGGCAGAAGTTTGATTCAATTGGTTAAAATCACCGGTTCCTTTTGCAAATGTTCTGAAACCAGTGTGAATATACTGACCATAGGTGTCCAAAATGGTGGCGTTCGTTCGATTGTAGGTGTAAGTTGTCAGAACTTTATTTTTTTCGTTGATTAGCCATTCCAACCCGACCAAAGGATTAATGAAAAATGGACTTTGGTGCCTTGTTTCCCCCGGACTTTTTGTCTGGTTGTAGAGCTGATGAAAATTAAGTGCAGTTAGTAGCCCAAAGTGTTTGAGTCCAAGACGATACTTGGAGGTCAAATATAAATCAGTTGTGGAATAGGTAAGATCATTCTGGTATCCGGCAGGTACTTCTTTACCTCCATTTTCATTTGTAAAATAGAAATTGGAAAATAGATTATCTGATCTGTATTGATTGCCAAGTTTTATTTCCAGTAAATTGCCATTCTTTTTTTTGTCCATTAAGTGAGCCTCCAATGATCCAAATTGCATCGTATTTGAGCTCGTTTGATATACTTCACCAACACTGTTGGCTTCCGGAAATAGCTCCCGGTAATAAAATTGATTGATCAAATAGTTTTGAGGTGATTCTTCGTAAATATATTTACCGGACACGAGCAATACTTTGTTTTTTTTGAACCTGTTGGTATATACAAATTTTTCCTCGACAAGGAGATTGGTTGTCTCCATTTTCTCGCTGGTTAAAGAATTATTAAAAAGCAGCTTGTTCTGATCATTTACATCTGAATGATTGTATTTGCCTGTAAACAAAAGGGTTTGGGTCTTGGAAAAATCCTTGGTGAGATCAATTTTCCCAAAACCAGTCAATTTCGTTCTACGCAAATGGTAATCTTCCGTATTGATAAATGAGGTTTCCCCTACCGAAGTTGATTCATAACTGCTGTTATAGTAATTGTTCTCATCTGAGTTTAAAAAAGCCAGCACTTTCATCTTTAATGTGGGTGTGAGGGTAAAGATGCCATTCAGGGAATAGACGCCGGAGTTATTGAAGAG
>SESG01023616.1_pt1 | contig 10058 bp, 7 predicted proteins | sample 3171421 | NCBI WGS metagenome assembly SESG01 (sample SAMN10866946, study PRJNA518727) | freshwater metagenome | biome: subpolar coniferous forest; feature: holomictic lake; material: water; isolation source: holomictic Lake 227, 6 m and 8 m depth | place: Canada: near Kenora, Ontario | collected... | reverse complement strand
CAGGGGGGCGATGACCCAGGCGAAGGGCATGGTGAACTTCCGGGGGGCCTCGGGGCGGCGGTAGCGCAGGATCAGGACTGCGCCGCAGACGATGACGAAAGCGAACAGGGTGCCGATGTTCGCCAGCTCCACCACCTCGTCGATGTTGAGCAGGGCGGCCGGGATGGCCACCAGGAGGCCCGTCAGCAGGGTGGCGTGGGAGGGCGTCTTGAAGCGCTCGTGGACCTTGCCGAACCAGGGGCTCAGCAGGCCGTCGCGGCTCATGCTCATGAAGATGCGGGGCTGGCCCACCTGGTAGACCAGCAGGGCAGCCGTGGTGGCGATGACCGCGCCGAAGCTGATGACCGCCGCGATGCCGCCCATCTTGTGCTCGGTGAAGATGTAGGCCAGGGGATCGGCGATGCCGCCGAGGCGGGTGTAGTGGATCATGCCCGTGACCACCAGGGCCACGGCCGCATAGATCACCGTGCAGATCACCAGGGAATAGAGGATCCCCCGGGGCAGGTCGTGGCCGGGATTCCGGCATTCTTCGGCGGTGGTGCTGACGGCGTCGAAGCCGATGAAGGCGAAGAAGATGATGGCCGCGCCAGACTGGATGCCGGGCCAGCCATGAGGCACGAAGGGATGCCAGTTGGCGGGCTGGATGAAGCGGATGCCCAGCCCCACCACCGCCAGGAGGATCAGCACCTTGACCACCACCATGACGCTGTTGACGCGGGCACTCTCCTTGATGCCGATGTAGCAGAGCCACGTAATGAGGGCCGTGATGACCACGGCCAGCAGGTTGATGGTGACGGGATAGCTCCCGAGGAGGGGCGCGGCCTTCAGGGTGTCCCAGTTGGCAAAGGTGGCAGCGCCGTTCAGAAATCCGGCCTTGGCCTGGGCCAGGGCCTGCAGCTTGGCCCCGAGGTCCATGGCCGGAACCCCCTGCACCAGCTTCAGGGCGCTGCGCGGATCCATGCCCAGCCAGCCCGGGATCTCGATGTGGAACACGGTGGACAGGAAGCTCCGCGCGTAATCGCCCCAGGAGATGGCCACGGCCACGTTGGAGATGGCGTATTCCAGCAGCAGGTCCCAGCCGATGATCCAGGCCATGAGCTCGCCGAGGGTGGCGTAGGCGTAGGTGTAGGCGCTGCCGGACACGGGGATCATGGAGGCCATCTCGGCGTAGGCCAGGGCCGTGAAGCCGCAGATGAGGGCCACCACCAGGATGCTGATGACCAGGGCGGGCCCTGCAGGCAGGCGACCGTCGGCGAGGTTGCCAGCCGCGGCAGTGCCGATGGAGCTGAAGATCCCAGCGCCGATGATGGCGCCGATGCCGAACATGGTGAGCTCGAAGGTGCCGAGGGTCTTGCTCAGCTGGTGCTCGGGTTCCTCCGCGCTGGCCCGGAGCTGCTCGAGGGTCTTGGTACGGAACAGTCGGTTCAGCATGGGGGCCTTGGGAGAAGACCCATGCTATCAGGGGCCTTCCGAGCTTAGTCTGGAGCCATGCAGCTCTGGAACGATCGCCGCCTGCGCCTGTCGCTCACGCGGTTGGGAACCCAGTACCTCCTGGCCCTGCTGGCGGTCGGGGCCTTCTCCGTGAACACCGGCAACAACCTGCTCTACCTGGTGTTCGCCCTGATGCTGGGGTTGTTCCTCGTCTCGGGAATCCTCAGCCGCCGGGCCCTCCAGGGACTCCAGGTGGCGGGACTGGAGGCGGGCAGCCTCTTCGCCCGGATGCGGGGCGGTCTCCGGCTGCAGCTGCGGGACGGGGGGCAGGGGCGCATCCGGGGCCTCGAGCTGCATCTCGCCCTGGACGACGCCACCGTACAGCCCGGCTTCCTGGAGCGGGACAGCCGGACGGGGGAGACCCTCGTCGTGCTGCACGCCCGGGCGGGCCACCGGGGCTGGACCCGCGTCCGCACCCTGGAGCTGCGCACCTGCTTTCCCTTCGGCCTGATGGAGAAGGCCCGGATCCTGGAGCTGGATCAGTCCCTGCTGATCCTGCCCCACCCCCGCACACCGTCCGCCGCGCCCTCGAGCTGGCGCGGCGAGGGCCGCCGCAGCCAGGCGCAGGAGGGGACCAGCAGCCCCGAAGGCACCCGGCCCCTGCGGCAGGGCGACGCGCCCGGCCGGGTCCACTGGAAGCGCACCGCCCAGCGCGGGCAGCCCTGGGTGCGGACCTTCGAGGAGGACCGGCCCATGGGCATGCACCTGCGGCTCGACCTGCGGGCCTGGGGTCCCGGTCGGCCCTTCGAGCGCGAGCTGGAGCGCCTCTCGGGTGCGGTCCTGCAGGCGCGGCTGCAGAAGCGGGCCATCAGCCTGGAGCTGCATGACCCCGAGGGTGTCCGGGAGGTCCGCGGCCACACCCCCTGCTGGCGCGCCCTGGCCCTGGCCCAGGCGGCCGGAACCGGCGAAGGTGCGCTCGGAATCAGCCGCGCGGCGGAAGCTCCGATAAGCTGATAGCCCCTGGAGGCTCTGGTGTTTGATGATCCGCTCTCCCCGTCCTGGACTCCGCTGCTGGAAGCGGCCTGGCAAGCCCGGGAGCACGCCCATGCCCCCTACTCCCACTTCCGGGTGGGCGCGGCCCTGCTCACGGCCACCGGCGAGGTGGTGGCCGGGTGCAACGTGGAGAATGCCGCCTACCCCGTCACCCTCTGCGCCGAGCGCGGAGCCTTGAGCGCCGCCGTGGCTGCCGGCCTCCGGCCGGGGGGCCTGGTGGCCGCGGTGGTGGTCACGGACGTGGCCGAGCTGACCCCACCCTGCGGTGCCTGTCGCCAGGCCCTGGTTGAATTTGCAGCCACCCTGCCGGTGTTGCTCGCCAACCGCCATACACGATGTCTGCATCACTTGGAAAATCTGTTGCCCCACAGCTTTACGGGCAGCCATTTCCAGTAGTTCTATCCATTCCGGGCCGCCCCGCCTACACTTTTCGAACCCCGCCAGAATTCCTGAGGCGTTTGAATGGCCATCGACCGGATCAAAGTCAAGAAAGAAGCCGACCGGCACCTGACCGCCGGCCGCGTTGAGCGGGCCATCGAGGAGTTCCAGAAACTCATCGAGGACAACCCCAAGGACTTCAACACTCTGAACCAGATCGGCGACCTCAGCGTTCAGATCGGCCGGATCAAGGAAGGCGTGGAGATCCACAAGCGCCTGGGCGCTGCCTACGAGCGGGACGGCTTCCATGCCCGGGCCGCGGCCATCTTCCAGAAGGTGGTGCGCAACGCACCCGAGGACATCGATGCGGCACAGCGTCTGGCGGACCTCTACCGCCAGATGAACCGGCCTGCGGACGCGGTGCGGATCCACCTGTCGGTGGCGGAGTCCTTCCAGAAGAAGGGGCTCATCAAGCGCGCCCTGGAGGAGTTCAACAAGGTCGTCGATCTCGACCCCAAGAACCTGAAGATGAAGGTCCGGCTGGCCGACCTCTACAACAAGGAGGGCCTGAAGGACAAGGCTGCGGGCATTTACTTGGAAGTGGCCGAGTCCCTGGCCATGGAGCAGATGCACGTGGAGGCCAGCCAGATCCTCGAGCGCGCCAAGGCGATGATCTCCACCCCCCAGGTCTACCTGACCCAGAGCCGCCTGGGCGTGATCCAGGGGGACTACAGCACCGCCGCCGAGCACCTGCGCGAGGGGCTCGGGATCAATCCCCGCAACCCCGAATTGCTGGAGGCCCTGGCCGAAATCGAGCTGCGAAGCGGCCACCCGGATCGGGCCCTGGAGGCCCTGGCAGAGGTTGCCCAGCTGCCAGAGAAATCCCTGCCCCTCTGCGAGCGGGCGCTGCGCAACCTGGTGAACGCGGACCGCTCCGACGAGGGCCTGAGGCTGTTCGCCCCCATCGCCCGGGAGCTCGCCCGCCGCGGCTCGGGCGACCCCGTGAGCCGCTGCCTGCACGCCGCGCTCCAGGACCACCTCGGCAGCGAGGCCTGGCTGCTCCTGGCCGAGATCGCCCACCAGAGCGGCAACCGGTCGGAGCAGGTCCAGGCCCTCCAGAGCGCCTACGCGCTGGCCCTCCAGAACAACGACCAGGCTCTGGCCGCCAGCGTCGCCACGCAGCTGCAAGCCCTCGGCGTGGTGCCCGACGCCGTGCGGCAGCCTGCCGCCCAGGAGGGCATCGGAGCCCAGGCCCTGGGCTTCGACGGGCGGCCCAGCCGCGAGATCACCCGCCACGGGCGCGAGACCGAGGTGGATCCGATCCAGCGTCTGCGCATCGAGCAGTTCTCGCGCGAAGCGGAGGCCATGCTCCGTAGCGGGAGTCCCGAGCGGGCCATCGAGACCTACAAGAAAGCGCTGGAGCTGGATCCCGAGGACCTCACCCTCATCGAGGCCATTGCCACAGTTCATCGCAGCACAGGGCGCCTGACCCAGGTGCAGATGCAGTACGTGCAGAGTGCCCAGGCCCTTGCCGCCGTCGGCAAGAAGGGAGAAGCTGCCCACCTCCTGGACATGGCGGAGCAGCTCTTCCCCGGCTCCACCCGCATCCACCGCCGGTCCATGGGCCTGCCCGAAGCGGTCCCTCTGTACGCCGCCCCACCGCCCCCGGTACAGCCACTCCCCGACGAGGCGGAGATCCCGATCAAGCTGGACCTGGCTACGGAGGCTCCCTTCGCCCCCCCGGAGACCATTGCCCTGGGAGCGAGCCTCGCGGAGCTTCCCGACCTGGGGGCGCTGCCGCCCGATCCCTTCTCCGCCCTGGAGCTCCCGGAAGCGGTGCCCCTGCCCGATCCCTTCTCCGCCCTGGAGCTCCCGGAAGCGGTGCCCCTGCCTGAGCCCATGGCGGCTGAGGTTCCGGACCTGGATTGGATGGGAGCGTCCCCCAGTGAGGACACGGCCCCCGGCTTCGCCTACGACCTGACCGCTTCCCCCACGGCGCCCCTGCCGCCCATGCCCACCCGCCAGCTGGAGCCCGAGGTTGTCGCGGCCCTCTCAGCGCTGCCGGAGCCGGCTACCGAAGCGCCCGTCCCACCGGTTGCCATCCCCGAGGAGCTGGAGAGCCTCCTGGGCGACATCGACTTCCAGCTGGACTACGGCAGCCCCGAAGAAGCCAAGATCGAACTCGAAGCCGCCCTCCGCCAGTTCCCGGGGCACCCGGAACTGGAGGTCCGCTTCCAGCGTGCCGAGCTGGCGCTGCAGAAGCTGGGACACGTCGCCAAGGCTGGCGCCCTTGAGGACGGCGACTTCGCCAACTCCTTCTTCGATCTCACCGACGTCCTGGGCACCGCGCTCATGGACACCGGCGAAGGCGAGGAGATGCACGACACCACCAGCATGGTGGAGAAGGTCCAGACCGTGGACGAGCTGTTCAGCGCCTTCCGAGAGGGCGTCGAGAAGCAGGTCCAGGGCGACGACTACGACACCCACTACAACCTGGGTATCGCCTACAAGGAGATGCAGCTCATCGAGCCGTCCATCGAGGAGTTCAAGATCGCCATGGGCGACCCCGAGCGCACCCTGGAGTGCTGCTCCATGCTCAGCATCTGTGAGCAGGCCCGGGGCGACCTGGACACCGCCGTGGAGTGGCTCCGCAAGGGCATCCTGGCCCCGGGCTTCCCGCCAGAGGACAGCATCGGCCTGCGCTACGATCTGGCCGAGATCCACCTCCAGCAGGGCCACCCGGGCCTGGCCGCCCAGGAGTTCCAGGCCGTCCACAACCTGGATCCCGACTACCGCGACGTCGCCGCGCGCCTGGCGTAGAGCCGCCCCGACTCTGGTCAACTTGCCATTTTGAAAAGACAAAAAATCTTTGCCACCAAGGCACCAAGAAAAGCTGAAACACCCTGTCTTCACGGTTAGCCGCTTTGGCAGTTGTCCTTCTTGGTGTCTTGGTGCCTTGGTGGCGATCCTTTGATTTTTTCGGCGAGCCCGTATCAGGCCAGACTACGGCTGCCGGTGGCGCCCCAGGGCTGCAGGGCCTGCAGGGCGGGCTGCACGGGCTTGCCGGGGCGCTGGAGCTGGGTGAGTTCCAGGGCGCCTTCCGGGGTGGTCAGCCAGGCCCCCTCCTTGCCCCACAGCAGCTGGCCGGGGTCGCGATAGCAGGTGCGCAGGGCGCCCACGCCGCATACCTTGAGGACCTGCTCCTCCACCTGGAGGTCCGAGCCAGGCCAGGGCCAGAGGGCCCGCACCTGCCGGTGCAGGTCCGCGGCGGGCTGGCGCCAGTCCAGGTGCCCCATGTCCTTCCGGAGCTTGGGGGCGAAGGTGGCCCGCTCGTGGCACTGCTCGACGGGCAGGGCGCAGCCGCTCAGGAGCAGGGGCAGCTGGTCCATGAGCAGGTCGGCGGCATCCCGAGAGAGCTCCGCGAGCAGGCTCTCGGCGGTGGCCTGCAGGCTGATGTCCCGGTGGCACTGGGCCAGCACCGGTCCCTCGTCCAAGCCTGGGGAGAGCCTCATGAGGCTGACGCCGGTCTCCTCGTCCCCGGCCAAGAGGGCGTGGTTCACGGGCGCGGCACCGCGCCAGCGGGGCAGCAGGGAGAAGTGCAGGTTCCAGACCCCGCCCGAGCAGCCGTCCAGCATCCAGCGCGGCAGGAGGTGGCCGTAGGCGACCACCACGGCCAGGTCGATGGCCAGGCTCTCCCAGAGCTCGCGGGTCTCGGGGGCCTTCCAGCTCAGGGGCTGGTGGACGGCCAAGCCCAGCTCCAGGGCCGCCACCTTGACCGGCGGAGCCTCCAGGTGGCGGCCCCGGCCCGCGGGCCGGTCCGGATTGCAGAACACCGCCTCGATGCCCTCCTCAGCGAGTGACCGGAGGGCCGGAACGGCCGCCCGGGGAGTGCCGAGGAACGCGATGCGCGTCATGGCGAGGCTCCTATCCCTTGGTCTGCTTCTGATATTTCCGCTGCAGGAACTGGCGTTTCACCGGTCCGAAATACTCGACGAAGAGCCGACCCCGCAGGTGGTCGATCTCGTGGCAGAAGGCCCGGGCCATCAGGTCCTCGCCGGTCAGCTCCTGCCAGCCGCCGTCCCGGGTCCGGTTCCGGATGGTCACTTTCTGGGGGCGCTCCAGGTCCTCCCGGATGCCGGGGATGGAGAGGCAGCCCTCGGACCCGCTCTGCACCCCCTCTTCCAGGATGATCTCAGGATTGATCAGGATGATCCGCTGGTCCGGGTCTTCGCCGCAGGAGCAGTCGATGACGGCCAGGTTGAGGTTCACGCCGACCTGGGGCGCGGCCAGGCCCACCCCCTCCTCGAACAGCGAGGTCTCGAACATGTCGGCCACCAGCTGCTCCAGCTCGGGGGTCCAGTCCCCGATGTCCTTGCTGTTCAGTTTGAGCCGGGGATCCCCCCAGGTGAGCACGGGCAAGACAGCCATTCAACCTCTCCAGCATTCCAGTGTAAACCAGGGAGCCTCTCGCGGTAATCTGTGAGGTCCGCCTTCCGGAGCCCCGCATGCTGCGTTCCTTCCGCCAAGTCTTCAAATCCAACCGCACGCCCATGGCGGCGGTCATGATCGTCGTGCTCCTGGGGCTTGTAGCCTACCTGGCGCCTTCGGGCCGGGTGGATACTCCCGACACCGTCGTGGCCCGGGTCTTCGGCCGCGAGGTGCTGATGCGGGACATGGCCGAGCACATGCAGGAGCTCTACCAGCGCTACGGGAAGCAGGCCAGCCCCGAGGCCCTCCGGCCCTTCGTCCAGTCCCAGGCCCTGCGGGATCTCGTCAACCAGAAGCTCATGGAGGAACTGGCCGAGCGGCATCATGTGGTGGTCACCGACGAAGAAGTCGGCGCCCGGCTGCGGGCCTTCCTGCGCCAGTACCCCATGCTGCTGGACGCCAGAGGCAACCTGAAGCCCACGGCCGAGCTCAAGCAGATCTTCCAGGACACGGGCTTCAACCCCACCGCCCAGGAGCACGCCCTCCGTGGAGAGCTGCTGCGCTCCAAGCTCATCCAGCAGGCCGCCCTCCAGATCCCTGTGGACGAGGTCTGGCTGGCCCAGGAAAACCGCCTGAAGAACGAGAAGGTCGGCTTCCAGCAGGCCACCCTCGCCGTCCTCCCCGCCACCGTGACCGATCCCGGCGACACCATCCTGGAAGCCTTCTACAAGGCCGGCGGCGAGCGCTTCCTGCAGCCGCCCCGCCGCGTCATCCAGTTCGTGGCCGTGGACCGCGCCGCCTTCGGCAAGGACCTCCAGGCCGATGACGCCGCCCTGAAGGCCGCCTACCAGGCCCGCAAGGCCGACTCCACCGAGTTCAAGGCCCGGCACATCCTGTTCAAGGCCGAGGGCGAGGCCCAGATGGCCGAAGCCACCGCCAAGGCCCAGCTGCTGCGCGCCCGCCTCGCCAAGGGCCAGGACTTCGCCAAGGCCGCCGAGGAGCTGAGCGAAGATCCCAGCGCCAAGGGCAACGGCGGGGACCTCGGCTGGTTCAACGCAGCCAAGATGGTGAAGCCCTTCACCGATGCCGCCGCCGCTCTCAAGCCCGGCGAGCTCAGCCAGCCCGTGCGCACCAACTTCGGCATCCACCTCATCAAGCTGGAGGGGCGCCGCGAGAAATCCTTCGAGGACATGAAGGCCCAGCTGGCCAAGGAGCTCACCGACACGCGCTTCACCAGCCGCGCCCAGGAGCGCCTGGAGCAGATCCGCAAGCGCGCCAACGGCGGCGACCTCGCTGCCGCAGCCAAGAGCCTCGGGAGTCCCGCCCAGGTCAGCCTGCCCTTCAGCAATGAGCCCACGGCCCAGGTCGAGGGCCTGCCCGAGCTGTCCCAGATCCTGGGCGAGGTCTTCCGCCTGAAGGTGGGCGAGGTCTCGAAGCCCCTGCCCTTCGCCGACCGCCACCTGCTCTTCCGGGTGCAGGAGCAGCTGCCTGAGGCCGTCCCGCCCTTCAAGGAGATCCGCGCCAAGGTGCTGAGCGCCTACCGCCTGGAAGAGTCCCGCAAGCAGGCCCTGGCCCGGGCCCAGCAGGCGCTGAAGGCCAACGGTCTCCAGGCCGTGGGCCCCGTCACGGACCAGGCCGCCGCGCCCCTGGCCGGTCTGCGCGACCTGGCCACCCACCCCGGCATCCGCAAGGCCCTGCTGGACACCCCCGTCGGCCAGACGACGCCCCTGCTCTGGGCCCAGGATGGCAAGCTCTGGGCGGCCCGCGTGACCTCCCGCGAGCCGGCGCCCGCCCTCACCTTCGAAGCCCGCCGCAGCCTCATCCAGGAGATCCAGGGCACGGAAGCCCAGAAGCTGCTCTCCGCCGAGCTGCAGGCCATGGACCAGCAGGGCCGCCTGCGCCCGGGCCTCAGCAGCCTCTGGGGCCACTTCGGCGGCATCTACATCAACAGCGAAGCCACCCAGGCGCCGATCGAGGAGTAGCTCCTAGAGCCGCAGCGTACGATCGCACAGCTCCGCCACAAAGGCTTCGTCGTGGCTGGCCAGTAACAGGGTGGTCCCCTGGGCTTTCAGGTCCTGCAGCAGGGCCAGCAGGGCGACCGCCAGGGTCGGGTCCAGGGCCGAGAAGGGCTCGTCCAGCACCAGCAGCCGCGGCTGCAGCATGAGGGCCCGCCCGAGGCAGAGCCGCTGGGCCAGCCCGCCGGACCAGGCCGCCGGGCGCTGCGCCAGGGCCGCCTCTGGGAACTTCACCTGCGCGGCCATGCGCGCCGCGGCCTGGCGCTGCTCGGCGACGGTCCCTCGCCGCCAGATGGCCAGGGGTTCCTGGAGGATCTCCCAGCCCGTGCGGTGCGGCGGCAGGCTGCCCGCAGCGTCCTGGAAGACCGCCTGCAGGAGCGGTCGGCGGGGGCGGCGCAGGCGCTCCGGCAGGGGCGACCAGGGCTCGCCCGCCAGCGCGATGCGCCCCTCGGTGGGCTCCCGCAGGCCCAGCACCAACTCCAGCAGGGTGGTCTTCCCGGCCCCGCTGGGCCCCACCAATCCCAAAGCCTCGCCCGGGGCCACGTGGAAGCTCAGGTCTCGCAGGAGCCAGCGCCTGGACCGCTGAAGGCCCAGGCCCTCGACGGTCAGGAGAGGCGCCGTCGTCAGCGGATCACCTCGGCGCCGACATAGGGCTGCAGCGCCTTGGGTACGCGGATGCTGCCATCCGGCTGCTGGTAGTTCTCCAGGACCGCCACCCAGGTGCGGCCCACGGCCAGGCCGCTGCCGTTGAGG
>SESG01004654.1_pt1 | contig 10059 bp, 9 predicted proteins | sample 3171421 | NCBI WGS metagenome assembly SESG01 (sample SAMN10866946, study PRJNA518727) | freshwater metagenome | biome: subpolar coniferous forest; feature: holomictic lake; material: water; isolation source: holomictic Lake 227, 6 m and 8 m depth | place: Canada: near Kenora, Ontario | collected... | reverse complement strand
TCATCGAGGCCCACGCCGTTGCCGAGGCCGAGGGGAAGGGGGTCGTCGTGGTGGACGGGCGGCTCGTCGAGTCGCTTCACGTCGCCGAGGCCCGGCGGGTGGTGGCGCTGTCCGCGGCCATCGCGGCCCGCCGCGGATAGGATCTCCCGGTGGCCGCGCCCAGCCTCGACGACGTCCGCCTGGCCCTGGCCCGCCGCCCGGCGCTGCACCTGCCGGAGCCGCAGCCTCGCCGTGCCGCAGTGTCGGTCGTGCTGCGCGATCGGCCGCGCGGGCCGGAGATCCTCTTCATCCGGCGCGCCGAGCGGGCGGGCGACCTCTGGTCGGGCCACGTGGCCTTCCCCGGCGGGCGGGTCGAGCCGTGGGAGGGGCTCGAGGAGGCGGCTGTCCGGGAGACCCGGGAAGAGGTGGGGCTCGATCTGCGCGCCGCCGCCGCACGCCTGGGCGCCCTCGACGAGATCCAGGCCATCGGAAGGGGCAGGGCGGTGGGGCTCTCCATCCAGCCCTGGGTGTGGGCGCTGCACACCGATCCCGGACCGTTCCAGCTCTCGGAGGAGGTGGCGGAGGTGCGTTGGGTCGGGCTGGGTGATCTCCTCGACCCGGCGCGACGGGCGCCGTTCCCGTACGTCCACGAGGGGCGGGAACTCGTCCTCCCCAGCCTGGACGTGGACGGGCTCGTGATCTGGGGGCTCACCTACCGGATGCTGGAGATCTTCGCGGCGGTGCTGGGCGAGGAGCTCCCCGGGCACCCGAGTCGGGGCCTCTAGCCGCCGAGGATCTCGAGCACCCAGGTCTTCATGACCGGCCGGTCCTCGATGGCGGTGGTGGTCGGGACGAGGTAGGCGCCCCGGTCCACGGCCCCCTCCCGGGCCGAGTAGAGCCGTCCAGGGTCGCCCGCCAGGACCCTGACCCCGCGGGCGGCGAGCCCCCGGCCCCAGGCCTGGAATCGCGCCGAGAGCTCCTTCTCGTAGAAGACGTCCCCGGCGAGCACCACGTCCACGTCGGGGAGGTCCGCATCGAGCGGCGAGCGCGCCTGGAAATCCAGCACGACCCCGTTGTGGAGCGCGTTCAGCCGGACCGCCCCCTCGCAGAAGGGGTCGACGTCGAAGGCCACCACCCGGGAGGCCCCGGCGAGCACCGCTGCGATGGCCACGAGGCCGCTGCCGGTGCCGACGTCGGCCACCCGGAGCCCCGCCACGAGCTCCGGATGGTCGAGGACGTGCCGGGCCAGAGCCTGCCCGCCAGCCCACGGGAACGCCCAGAACGGCGAATCGTCCCAGCCGGCCAGGTCGGCGGCGGTGGCGCGCCAGAGCTCCGTCATCTCGGTGGCCTGGTAGATCTCGATCTCCGGCACGAGCGGCACGGGCGCGAGCGCCGTCCGGTCCCGGATGAAGTCCATCCAGCCGTCGAGACTTCGGCTCGGGGCGGGAACAACTCCGGTCGGGGGTACGGCGCCATCGGGTGTCGGCACAGGTGCACCTTCGGCTGAATGGCCGGGAATCACAACCCGGCGGCCGGGCGATGCGGAAACTCAAGCAGGCGTGAGTTCGTCCGGTCGCTCAGGGAGACGGTCGCCCGGGCTCCCCGCCGGCCGTCAGCGGGCTGGCCAGCCAGACGCGGAGCAGGGTCCAGGTGAGGCCGAGCAGCGTGGGACCGACGAAGACGCCGATGAAGCCCCAGGCCACGAGGCCACCGATGGCGCCCAGGAAGATGACCGACATCGGGAGCCCCGTGCCCCGGCTGATCACGTAGGGGCGCGCCACCGAGTCGATGACGTTGTTGGCGATGAAGCCCCAGACGAGCGTGAAGATCGCCGCTCCGGGGCGGCCGGCGTAGAAGAGCCAGCCCGCGGCTCCCAGGTAGACGAGGTGGATGCCGAGCTGCATGACGTCCATCACGAAGGAGACCACCATCAGCATGGCCACCGCCGGGACGCCGACCACCCACAGGCCGATCCCCTCGAGCAACGCGAGCCCCGCGGCGGTTCCGATGATCCCCACCGAGACGTAGCGGATGGTGGTGCCGCCCAGCTCGACGAGATGCACCGCGTGGCTGCCCCCCACCCGTTCGGCGATCCGGATCGCCATCGCCGCGCCCCGCTGCCCGCCCGCCAGCATGGGCCAGGCGAGGACCACGGCGAGAAGCACCTGGACGATGGTCCAGGTGCTCGCGAGCACGCGCATCAAGCCCCACTCGGCCATGCGCGCAGATTCGGCCCGGCTGCCGGCGAACTGCGCGATGAGCCCCTCGACCGCTTCCCGCCATCCTCCGGAGAAAAGGCGCCCGATCACCGGCAGCTCGCGGATCCACTGCGGGGGGTCGGGGAGGGTCCAGGTCTCGGGGTGGGAGGCCAGCGCGACGATGCTGCGGAGGCTGGGGACGATCGCCATCGCGGTGAGCGCGATGGGCGCGACGACGAGCACGAGGAGGACCAGCACGGAGAGCGAGGCCGCCACGCCCGCGTGCCCCCCCGTCCGGTGAAGGAACCAGCGGTGGAGCGGCCACACCGTGACCGACATGAAGAGCGACCAGAGGAGGATGGTGCCGAACGGGGCCAGGATGGCGAAGGCGGTCGCCAGCAGGGCGCCGACCAGCGCCAGCGCGATCCCACGCTCGAAGAGTCCACGCCCTCCCTGGGGGGCCGAGGTGCCGTCCACCGATACCCCATACCCTCCCGCGCCCCGCCGGAGCAACAGCGGGCTGGTATGGTCTCCTCATGTCCACTCCGCGATCGAAGACCGCCTACGTCGTCCGCCCGCCGACGGCCGTCCTGACCCGGGGCTTCGACCCGCGCCTGTCGGTGGGGTCGGCCCGCCCGGCCGTCTTCCGCTCGTCCACCTACGTCTTCTCGAGCCCCGAGGCCGCCGAGCGCGCCTTCGCCATCGCGCTCGGGAAGGCGCGCCCCGCAGACGGGGAGAGCGTGGACCTCATCTACTCCCGCCTCTCCCACCCGAACGCCGAGATCGCCGAGGACCACCTGGTCCCGCTCGAGAAGGGGGCCGAGTCGGCGGCGGTCTTCAACTCCGGCATGGCGGCCATCTCCACGATCTTCCTCACGCTGTGCCCGCCCGGGTCGAGCTTCGTCTACACGGTTCCGCTCTACGGCGGCACCCAGCACCTCATCCACCAGCTGCTCGAGCCGATGGGGGTGAAGGGCATCCCGGTGATGGCCGGCGACGCGGGTGCGATGGCCCTGGCCGTGGCGGGCGCGCGCAACCTCCGGCTCGTGCTGGTCGAGTCGCCGGCGAACCCCACGCTGGTGATGACGGACATCGCGGCCGCCGCGGCCGCCGCCGGGGAGCACCCGGACCGGCCCGTGGTGGCGGTGGACAACACCTTCATGGGCCCCACCTTCCAGCACCCGCTCGTGCTCGGCGCCGACCTGTCGGTCTACTCGGCGACCAAGTACCTGGGGGGATTCAGCGACATGCTGGGCGGCGCGGTCCTGGGCCGGGATCCCGAGCTGCTGGTGCGGCTCCGGGGCACCCGGGCCATCCTGGGGAACATCCTCCAGCCCGACGAGGCCTGGATGCTCGACGGGCGCCTCCCCACCGTCGGGCTGCGCATGAACCGTCAGTCGAAGAACGCCCAGCGCATCGCCGAGGCGCTGCAGGGCCATCCGCGGCTGCGCCGGATCATCTATCCGTCGCTCTTCACCGACCCCGAGCAGGTTCGCATCCGCGACGCCCAGTGCAGCTACCCCGGGGGCATCCTCTCCCTGGTCCTCGAGGGAGGGAAGCGGGCCGCCTTCGACTTCCTGCGGCGGCTGCGCATCGCCAAGAACGCCGTCAGCCTGGGGGGCGTCGAGACGCTGGCCTGCCACCCGGCCACCACCACACACTCCGAGATGTCGGACGAGGAGCTGGTCCGCTACGGCGTGGGGCAGGACCTCGTGCGCATCTCCGTGGGGATCGAGCACTGGCGCGACCTGCTCGCCGAGATCCGCGGCGCGCTCGACGAGAGCTGAGCGCGCGCTACGGCCGCGCGATCTCCCGGGCCAGCTCGACGATCGAGAGGGGAGACGACCCCTCCGCCTTGTTGTTCACGATGACGAGCCCCTGCTTGCCGCGCTCCGCCGCGCGCCGGACGAGGGCGGCCACCGAGGTCCGGCTCTCCGGATCGGGGTCGGCCAGGCGGTCGAACGGGGCGTAGAGATCGCGAGCCTCCTCGTACCCGCGCCCGTGCCCGAGCATCCATCGCACCACGAGCAAGGGCTGCGCCTCCACCGGCGCCACCGCGGACTGGGCCTCCAGGGAGGGCATGGAGGGGTGCACCGTGAACCCGTGCGACGCGCCCGCCGCCGCCAGCGCCGCGGCGTAGGCGGCGCCGAGGAGCTCGACGTTCCGGATCTCCACCGCGTACGGGACGCCCGGAGGGAGGGCCGACAGGAAGGTGCCCAGCCGCTCGGTGAACCGCCCCGGGTCGCGGGAATGGGCGCGGGGGAGGGGCGGGAACTGGAAGAGGAGCACGCCCAGCCGGTCGCCCAGCCCCTCGACGGCCGGGGCCACCACGGCGTCGCGCGCGAAGGACGGGTCGAGCCAGCGCGGGTTCTCCGCGCCAGCGCCGCGCCCGTCCCGCAGCCACGGGAAGGTGCAGCGCTGCGAGGCCTTCACCAGGAACCGGAAGCCGTCCGGCACCTGCGCGGCGTGGTGCGCGAAGGCCGGGGCGGACAGCGGCGAATAGAAGGTCCGGTCGATCCCCGCGGCGCGGAGCAGGGGGTGACGTGCGTAGGCGACGAGCCCCCCGGCGGAGAGCGCCTCCGCGGAATGCCGCCCCGCCCAGACGAGGCCGTCCCATCCCGGGAAGGACCACGACGAGGTCCCCATCCGGATCTCCGGCGGCAGCTGGGTCGCCAGGTCATTCACTTTAAGTGAAATCGGCGCGGCATCCACCCCGCGTGACGAGAGGGAGCCGAAGAGGCCCAGCTGCTCGGGGGACGAGGACCCCCGCGCTCCACGTTGCGCCGACATGTAGGGAATCTAGTCACTTCGGGTCATGCGCGCCCCCCGGATGGGTAATAAAGAGCTGCGCACGTCCCGTGAATGATGGTCAGGGTGGACTGTTCACGGTACTTCCGCTGCCGATCACTCCGGGTTACAGATCCATCCGCAGGGAGGAAACGTGGGCCACGGGATGGTGCGACGGAGCGTGCAGGCGTCGGTGGCGGCCCTCGGGGCGGTCATCCTGCTCCTGCCGTGCACCGCCGGCCTGCATCCGTCCCCCCTCGCGCAGTCGGCCGCCGAGCCGCGCCCGCTCGACCCGCTGGCCGCGCACGTCCTCGTCCGGAGTCCGTCACTGCCCGTGAATGACGCCACGGAGCTCGCCACGGTGGTCCGCGAGGAGTCCAGCGCGGCCGGCCTCGACCCGATCCTCGTCCTCGCCGTCATCGGCGTGGAATCGGGGTGGGAGACGCACGCGGTCTCGGAGCGGGGAGCCCGCGGCCTGATGCAGCTCCGGCGTGCGGCGCTGGAGAGCGAGGAGCGGCAGGCGGGCGTCGCCCCCGGGGATGCCCACGACCCGGTCCACAACGTCCGCATGGGGATCCGCTACCTGGGCCGGATGGTGGCCTCCTTCGGCGATCTCGACCTGGCGCTCACGGCCTACAACTCGGGCCCCACCCGGACGCTCTCGGCGCTCCTCGCGGTCGAGGACATGCCCGACGGGATGCTCGCCTACGCGCGCAAGGTTCGGCGCGAGGAGCGGCGCATCCGGCGCGAGATGCCGCACGCCCTCCTCACCGTGGCCCAGGCGTCGGGGTAGACTCCCGGTCCATGCCCCGAAGGACCCTTCTCCGCCCCGCGCCGGCGGCCTGGACGCGCTCCGAGCTCGCCGCCCTGCGCCGCCTGCGAACCCCGGCCCGCATCCAGGACTTCCTGGATGCGCTCTCCTACCGCGCCGAGGACGCTCCGGCCTGCCCGCGCCGCGTGCTCGCCGAGCGGACGGCCCACTGCTACGACGGGGCGCTCTTCGCCGCGGCGGCCCTGCGGCTGGCCGGCCACCCGCCGCTCCTCGTCGACCTGCAGGCGGTGCGGGACGACGACCACGTGCTGGCGGTCTTCCGGGAGGGCGGGTGCTGGGGAGCCATCGCCAAGTCGAACTTCGCCGGCCTGCGCTTCCGCGAGCCCATCTTCCGCAGCGTGCGGGAGCTCGCCACGAGCTACTTCGAGAGCTACTTCAACCTGGAGGGGGAGAAGACGCTGCGCCGCTACTTGCGCCCCTTCGACCTCTCGAGGTTCGACCGGCTCGGCTGGACCTTCGACGAGACCTGGCTACCCGACATCGCGGAGCGGCTCGACGCCTCCCGGCACCACCCGGTCCTCCCGCCGGCGCGGGAGCGCCGTCTTCGTGCGGTGGACGATCAGTCGATGCGCTCCGGGATGGTGGGCACCGACCTGGCCGGCGTCCACCGGAACGGCTGAGGCGGCGAGCGCCATCTGGGGACCACCTGGATCGCCATCACCTCCTGCTCCTGGGATGGTGCCGGATCCGCGGGATCTCGCTGCGGCGGCCTGCTCGGGGTGGCGGGGATCGCGCTCGTCTTCTGGCCGGAGTTCCGGCACCTGCAGGCGGGGGACGGTGCGTTCCTGGGTTCCGCCCGGGCCGGCCACATCGCCGTGGTGATCGCCGGGAACCCGGTGGTGCTGCGCCTCCGCTAACCGAGGGCGGCTTCCCGCAGGGCGCCGTCCTGGGCGTCGAGGGCCACGTCCATGTCGTCCACGATGGCCTGCACGGAGCGGAGCTCCCCCACCTTCGTCTCGGGCAGCCGCACCAGGCTCTGGCCCGTGTAGTAGAGCCCCTGCACCTCGTCCCCCTGGGCCACCGCCCGCAGCAGCGCGTCGGTGATGCAGAAGCTCTCCTGGAAGTTGCTCGCCCGGCACTTGCAGAGCCCCTCGGCCAGGCACTCGATGCAGGCCTTCTTTCGCCCCATGTAGCCGGAGGGGCCGAAGTACCAGGCCTTCGAACGGGGAGGGTAGCTCTTGCCGGCGGCCAGCCCGTCGGTGAACGGGCTGCGCACGGCGCGGGCCTTCATGCCCTTCACACAGCTCGTGATGATGGCGACGTCCTCCGCCTTCTTGCCGAGGTGGACCTGCTTGAAGGTGGGGTGGGCGTCGCCGTCGCTGGAGGCGATGAAGCGGGTGGCGAGTTGCACGCCCGCCGCGCCCTGGGCGAAGTAGCGCCCCAGGTCGGAGGCGTCGACGCCGCCGGCCGCAACCACCGGCAGCGACGTGGCGGCGCAGACCTCCTCCACCAGCGTGGGCAGCGGATGGCCGATATCGCCGATGTGCCCGCCCGCCTCGGCTCCCTCGGCCACCACCCACTCGGCGCCCCACTTCTCGTACATGGCCGCGAGCCGTCCCGAGGAGACGATGCCCGCGAAGGGGGTGCCGGCGTCGCGGCACCAGCGGATGATGTCCCGGGAGATGCCCGCCCCCTGGACGAGGAAGGAGACGCCCTCGTCGAGAGCGGTGCGGGCGGAAAGCTCGAAGTCGGCCTTGTTGATGGCGGCCATCAGGTTCACGCCCACGAAGCCGCCCGGCGCGGTGGCCTTGGCGCGCTTAATCTCGGCGCGCAGGTGCTCGGGCGTCTTGATCACGGCGGAGATGGTGCCCACCCCGACGAAGCGGCGGGATCGGGCGGCGGCGACCTTTCCGGCCAGGCCGTCGGAGGCGTGGATGCCCATGCCGCCCTGCACGAGCAGTCGCTTTCCGGAGGCGACGATGGCCGCGATGGCGGCGCGATCGAGCTTGGGAGCCGGCGCGGGGGCGGTGGACGGAGCGGACGACGTGAGGTTCTCTGCAGCCATCGACATGTTCGCTCCGGGTGATGCAGTCGGGAGGGGAGGACGCACCCTACCCGGGGCGTGTCATGCCCATGTCACGGCGAGCGAAACGTCGGAGCGCCCGGATGGCGCAGCGCGGCGTAAACAATGCTTTCCGGGGTCGCCCGGACGGGGGAAGAGGCACGACGGGGGCGCGTCGACAGGCGGGCCGGGACATGATTACCTCCGGCGCCATGCGCACCTACGCCCTCCTCCTCGCCATGGCTGGGTCCCTCATCCCCGGGTCCGCGTCGCCGGTCCCCGCGGAGGGCTCACACCCGTTCTCGGCGCAGGACCTCGTGACCCTTCGGCGACTTTCCGATCCGCGCCCGTCGCCGGACGGCCGGTGGGTCGTGTACGTCCTGCGGACCACGGACCTCGAGGCGAACCGGGGGCGCACCGACCTCTGGATCACCGGGATCGACGGGAAGGGCGCCCGGCAGCTCACCACCAGCCCCGAGAACGAGTCGAGCCCCCGGTGGGCGCCGGACGGCAAGGCCGTCTACTTCCTGTCGGCCCGCGGCGGACCGCAGCAGATCTGGCGGCTGCGCCTCGACGGCGGGGAGTCGGAGAAGGTCACCGCGCTGCCGCTCGACGTGAAGAGCTTCCGGCTCTCCCCCGACGGGCGGCTGGCGGTGGTCGGCGTGAGCGTCTTCCCCGAATGCGCGGGCGCGGCCGAGGGCGCCATGGCCTGCACGAGGAAGAAGCTCGAGGAGCGAGCCCGCTCGCGGGCCACCGGGCGGGTCTACACCCGGCTCCCGGTGCGCCACTGGGACGAGTGGCTCGACGGGACGCGCAACCACCTCTTCGTCGTCCCGCTCGAGGGCGGGACCCCGGTGGACCTCATGAAGGGGATGGACGCCGACTCCCCCTCGCGTCCGTTCGGCGGCGACGGCGACTTCACCTTCACGCCCGACGGCAAGGGGGTCGTCTTCGCGGCCAAGGACGCCGGACGCTCGGAGGCCTGGTCCACGAACGCCGACCTGTGGCTGGTGCCCGCCGACGGCTCGGCGCCTCCGCGAAATCTCACGCCCGACAATCCGGCCTGGGACGGGCAGCCGGTCTTCTCGCCCGATGGGCGGAGGCTCGCCTGGCTCGCCATGGAGGTCCCCGGCTACGAGGCCGACCGGCACCGCATCCTGGTGCTCGACTGGCCGGACGGGAAGGCGCGGGAGGTGGCCCCGGGCTGGGACCGCTCCCCCGGCGGAGTCACCTGGTCCCCCGACGGACGCACGCTGCTCGTCACCGCCGACCACCTGGGCACCCACTCCCTCTTTGCCATCGACGTGGCCACCGGCAAGGAACGGCTCGTCGTCGCGGGCGGCTCCATCCACTCCCCGTCCTACGCTTCGGGGCGCGTCGTCTACACGCGCGACGACCTGGGCGGCCCCGCCGACCTCTGGACCTCGCTGCCGGACGGCAAGGGCCCGACCCGGATCACCCAGGTGAACGGGAGCGTGCTCCCGGCGATGGCCTTCGGCGATCGCGAACCCTTCACCTTCGCCGGCTGGAACGGCGAGACGGTCCACGGCTGGGTGGTGAAGCCGGTGGGCATGGTGGCCGGACGGCGCTACCCGGTGGCCTTCCTCATCCACGGCGGTCCCCAGGGCTCCTTCGGCGACCAGTTTCACTATCGGTGGAATCCGCAGATCTACGCGGGGGCCGGGTACGGCGTGGTCATGGTGGACTTCCACGGCTCGACCGGCTACGGCCGGAAGTTCACCGACTCCATCCAGGGCGACTGGGGCGGCAAGCCCCTCGAGGACCTCCAGAAGGGGCTCGCCGCGGCGCTGGAGCGAAACCCGTGGATGGACGGTGCCCGGGTGGCGGCGCTGGGCGCCTCGTACGGCGGCTACATGGTCAACTGGATCGCCGGGGCGTGGCCCGATCGCTTCCGCTGCCTGGTGGACCACGACGGAAACCTGGACGAGCTCCACGCCTACTTCGACACCGAGGAACTCTGGTTCCCGGAGCGGGAGCACGGGGGCACGCCCTGGCAGGTTCCGGAGAGCTACCGGAAGCACAACCCGATCCACCTGGTCGGGAAGTGGAAGACCCCCATCCTCGTCATCCACGGCGGACGGGACTACCGGGTGGTCGACACCCAGGGTCTCTCCTCCTTCACGGCGGCCCAGCGCCAGGGGATCGAGAGCGAGCTCCTCCACTTCCCGGACGAGAACCACTGGGTCCAGAAGCCGGCCAACAGCCTCCAGTGGCACGACAAGGTGCTCTCCTGGATCGGA
>SESG01032791.1_pt1 | contig 10062 bp, 4 predicted proteins | sample 3171421 | NCBI WGS metagenome assembly SESG01 (sample SAMN10866946, study PRJNA518727) | freshwater metagenome | biome: subpolar coniferous forest; feature: holomictic lake; material: water; isolation source: holomictic Lake 227, 6 m and 8 m depth | place: Canada: near Kenora, Ontario | collected... | reverse complement strand
AACATAAGCCCTATATAAGCTACTGCCAAATATTTTGTGTTAATTAATTGTAAAAATGATATTAAGAAAATATGTAATTATTTTAATAAATACACTTGACAGGTTTTGGAAACCTGTCAAGTGTATCCATATCTATTAAAAACGAAAAGGACGGAACCGGGCGGCTCCATCCTTTTACTAAAACTAACCAAACTAACTAACCTAACTAACCTAAACTTATGAAAATTGTAAAACAAATTTAAGGGCTCAAGTGCTCATTTCCAAATATTTTGTGTTAAAAAAGTTTAAAAAAGGAAAATATTTGACTAATTCCTTAAAATTTTCCGAAAAAAGAATTTGGAAAACCAGTAAAATGTTTATAGTCAAGGAGTTATGCAACTTTTTGAGATCCCATTCGAAGCATTAGATTCGGTGTCTTTTATTCTCTGCAACAATGCTTCTCCAATTCCAATTCGATATCCTGTATTGATCATCAGAACTTCACCTGCTGGCTGACAGAAAACGACGATAGGGAGATTGTTCTTTGCTTCTTTGCCGGTTAGCGATGTTAGCATGAATTCCATTTCCCTCCTTGAATCAACAGTAAGACACGTTTTTAAAGGTAATTTGTAGTTTTGAAATGCATTTACTTTATCGCCTTTTTCGGATATATTGGCAAAGATAAACTGTCCTTTCCAATTATTAAACTGCTCGATATAGGGAGCCAGATCGTTGAGGATATGTTTTGACGGTTCGCTATCGGGATCAAGCAGGACAATGACTGCGTCGGTATTTTTCATCAATATTGAAAGCGAAGCAGCATTTTTAATTCCGATCTCCATCAGTTGGATCTTTGCTGGATCAATCAATCCGATTGGTTTCAAAGTAGTTGCTTCTTGTCTGAGATTAACATTTAAGGTAGTCAACTGATCTTTATTTATATCGAACGAAGTGATTGAATTCAGCACAGATCCGTCATTCAGTCGTTTGCCTGTGACAAGGATATATTTCCCTGTTTCAAGATTAATCGGATTAGGAAAACCGGTCACTTTTAGACCCTCATCAAATTCCACCGTTTTGCACTTTCCATCCGTGATCCTGGCAATTGTGAAATGAAGCGAGTACTGTGGCATAACGCCTTTCCCGTCATTTTTAAGTTGCAACTTTCCTATCTCAGGCAATGCAACGATATTTCCAAAACCTGCACGATACCACACCCCTAACTTGTTGTATTCCGGTGAGCGGGTTTCAGGATTGAGCCTTGCGGGGATACCGAGAGTACGGCAGGTTGCCACGAAGAAGATATCCCTGGAAAGAGGATCGGCCACTCTAAGGTTGTACACGCCAATGGGCGTAAGAGGTGCCCTTGAGTGTTTGTTGGCAACCTCGTCAATGCGGATGTTGGTTTTGATCCAATCTATCAGGATTGTTACATCTTTTTGAGTAGCTGCTGCTATTTCATTTCCTAAACTCTTGATGAGAAAATTGCGCCATGGTGATAGGATTTCAAGATCTATCCGGGGTGAGAGCACATATTTATCAAATAGTTCCGTTTCTTTGGATGTTGGACTGTTCGTTGATGCGGTCGCAGTCAGATGATCCTCTAGTACAGATGTTTTTGTATCGCTCAAGTCTTTATCAGAAACATTACAGATCAGAGAAAGGAGCTGATGCCTGTCAATTGCATGAGGATTTTGAAAGTACTTTGCCATCTCTTTCCAGTTTCCATAACTCAGTCGGAAAATCTTGAGCAGTGTATCTGCTGAAATTTGGTGATCTTTAGCGAAAGAACGTATCCAGGCAGAATCTTTGAAAGAAGCCATGTAACGGTTCCGAATGGAGTCTTCCTGAGCCAAACGTTTATCATTGATTTTCTTTTCCGCCTCACTTGCAGGTATAATATTCCTACTTGTTTTTGGAGGAACCAGATCCAGGTTTTGCGCAAAGTTGTCCAAGCCTTTCATGTCCAGAACTAAATTAAGCGTGTCAGTTGTTGGAACATGGAGTTTTTTGAAGGCATAATTCCCTTCTTTGGAGGCCCATATGATCAAATCTCCCAATCCGGTGGTAAAAGATGCGACTCCTTTGCTGTCTGTCGGTATGGTCGCGAGCGGATAAAATTCCGCATAGTTGTATAGTTTGAATTCTACTTTTGCCCCTGTTGCCATAGTCCCATCGCTGTTGTTCACTTTTATTATCACTTTTTTGGTGGCAGCGTAATTAGCCGTGAGGTTCAGTTCGGAAAATCGATCTTCGGCATCAAGCACCTCCTCAGTCCCAAAATAACGGCCATACGTGCGGGTATGGATAAGCATCGTTCGCTGAGATGGCTCGCTGAACCAGCCTCTGTCGAGATCGGTATCGGGTTCGCATGCCCCCATGAAATGCCATTTCCCATCAACCCAAACTTCTACCCACGCATGGTTGTCGTCTGTGTGTGCCCATCGCGGAGTATAGACTTGCCGTGCCGGAATACCTGCTGTCCGCATGGAGGCAACTGTAAAAGTCGACTCTTCCCCGCATCGTCCGAAAGTTTTACCAATGGTACTCATTGGTGCACTTGTTCTGGAATCGGTTCCACGGTAGTTTACTTTCTCGTGGCACCAATGGTTGATCTCCAGGGCAGCTTCCTTCATGCCAAGTCCCTTGATTCTGGCCTTTATTTCAGTATAATATACCAGGCGGAAGGAATCGATATTTTCGTTGTTTACCCTTGGTGGCAAGACAAAGTGAAGAAATTCTTCCTCCGGGATGGTACGTCCCCAGGTCATCTCTTCTCTGGCGCGAAGGCTTTGTCTGACATTCGCCAGCATAAAAGCTCCCGAATAATCAGCCATATCGCTCAACGGCATATAGGCATAAAGAAATTTTAAAGCCTGACTTTCATTTCCTGAAGTCGTCTTTTCTAAAATACTCCAAAATGGATTCTGTGCATTCGATGTGAGCTTCTTTTGAATGGTCAGCATTCTTTCGATGTCTTTTAATCTGTCCGGATTATTTATCAGTGGCTTTTCGGTACTGCATCCGAACAAAAAAACAATAAACAAGAGTAAAAAGAATAATTTTTTCATGAGAATACTTTTTTAATTAAACCAGTAAGTCATTTTCAGCACCAGGGCTCTGGTTTTTACATTTCTGCTATCAGGAAAATAGTTGTCAGTGTAAACAAGAAAAATATCTGAAACGGGTTTATAACGCCATTGGAATCTGGCATTGATATTGATATTTTCAGCTTGTTTGTTGTATTGAACGTAGGTCGTAAAGAACAAGTTGTTGGTAAAGGTCACATCGAGTTTGGGTCCTATCATCCAAAAGCCAGTCCGGTTCCATGGGAATGGCAAAATTAGTTCATTGTAACTGTATAATATCGAGATATAGCCAAAAGGCTGAAGACGGTAGTTAAAGGCTCCCTGAACAAACCACCTGTTGCCATTGAAATATCCACCAAAACCCGTTGACAGGTCATACTTAAAAGGTTTTCTGTTGTCAGAATTGAATAGAATTGATGCGTCACCCCAATGGTAATTGCTGCCAGTTTGAAGGAAGCTTAATCCCTTGTTGATTGGATCAAAATTCTGCCGCAACAATACATACCAGTAGTTGGTTTTGAATTCAAGGTGTATCCGGTTTTTGAAATTGATAAAATAATCTAGCCCGACATTTCTGTCTGACAGTTTAAAATTCCCCGGCAGAAAATAATTGTCTGTTTCGGCGTAAAACCCATGGTTTTCTATGGTTCCTTTCTGTGGATAGAATTTGAAAGTAGCCTTTGGATCAATCCGAATGAAATCTGAACGTGGTACATAGCCAGTTTCCGCGTTGTAATCCTTTCCGACATAGAGTTGAGTCAACTCCAAAAGATAAGCTTTCCGCGAGTATATTAAATTCACTCCCTGACTAAACTCTTCATTTGCATTGGCTTTTGGGCTAAAGGATTTCTGTCCGAAAAATTTCGCATTCCAAAAATTGTTGCTGCTAGCCAGGTTGTACTCGAGTCCGGCAACACGATTGTAACTGTTTCCATTCCAGGATGCCGGAATATTCAGCTGCTGTTTGTTCACAAAGATGAAACCAATATTTGACCTTGAAAAAACCTTTTTCTGCACCGAGGCGACGAAAAAATTTCTGGAAAGATAATCTCCCTCTCTGCCGGTTTGCATGTCCATCATCCCAATACGCCAGTCGTTTCCAATTCTGCCACTGAGACGTGCTCCCGCATTGACCGGTGCATCCAGTCCAATACGTCTGGAAAAGAACGGCCTTATCGTGGATATGCCAAAATTGCCGAAGAGGTCACTGTTCTCCAGAAAAAACTGTCTCTTCTCCGGAAAATACAGTTCAAATCTTTCAAGATTTGTTACCTGATCATCGACTTCCGCCTGGGAAAAATCAGGATTGTAAGTTAAGTCAAGGTTTAGAGAACTAGATAAACCCAGTTTTGCATCCACGCCAAAATTTTTCCTGTAGGTAGTCGCTTCCTGTTTTTCGAAATTTCTGGAAGCACTTCCATAAAGGTACGGGATCAAAGAGAGCTTGAGCCCGGATTTATGAGGTGGTGTTTTCCACAGCACCTGGCCGGCATAGGCCAGAGAGGCGGTAGGGAATTGACGCGGCACAGGTGCCCATGCAGATTTTTCGTTCAGCTTTAAATCCAGCCTCGAAAACTGGATGTTCCAATGGTCCAGCTCACTTTTATAACGGACTGATTTAAATGGAATCCGGAATTCTGCAGTCCACTTATCCGAATAATTCTTTGTTTTTACCTCCCATTTGCTGTCCCAGGCCATATTGGAAGCGGCACCGCCGCTCATGGTGCCATCCCACATTGCTCCTACAGCATTTACGCCAAAGGAGTATCCTGTCGTTTGGTCATTAAAGGGATCGATGAAAACCAGAAAATTGTCATTGTTGGCGAAGGTAAAATCTCTTCGCAATGATTCCACCGGGCGTTTCCCGGGAAGGGTATCATAAAAAATCACAGCCAGATAAAAAGACTTTTCATCGAACAGCATCTTTACCTCAGATTTTGCAGCACAGTGCCCTGTATCATAGGGTAAAACCATGTACCAATTGGTCGCTGACTCTGCATCCAGCCAATCTTTTTCATCAATAATTCCGTCGAGTTTAATAGGTTCAGAAGCCTTTGAAGCGTGGATCTTGAAATTGGAGTTGATGGTCTTTTTAAGCAATAGGCTGTCTTTTCCCTTGACCTGAGTATTTTTAATTATTGGGTATTCAGCGTGAAGAATATTCTGAAACATCAGAATCATGATGAAGGAAATACAGCAATATTTGTACAGCATAGTTTGGATTTCTGGCCACGAATGTACAAAAATGTTAGTGCCTGAGAGTCAAGGGGCACTCTCAGGCACAAAAAATTTATGTTCGGTAATTTCTTAGTTTGCCCGGTACATCGAGAGATCGACTACATCAAAAAAGCAGTTTCTATTCGCGGAATTTTGTTTTTCTTCCCGGCTTGAAGAAACCAATATTTCCTCAAGGTCAATTTCTGACATGGAACTTTTTGTTTTTTCCTTCAGAAGCTCTTCAATCAAAGGTTTGACTTTGAGCATAAAATCTTCTGGAGTAGAGTCGCCGTGATATAAGTTAAGTGCTTCGGCTTCCAGCAGTTTAGTGAAGATAATTGAATTCATGGCCTAGTAGTTTTTTGAAATTTTTACTCAGATACTTTGGAGATTCAAGCCCATATCTTGTGCTTAAAATTATGTTTTAAGCCTCCTGAAAAGGGTAGGAATCATGGAAATCCTTAGTAGGCCTATAGCTGATTTTTATGTAGGGGAAATACCGACAAAAGACCCATATCGGGATTGAAAGTATATTTCTGCAGATGGATGCATTTTGCTATATTCGAAACTTAGAAAGTCTGATATTTGACTTCTCTCCAACACAATACCTATGAGTTTCAAACTTCTTCCTGGATTCCTGTTTTTATTCCTTTTATCATCTATCTCCTTTTCCCAATCACTACTTTCTCCAAAGCAACATTTCGGATTTTCGATCGGTGAGAACTATAAATTGGCCACTTATACACAGACAGAGGCCTATTTTAAAAAGATTGCTTCGGCTTCCAATCGTGTCAGCCTGGTAGATATGGGCCTTACGGAGGAGGGGCGAACTCAATACATGCTAGTGGTTTCTTCGCCCGGAAACCTCAAAAAAATAAACAGGTATAAGGAAATTGCGCAAAAGTTGGCGCGGGCTGAGTCACTAACTGATCAACAGGCCAATGAATTAGTAGCAGAAGGCAAGGCAGTTGTGTGGATTGATGGCGGACTTCATGCTACTGAGACCGTGGGAACGCACCAGCTCATTGAGACGCTCTGGCAGCTTGTAAGCCGTAACGATCCTGAAACATTGCGGATTTTGGATGAAGTTATCGTCTTACTGGTTCACGCAAATCCCGACGGACAGGAGTTGGTTTCAAACTGGTACATGAGCAATCCGGATACTTTAAAAAGATCGTATTCGCAACTGCCCGGATTATACCAAAAATATGTTGGACATGACAATAACAGGGATTTCTACATGATGAACATGAAGGAGACCCAAAACATTAGCAATCAACTTTACCATGAGTGGATGCCTCAGGTAATTTACAACCATCACCAGGCCGGTCCGGCTGGTTCGGTTGTGGCCGGTCCACCTTACCGTGATCCGTTTAATTATCTTTTTAATCCTTTGGTCATAACGGGTATAGATGCATTGGGAGCATCTATGATCAACAGACTCATCGCTGAAGGGAAACCCGGGTATACTGAACGCGGAGGATCTGCATTTTCCACCTGGTACAATGGCGGACTGCGGACAACTGCTTATTTTCACAACATGATCGGACTGCTGACTGAAATTATAGGTAATCCCACACCCTCATCAGTTCCGTTTGTTCCGGCGCGACTGCTTCCCAGTGGAAATACCCCTTATCCTGTGATGCCTCAAAAGTGGAATTTTAAAAAATCCATTGATTATTCCATCTCCCTGAATTATGCGGTGCTCGATTATGCAGCGCGCAACAGAGAGCATCTGCTTTACAATATTTATTTTATGGGAAAGAGCTCCATAAATGCTGGAAATCAAGACTCCTGGACTATTTCATCCAAGCGGATCGATGCCATCAACAATATTTCCAAATTGGATCAAAGACGGAGTAGGGGTAGCGATACCGTTGGTGTAAGTTCAAGGGAAAGATCTGATACCATTCAGCTGAAATATTTCAAAGTTCTTTTTAAGGACTCAACGCTAAGAGATCCGCGGGGATACATCCTTCCTTCCAATCAGCCTGATTTTCCAACTGCCGTCAAGTTTGTCAATTCGATGATTCAGTCTGGCATTCGTGTTTCCAAGGCTACAACTTCATTCTCAGTGGATGGTAAAATCTGCGAGGCTGGTTCTTTTATTGTTAAGACCAATCAGGCATTCAGACCATTTGTCCTTGATATGTTTGAGCCACAGGATCACCCCAATGATTTTCTTTACCCGGGAGGTCCTCCTGTAAAGCCTTATGACATCGCCGGCTGGACACCTGCTTTTTCAATGGGGATTGAATTTAAACGTGTCTTGCATGATTTTAAGGGGCCATTTGAGGTTCTGCCGTATGGTCAGATTCAGTCTCCGCAAGGAAAATTTGATGGTTCTGCTTCGGGTTCAGGCTATGTGCTGGATTCGAGATGTGACCAATCTTTTGTCGCTGTCAATGAATTGCTTCAGTCAAGTCTGGCCGTTTATCGATTTACTAATGAGACGGGAAGTGGTGTCCGTGCAGGAGAAGGATCTTTTTATATTCCTGCCGGCAATAAGGCGAAAATTATTCTTGAGCGGGCATCCAGGGAACTTGGTCTGTCCGTTGGTTCAGTTACCAAACGGCCGTCGCATTTATCCGCAAGACTTGCCCCATTGCGCATTGCCCTGTGGGATACATATGGAGGTTCTATCTCGTCAGGATGGATGAGGTGGATCCTTGAAAAGCATCAGTTTCAGTTTAAAACAATCTATGCGCAAGAGATCAATGAAGGCAATCTGCAAAAGAAATATGATGTGATCCTCTTCGTGAGCGGGGCAATACCTTCGTTGTCCGACCCCGAACAAAGACCCTCAAGAGATACAACTAAAATTACAGATATCCCTAAAGAATTCAGATACCAGTGGGGAAAAATAACGGCAGATACGTCTATCGTTTCCTTGAAAAAATTTATAGAGGCCGGAGGAACCGTTGCTACAATAGGGAAAAGTACGAATCTTGCTTACCATTTGAAACTTGGAGTGACCAATTCACTTGTGGAGATGAACAAAGGAAAAGAGATTCCTTTGTCGTCTGATAAATTTTTCATTCCAGGAAGTCTCCTTCGTCTCAGAATTGATTCAACTCTGTCAGCAGCCTGGGGAATGGGTGCTTATGCCGATGTATTCTTTGATTCGAGTCCGGTTTTCAGCTTAACGCCAGATGCGGTAAGCAAGGGGTTGATTAAACCCATTGCATGGTATGATTCTGTTCAGCCATTGCGAAGTGGATGGGCGTTCGGTCAAGAGTATTTATTCAATGGTGTGGCCGCATTTGAAGCGAAAGTTGGGAAAGGGAAGCTAAGTGCTTTTGGCCCGGAAATCACTTTCAGAGGACAAACTTATGGTACTTTCAAATTATTGTTCAACGATTTTTATTCAGGCTATTAGCAAATTTTTTGTTTATTTTTACTCTTGGCAAAGTTCTGATAGTCGAAGTGGTTATCGCTATGGCTTTTGGCATCGCGCGTTTTGAGAACTAACTGCTTTATTTTTCCGTTTTTAAAGAATCATATAATCCTATTTGTATGTCTCTATCAGTAGCACCCTTCATTGTTAGTGTGGCTTTTTCCGGACGGATGAGGAAACATGCCGCTGCGAATAAACTTTCTCATTTGGAAAAGGTTTTTAAGAATGCTCTAATCTTTTCAGTAGTTCTACTGGCAACGGAGATGATATTTCATGAGCAGGATGTTATAAAATGGATTTGGCATTTATTCCTTCTTGGTATTCTGGTCTTTTCTATCAGGCATAAGGAGTTGAGGGCTTCGCGGATGTTTGCATTTGCATTCCTGCCATTTCTTTTGATTTCATTGCTAAATGATCTGACAGAACTGATTAGTCCTGATATTTTTAAAGAATATGAGAGCTATTTTAAGAATTGCATTGGGCTTTCTATCATTTGGTTAGTCGCTACCCTTTGGAGTCAAAACAGACAATTCAAGGCGGCAGAAAAGGAGCGCATTAAACGGGAACATGAGGATGAGCTTAACAGGGCGATAGCTGCCAGAAAAGTTGAACTGGAGGTTTTGGTGTCAGAACGAACGGCAGAGCTTACACAACAGAAGGAGGAATTAGAGCATACACTTGAGGAGTTGCGCACCATGCAGTCACAGCTGATTCAATCCGAGAAGATGGCTTCATTGGGAGAACTGACTGCCGGGATTGCACACGAGATTCAGAATCCGCTTAATTTTGTCAACAATTTTTCTGAAATCAACCTTGAATTGATTGGGGAAATGGAGGTGGAAATTGAAAAGGGGAACCTTGATGAGGCAAAAAAGATTGCAAGTGATATACAAGAAAATCTGCTGAAAATTAACCAGCATGGCAATCGTGCAGATGGCATTGTCAAGGCAATGCTGCAGCATAGCCGAAGCAGCAGTGGCGTTAAGGAGCTCGTTGACATCAACAAGCTGGCTGACGAGTTTCTGAGGCTTGCTTACCACGGGTTAAGGGCAAAGGACAAATCATTCAATGCCGGTTTAAAAGCTGACTTTGACAGTACTCTTGGAAAAATCAATGTTGTATCAGAGGAAGTAGGAAGGGTGGTACTTAATTTAGTGAACAATGCCTTTTACGCAGTTAATGAAAGAAAGAAAAAGAAGCTCGAAGGATACGAACCTTTTGTTTCAATCCGAACAAAATCTGTTGGCAGTCATGTCGAAATTTGTGTGAGCGACAACGGCAACGGGATCCCCCAGAAGGTATTGGAAAAAATCTTTCAGCCCTTCTTTACAACCAAACCTACCGGCCAGGGCACAGGATTGGGATTGTCACTGAGTTATG
>SESG01026593.1_pt1 | contig 10063 bp, 7 predicted proteins | sample 3171421 | NCBI WGS metagenome assembly SESG01 (sample SAMN10866946, study PRJNA518727) | freshwater metagenome | biome: subpolar coniferous forest; feature: holomictic lake; material: water; isolation source: holomictic Lake 227, 6 m and 8 m depth | place: Canada: near Kenora, Ontario | collected... | reverse complement strand
AACCATTAAAAGAAAAAAAGCCGTTACCGATCAGAAAAGAGGCAGTTTGTTCACCAAACTGGTTAAAGAGATTACGATTGCGGCAAAAATGGGTGGAGGTGACCCCTCAGGTAATCCTCGTCTCAGACTTGCAATTGATACGGCAAGGGACAATTCCATGCCGATGGACAATATCCAGCGTGCGGTAAAGAAGGGAACAGGCGAACTTGAGGGTGTTATCTGGGATGAGATTACCTATGAAGGGTATGGCCCGGCAGGGATTGCGCTGATTATTGAGACGGCAACGGATAATCGGAACCGTACTGTTGCCGATATCCGGCACATCATGAGCCGCAACAATGGCTCGCTTGGTGAAAGCGGCAGTGTTGCGTGGATGTTCCAGCGCAAGGGGACGCTTGATATTCTGAAGTCTGCTGCCAGCGAGGATCAGCTTATGGAAATTCTGCTTGATGCCGGTCTTGAAGATCTTGGTAGCGATGATGATAACTATTTGACCGTCATAACTGATTTCAAGGATCTTGAACGTGTCAAAAAAGTGCTTGACGATGCCGCTATCGCTTATGAGAATGCAAAAATTGATCTGATTCCGGAAAATTATATCGAGCTTGAAGCTGAGGATGCCCGGAAAGTGATCAAGCTGATTGATGCGCTTGAAAACAATGATGATATACAGGCGGTTTACACCAACATGGAGATCAGCGAGAGTGCAATGAGCAGCTTAAACGACTAGAAGAGTGGTTGTGCTTGGGGTTGATCCTGGAAGCCGCATAACCGGTTATGGTGTGATTCATGAGGATTGCGGAGGTTTTGCGGTGCTTGCATGCGGTGTTATCCGGCTTCATGCCGGCAGCAGTCATCCTGAGCGGATTGGCCAGATATACAGGGAGCTTGAGACGGTGATAGCTGATTTCAGGCCTGAACGGGTTGCTCTTGAAACCGCTTTTTTAAGCAGGAATGTGCAGTCGGCATTGAAACTTGGTCAGGTTCGGGGTGCGGTTATTGCGCTTGCAATGAACCGGAATCTTTTGTTGCATGAGTATGCTCCCCGTGAGGTGAAATCGGCCGTAACTGGAAAAGGGGCTGCAAGCAAGGAGCAGGTTGCATTTATGGTTGGAAGGATGCTTGCTCTCAGTCCGGTTCCCGAGCCTTATGATGTTACTGATGCCTTGGGGATTGCGTTGTGCGATCTGCTCAGGGGAGAAAGTCGGGAGCTTTTTTTTCCTACGGGAAAGAGCCGAAAAGGGGGGAATAACTGGTCGAAGTTTGTTCGGGCTTCACCGGATCTGGTTATCCGTTAGTATCGTTTGTGTAAAGAAAGCAGTTTCTTGTCTTAACAAGAGTGTCCGATACTCAATACTAAATTCATAACTGTGGAAGGTCGTATCGTTAATCTCCCGAATTTTCTCAGTTTTTTGAGAATACTCCTGATACCCTGGTTTCTCTACTTTTTTCATACCGGTCATCATTACATCGCCATTGTCATTATGATTGTGGCGGTTCTGACTGACTGGTTCGACGGCCAGGCGGCCCGGTGGACGAATGAGGTTTCAGAGATGGGTAAAATTCTTGATCCCCTTGCCGACAAGCTTTGCCTTGCCAGTGTGGCACTCTATTTCCTCTGGATTGGCCAGCTTCCCCTGTGGTTTGTGCTTTTTGCCGTGCTCCGCGATATCCTGATTTTTGTCGGTGCAGGGTATGTAAAATTTCGTCATTCAGTGGTGACTACCTCTCTCTGGCCGGGGAAGTGGGCAGTTGGCTTTGTCTCCATGATGTTCATCGCTATTGTCTGGTCTATGGTCTGGCCCCACGCTTTTTTCAAGCAGTACCCGGTGAAAGAGTTCTTTTTGTACCTCTCCGCCTTCATGCTTCTTTACTCTTTTCTTCTTTATTGCGTGAGATTTTTCAAAATCCACAAGGGGATGGAGTACAAGGCCTAATTTTCAGCAGACATTTTCTTCTCTCTCAAGGAGTTTATTGTCTCCTTATCCTTTTCTTGACTGCCTGTTTAGCGGCGAGCAATCCGTACCGTCCTGATATTGACAACTTTGCACAAGCCGTGAAAATATTGATGCCGTTATTTTGTAAGCGCTTATTTTGTAATATTTTGTATGTGTTAACGCGCTTTATTTCGGCGGCTGCGGAATGTTGATAACTTGTTGACGGAATGTGGAGACGGGATTGCGGCAAGCCCTTTAAGTGGCTTTTATCTCTTACTTTTGCCAAGAGACACTGAGCTGTGAATATTGTCACGGTGCGCCCGGCATTCAGAGATGCGGGGGCGAACCGTGTGTGAGGGTGACCGGGAATTACTTGCTTTTTGGTGCCACGGTGGCCATGAGTGATGCTTCGCAGACCAGCTCGCCCCTAACAAAGGCTTTTGCGTCAAATTGGCAGACGTTTCTGCGCTTGTTGGTCAGGATTGCTTCAATGACAAGCGTGTCGCCCGGAAGCACCGGCTTGCGGAAGCGGGCCTTGTCGATACCCATGAAGTAGACGACGCTATCCTGGATATTGTCGTTGCCGTTGAGCATCATGATGCCGCCAGTCTGGGCCATGGCTTCTAGAATGAGCACGCCTGGCATGATGGGATTTCCGGGAAAATGGCCCTGGAAGAAGGGTTCGTTGATGGTGACGTTTTTGATCGATACAATTTTTTCGTCGAGTTTGAACTCCACGATCTTGTCGATCAAAAGGAAGGGATAGCGATGGGGGAGGATCTTTTGAATCGCGTTGATGTCAAAAATAACGCCCGCTTTTTTCTCGTGCTGGTATTGTCTTGCAAGCTTGTTGCGATCGGCATATTTTTTAAGCTGCTTGACGAATTCCACATTCGATGCATGGCCGGGACGGGCGGCGAGTACCTGGGCCTTGAGCGGCATGCCCAGGAGTGCAATGTCGCCGAGAAGGTCGAGCAGCTTATGGCGTGCCGGCTCGTTCTTGAAGCGCAACTCCCGGTTGTTGAGGATACCGTTATCGCCCAGCACAAGATTTCCGCTCTCTATGCCGAGCTTCTTTGCAAGGTCGGCAAGTTCCTCTTTTCCCATGGTTTTGTCGAGAATGACAATGGCGTTGTCAACATCACCGCCCTTGATGATACCCTGATTTGCAAGGGCTTCGACTTCGCTCAGAAAACAGAAGGTTCTGGAGGCTGAAAACTCGTTTAAAAATTCCTTGTCAAGGTCAAAAAGACCTGAGTGCTGTGAGCCGAGTGCCGGATTATTGTAATCCACCATGACCGTTATTCTGAAGCTGTCGAGCGGCAGCGCTACAATATCCACGCTGTTTTCAGCATCATGGTATTCAATGGTGTCATCAATGACCAGGTAATTTTTCGGTTCTTCCTGTTCCTGAAATCCTGCTTCGATCAATGCTTCGGCAAAAGGGCGCGAGCTTCCGTCCATGAGCGGTGGTTCCGGCCCGCTCATTTCAATGCGGCAGTTATCGATCTGGAGACCGTAAAGAGCGCCAAGAACGTGTTCGGTGGTATAGACTTTTACCCCATCGACCTCAATGGTGGTTCCCCGCAAGACATCAACGACATTCTCTATCAGGGCGGGTATCTCGGGACTGTTGTCAATATCGGTACGTACAAACCGATAGCCATAGTTTACCGGTGCAGGTTTAAAGGTGATAATGCACTCTTTGCCGGTGTGCAGTCCGGTACCTGAAAGAGAAACTACTTTTTGAAGCGTACGCTGATGAATGAGCATAGTGGAATCGTTGCTCCTGCTTGGGCTTGAACCGTGCAGGAAATGAAGACAAACTGTAATGAAAAAAACTGCTGATTTTCAAGATACTAAAGAACCATTTCCTGTTCAAATCAGGCGCATTAATGAGCCTCTCTCTTTTGCTTTATTGCAAAAGGTAAATCAGGACAATTCACTTCGCCCTTGCTGTCACTGCTGTCTGTTGCGTGAAGTGCTTCAGTGCTTTTTCAAGCAGAAGGGGGTGCGTTATATTGTTGCCGGCAATAATGCTCTGCCGTTGAAAGACATCGGAATCACCGCTGAAGTCGGTGACCGTTCCTCCCGCTTCGCGGACCAGCAGGACTCCTGCCGCAAAATCCCAGGGAAAGAGCTTGTATTCCCAAAAACCGTCAAACCGGCCGCAGGCGGTATAGGCCAAATCAAGGGCTGCCGACCCCGCACGCCGGATACCGGCAGAATCGTGAATGACCTCTTTCAGCATATTGATATAAGATTCCAGATAGTGATACTCCTTGAACGGCAAGCCGGTTCCCATCAAAAAGCTCTCCTTTTCGGTGCGGTTTGATATGGCAATCTGTTTTCCATTCAGATAAGCACCCCGACCGCGTTCGGCGGTAAAGAGCTCCTTCAGGACGGGCTGATAGACAACACCGGCGAGCAGGTCATCATGCTTTTTCAGTGCAATGCTTATGGAGAAAACAGGAAAGGAGTGGATAAAGTTAAGGGTTCCATCAAGAGGATCGACAATCCAGGTTCTTCCGGAAGAGCCTTTTATGACGGTGCCCTCTTCGCAGAGCATGCTGTCTTCAGGAAAACTTTCGGTGATTATTGAGCTGATTGCCGCTTCACAGGCCTTGTCGACATCCGTGACAAAATCCTTGAAATCTTTTGGCTGGATTTCAAGATGAGTGAGTTCTCCGAATTTTTCAAGGGTGATTGCTCCTGCAGCATGAGCCGCTCTGATTGCCGTTTGCAGCTCGTTACTTTGTTCTCCCATGTACCTGTAAAAATTGAAATTTAAGTGGATTCGAATATAGCATTTCTTCGAGAGAGTACCTATAAGGGCTAAAGGCGCTTTGGGCAGGCCAAATAATTTGCATCTTTATCGGAAGGGGAATTATGGGTAAGATATATCTGTTCATCATGTTATCGTGATGTAATCATTTGATAACCGTAACCTTGATTATAATGAAACTCAACATTCCAAAGCTTGCACTCTCTGTTGGCTTGTGCTTCGTGTTTGCCTATGCGGGCAGCACCTTTACGCCCCTGCCGGGTTCTGAGTGGTACTACCATGTGCTCCACAAACCTTCATGGAATCCGCCGGACTGGCTTTTTCCTCCAGCGTGGAGTCTGCTCTTTCTTCTCATGGGCATTGCTCTCTACCTCGTTGTTCAGCGGAGGTCTGAAACAACAAAGATACAGGGCGCTCTTATCGTCTTCGGCGTTCAGCTTTTGCTGAATCTTGCCTGGTCGGCCGTATTTTTCGGACTTCACTCCCCATTGTTTGCGCTGGTGGTGATTGTTCTGCTCTGGACGTCGATTGTGCTGACTATCGTGAAGTTTAAAGCGGTTTATCCGCTCTCGGGGTATCTCCTGATTCCCTATCTCTTGTGGGTGACCTTTGCGTCATGTCTCAACTTTACGATCTGGCAGCTGAATTGATTGATTGCAAGATATTCTGAAGAGCCATTGCTCTTCGTGCAAATGACAAAGGGATGCGCCAGGCAGAGCGCATCCTTTTGTCATGGCAATTATAGGATATGAAGCCAAGCTTTATCTGATCTTTTCGAGTTTGTCGAGAGCTTTTCTCCCTGCCGCCTTGAGGATGGCGATTGTCTCCTGGTTCCTGGAATTATTGCCTGCGGAGATCATAATGTAGTAGCCATCCTTGAAAAGATACAAGCCACCGGCTGCGATAAAGGCTTCACTGCCGAGTTTCGTAACATTGGTTTTTGAACCGCCGAACATCTTTTTTAGTTCACGGTATATCGTCTCGGTGCCCACCCCTTTGGGAGGCATGAACGAGTCCTGGGTGAGCGATACCTGAAGATAGCGGTTCGATGACGGGTTTAGGGCATTGTACATGCAGAGTTTCATGCCGACAACCTCGGTTTCACTTTTTTTCCCCTCCTGGACGTCTTCACCGAGGAGTTCCGCAGCGTCACCCTTGCTGATGAGCATCTCTGGCTCCAGGAGTTTTCCCGATTTTTTGCCTTCTGTGGCAGACGTGCCGTTAGTTTCCTTTTTGTTTTGGCTCTTGCAGGCGCCGAGGGTAAGAGCGAAGCCGAGCAGCAGAATGGCAATATTCCTGGTTTTCATGAGAGTTGTTTTCATTGGGGAGTATCTGGGGCTTAATCTACTGGGTAAAGCCGAAGCGCTTAAAGTCAAAAAATCATAAAGCGCAGTTGGAAGCTGCGCTTTATGAAGGTTGTAAGGCGATAAAAGAACGGCAAGGCGTGGGGCTTAGTCGTTTTCCTGATCGCGAAGGTTTTCAAGAACACCGAAATCTTCCAGCGTGGTGACATCCCCCTTGATTTCATTGCTTGTGGCAAGTTCACGAAGGAGACGGCGCATGATTTTGCCGCTGCGGGTTTTTGGAAGACCTTTGGCCCATCTGATTTCGTCAGGCTTGGCAATAGGCCCGATCTCCTTGGCAACGTGGTTGCGCAGGGCTTCACGGAGTGTCATGTCGCCGACATATTCATCTTTAAGGGTAACAAAGGCTACGAGGGCATTGCCTTTCAGCTCATCAGGACGGCTGACAACGGCTGCCTCAGCAACGGCTTCATGCGATACCAGGGCGCTTTCGACCTCACTGGTGCCGAGGCGGTGACCTGAAACGTTGACCACATCATCGACACGTCCCATGATCCAGATATAGCCGTCCTCATCCTTTCGGGCGCCGTCACCGGTAAAGTACATGTCGTTGAAATCTGACCAGTAGGTTTTTTCATACCGTTCGTTGTCGCCGTAGATGGTACGGAGCATTGACGGCCATGGCTTTTTGATAACAAGGTATCCGCCTTCGTTGGCTGCGCATGGGGTGCCGTCCTTGTGGACAACGTCGACCGCAATGCCGGGGAGCGGTCGTGTTGCTGTACCGGGTTTGGTAGGGGTTGCACCGGGGAGCGGAGAAACCATAATGCCGCCGGTCTCGGTCTGCCACCAAGTGTCGACAATCGGGCATCTTCCCTGTCCTACAACCTTGTGATACCACATCCATGCTTCAGGATTGATCGGCTCACCAACAGTTCCAAGCAGGCGGAGCGAGCTGAGGTTATGCTTGGTGACCCACTCGTTTCCGGCGCGAATAAAGGCTCGGATAGCAGTTGGCGCAGTATAGAGGATAGTGACTTTGTGGCGGTTGATGATATCCCAGAACCTGTCCCACTGCGGATAGTTCGGAGCGCCTTCATACATCAGCATGGTTGCACCGCAGAGCAGGGGCCCGTAAGCCATGTAGGTGTGCCCGGTAATCCAGCCGACATCGGCCGTACAGAAGTAGATATCCTCATCATTGATATCAAAAACATATTTGAATGAACTTGCCGCGTGAATCATGTAGCCGGCAGTGGTGTGCAGGATGCCTTTTGGCTTTCCGGTTGAACCGCTGGTGTAGAGCACGAAGAGCGGATGTTCCGCATCAAGTTCTGCCGGTTCGCATTCATCAGCTGCAAGACCCATAAGATCGTGCCACCAATGGTCCATCCCGTTATGCATATGTACCTCTTCGTTGGTGACCTTCAGGACGATGACACTGCGAATCGAAGGCGTATTGACGATCGCCTCATCAACAATATTTTTCAGGTTGATTGAGCCTCCGCGGCGTCTTGTGCCATCTGCGCAGATGACCATCTTAGCGCGTGAATCATTGACTCGCTCGGTAATGGCGTGGGCAGAGAAGCCAGCAAAAATAACGTTATGAACTGCCCCAACGCGTGCACAGGCAAGAACGGCAATAATGAGTTCTGGAACCATGCCCATATAGATGGCAACCCTGTCGCCAGGCTTGATGCCGGCGATTTTAAGCACGTTCGCAAATTTGCTGACCTGGCGGTGCAGTTCACCGTAGGTCAGAACCCGCTCGTCTCCCTCTTCGCCTTCCCAGATAATGGCAGCCTTGTTCTTTCTCCAACTTTTGACATGGACATCAAGGGCATTGTAGCAGATATTGGTTTTTCCACCTTTAAACCATTTCGCGTAGGGACTATTCCATTCCAGAACGCTATCCCATTTTTTGAACCAGTGAAACTTTTCAGCAATTCCTCCCCAGTAAGCATCCGGATCTGCTTCAGCTGCAGCATAAAGTTTCTCATACTCTGCCATGGAGGAGACATGGGCATTGAGTGCAAAATCGGCCGGAGGCGGAAATTTCCGCTTTTCAGTCATGACAGAGCTGATTGATACTTCTGCAGTAGAGGGTGTCACGGTGTGCTGTACGTTTGATGTTGCGTCGTCTGTAGCCATTGATGCCCATGTTTTATGAGTTAAAAAAAAGAGTAGTTTTCCCATTCCAAAAGGTTTGGGAACGTAAAAAATAACGGGTTGAAACGGAGATAAAAAGCTGGCTAGCCTATCTTATGTATAGCATCTTAATTTTACATAAAATAAAATTGCCAGACAATAACGCATTTCTGCACTACGCGCTATTATCCGGCAAAATTACCATTATTTCACGACAAAGTTGACCAGTTTTTCAGGAATAACAATTTCACGGAGGATTGTCTGGCCTTCAACAAATTTAAGGACTGATTCCACCCTCTTTGCTTCCTGAAGAAGAAACTCTTTCGGGCTTTTGGCAGGGGCAAGAAAGGTGCCTCTCAGTTTTCCGTTGATCTGTACGGCAATGGTCAGAATGCTCTCTTCGACAAGGCTCGGGTCAAAAGAGGGGAAAGATGCCAGACTGATTGACTCGGTGTGACCGATGCTTTCCCAAAGCTCCTCAGTGAGGTGCGGCGCGTAGGGTGCCAGCAGAATGAGCAGTGTTTCAATAGCTTCGCGGTTTTTGCTGCCAGCCTTCTGCAATTCGTTGACAAAGACCATCATTTCCGAGATAGCGGTATTGAATTTGAGGTTTTCCGTATCATCGCCGACCTTTTTAATGGTTTTATGCATGCGTCTTTGCAGTTCTTCAGGCATTGCATCCTCGGAAAGCCGGGTCGCCTGCTCCTCATGTTCGGGATAAATCAGTCGCCACACTTTTGACAGAAACCGGCTTATGCCTTCAATTCCGTTGGTGTTCCAGGGCTTAACCTGTTCAAGGGGGCCCAAAAACATCTCATAGAGGCGCACGGCATCAGCTCCGTACTTTCCAAGGACCTGGTCAGCCGGAATGACGTTGCCGCGTGATTTCGACATTTTTTCATTGTCTTCACCAAGAATCATCCCTTGGTTGAAAAGCTTTTTGAATGGCTCTTTTGAGCTGACGACTCCGAGGTCGAAAAGCACCTTATGCCAGAATCGTGCATAGAGCAGATGAAGCACGGCATGTTCAGCGCCGCCGATATAAAGGTCGACGTTCATCCAGTACCGCTCTTTTTCGGGATCTATCAGTTGCTCCCGGTTATCAGGATCAATGAAACGGAGGAAGTACCAGCAGCTTCCAGCCCACTGGGGCATGGTGTTGGTTTCCCTTCGGAACGATCCGTGCTCATCGCGTCCATAAAGCCACTCGGGAATGTTGGCAAGCGGTGATTCGCCGGTTGACGTCGGGTGGTAAGCCTCAACCTCAGGAAGGACAAGGGGAAGTGCTGTTTCCTGCCGAAGGGTGCCATCGTCGTAATGCTTGATCGGGATTGGCTCTCCCCAGTAACGCTGGCGGCTGAATATCCAGTCGCGAAGCTTGTAGTTAACCTTTCTTTGGCCAACTTTTTTTGTTTCAAGCCACGATGCCATTCGCTCAAAAGCCTCGCTGAAAGGAAGTCCGTTGAGCGTTATTTCATTGTTGGAAGAGTTGACCGAGACGCTATCTTTTCCTTCAAAAACTTTATCCTGAACATCATGCGGGCTTTTGATGACCTCAATGATGGGCAGGTTGTACTGCCGGGCAAACTCCCAGTCGCGGCTGTCATGTGCTGGCACAGACATGATGGCTCCGGTCCCGTAGCTTATCAAAACAAAGTCGGAGATCCAGACCGGAAGAGGCTCACCCGTTGCAGGGTTTATTGCATATGAACCTGTAAACACGCCGCTTTTTTCTTTTTGAAGGCCTGTCCGCTCAAGCTCTGTTTTGAGCTTGGCCTCAGAAATATAGGCTTTAACTTCAATCAGCTGCTGCGCGGTAGCAAGCTTTTCGGCAAGCGGATGTTCCGGTGAAATGACCAGATAGGTAGCTCCGAAAAGCGTATCGGGCC
>SESG01021836.1_pt1 | contig 10064 bp, 11 predicted proteins | sample 3171421 | NCBI WGS metagenome assembly SESG01 (sample SAMN10866946, study PRJNA518727) | freshwater metagenome | biome: subpolar coniferous forest; feature: holomictic lake; material: water; isolation source: holomictic Lake 227, 6 m and 8 m depth | place: Canada: near Kenora, Ontario | collected... | reverse complement strand
AAAGCAAATATATCATAATTAAAATATAATTACAATATAATTAGTAAGTTTTGCTAACATAATTGGTTCGAGAGCTCTTTTTAGGGTGCCCTGTATCAAATTGTTATTATTGGAAGAAATAAAAATCCAAAAAAGTGGCGTCCCTACATAGATTCATTTAGAAACGCTGTTATAGAATACGCAGCATGAAGAGCCCTGTAAACATTGGCTTTTCATTGAACAGCGTTAGAAAAGCAAGGCGCCTGAGTAGATAAACTCGAACTAACTGTATTTCTCATAATAAGCCAACCTTTCTTAAGGTAAACAAAATTACAGTCAAAAGGAGTGTGTAGGTGAGGCCCAAGTGGGTCCCCTTGAACTAACATCTGGAGAGATCATCGGTAAATCTCTGAGCAGACCCTTAAATCCCTGCCTTTTCATCTAGGTCTTAGAAAATGACATTCTAGTTACAATGACCTAGTGACCTGTCCGCGGGGATCCCCATTTTTCAAATTTTTCAGTAATAAACATGGTACCAACTTTTTTCCCCGCAGAGGCCGGGTATGTAAAAAAGGTGCGTATCTAGACGTGCATGTGACTGTGTGCGAAAGACGAATCTACCACCCTTAGATTTAGACCCAGGCATAGGCCCCTATTTGATATAGGGGCTTTTTTATTTATAGCCACTGCCTCGGCCCGCTGATGAGTGAACAGGCAATCGACAGCAATTAAAGCACTAAAAAAGGAGGTTTTATGAATCACTTGACTGGCGCTCTATGCGCAAAAATCAACCGTTACTATGAACTGAAAATGGAAATGAAGATTCTCGAACAGTCTCTGGCCCCATTGAACGTTGAGCTAAAGGAGATTGCGAAGGAAGGCCCAAAGAACGAGAAAGGCGACTGGGTAATCGAAAGTAATGAGGTAAGGGTTGTTGTTAGCGACCAAATTAAGGTAATGGACGATGCAGTGTCTTACCTACAGACCACGGGTAGAGATGATCTCGTCAGTGTAAAGCTTTTCACCCGTAAGGAAGCTTTGTTCCAGGTGATCAGTGAAGAAGAAGCGCATGCCCTTGAGCTTATAGATTACATTACCAGTCTACGACCGACCCTAAAGAACAAAGAACAGCTCTTTAAAGAAGTCCTTACACCTAGCATTTACACACAAAATCAAAAAGTAATCCAAATGAGAAGCAGTGTCGCCAAACAAAGGAGGAACTAACATGAACGGAATGAACAGATGTGTCCTAATGGGACACCTTAACGACGCCCCTACGTCGGAAGTAACAGCTACAGGGAAGAAAGTAGCTGTTTTTTACATCGCTACGAACGAATTTGTAAAGAATGCAGATGGAGAGAAGATCAAGCGTACTGACTGGCACAGGGTAACTACATGCGGAAAAGTAGCAGATGCCTGCGAGAAGATGCTAAGGAAAGGAAGCATGGTCTTGGTCGAAGGGAAAATACGGAACATGAGAGATAAAAAGGGTTATGAAATAACGGGAACGGAAGTGTCCTTTATTTCAAACTACAACACTAAAGAGGTGAAAAATGGATAATAAGGAAGCTATAAGACATAAAAATGATGTTTTCAGGACAAGCTTCACCGGAGGCAGTGTAATTCTAACAAGCGGTGTTCAAAGCAGTGAAAATTTGGATAAGATTCTTAATGCAGTGAGATGTTTTGATGACTTTAACGAGGATAATGATCCATGGAAAGAACATGACTTCGGAGCTGTTATGCTGGATTCAGAAAAATACTTCTGGAAGATAGACTACTATGAGAATTCTGATTGCGAGTATGGCTTTGCTTTTGAAGACGATAAACCAGATACTTCGTACAGGACGCTAACAGTAATGCTTACAAGTGAGTATTAGAGCCCCCTTCCCATAGTTTTATACTCGCCAATCTATAAATCCCCTAACATTTTAAGGAGAGACATTATGAATAACTGGACTGTTACTAAAAACAAGCTGTTATCGCTGGAAGAAGTGAATAGGCTCTATAAAGGGCTTACTGATACCAAAGACCTGTCCATACAGAGAGGCATAAACTACGTCTATATCAGGGACTACTACATACTGAAGGTGTTACTTGAAACAGGGCTGAGGGTAAGTGAACTTACAGCCCTGAAGGTATCAGACTTAGTCGGTAATAGCCTTATAGTACAGAATGGTAAGGGCGGCAAGAAGAGGAATATACTGCTAGCAATCCCAACCAAGAGGCTGATTAGGGAGTTTATAGACGTTAAGGCTTCTATACTGAATGAACCTGTAGAAGCTGATTCCTTTCTATTCCTGTCCGAAAGGTTTAAGCCTTATACAACCAGGGCGATAAGAAAAAGGGTTAAGTACTGGTTTAATAGACTAAGATTTAGCCCTTCACTCTCTGTACATAGTTGTAGGCATACTTACATCAGCCACTTAATGGCAAGCGGTATAGACCTTGCCACTATCCGAAACAACGCTGGACACAGTAGTTTGGCAGTAACCTCTATTTATACACATGTAGTTAAGGATAATTTAGGTGAGCTAGAGATGTACAATAGTTCCGAGAAGAACAGAACTAGGAACTATTACCGCTGTAAAGGTGAAAAAGGTTAATGATTTTAAGGCAGGGTTTTGGAGTAAACGGAACTATTAGAAGCTGTTTTGAGAAAATAGAGTTAGGAGGTACTACAGATGAACTTTTTCTATGAGAATAGTGAAGCTTATTTCTATGTAGGCGTCTGGCTTGCGATTACGTTAACACTTATGTTGATTCCCTATATAATCAAGTCTATATATAGGGCCTGTACCGTTAAATCTAGGGCTAGAGACATGGAAAGGGCTAGAAGAAACGTTGAAGAGATAACCAAAAGATGTGCTAACGCTGTACGTAACAATGATGTTGAAATTATTCGAAGCATTATAGAAGGTGACAGGTTGCCGCTAGATCCATACTATGGTCAAGCAGTGTCAAGCCAGAATGGGAACGATCTCAGAGAGATTAAACAGATGATGAAAAATATAGACGACAATACGAGAACGCTGAAAGAATGGGAAATTTATAATCCATATAAAGGTAAGTAAAATTCTATTTCTCTTTTCCTGTAGAACGTCTTTTACCTTCCACAACTAAAGGACTATTATCTTTAGCCCACTGAGCATATTGTTCTTTAGAACGTTTTGCTAGTTCCACTGGACCAAACTTAAGAACTTCTTCACCCTTCTTTGTTAATTTCCACTCTCCTCTTTTCTTAATTAAATATCCTGATTTTACACAGGGGACAGTACGGAAGCTAAGAATTGTTTGCCATCTGGGTCTTCCAGTTGATCGGCTGACGGATGTTGCCCATTCGTTAAGTTGCATGACCTTATAAATTTCATGCATCAAATCTTTGCTACTCATGTGGCAGCCGTTCTCTTTTAATATTTTAAGGGCTGTAAAAATCAATTCTTCAGTAAAGTTTGATGAATCTAACATATATCTCCTCCCTGGACAGGTATAACTCTACCCTGTTTTAACCCAAAAACAAGCATGTTCTTACAGGCTGTATTTTGTAGAAAATTATGTTATGTTGGTAAGATGATTATAACCCTAGAAGATAAACTTGAAATACTGACCGAGCTTATGTCCAGTTCGGATGTAACAGGTAACAGGGTTTTTACAAAATTTAACCCTATTTGGTTCGATAATAAAGCGGCAGTTATATCGACAAATAAAAACTTTCTTGAATCAATCAGACATCAGATAGCAAAGATGGATAAGTTACTCTCTGAAGAAGAGGGGTCGGATCTAGACGTTGATTTGATGGATAAGTCGGATGAGTACATACCTGTAATGGCAATTCTGTATGAAGAGTTTATGGGTTACTTAAAGACCTTAGAGGGAGAAAAAATCATTCGTATAGTAGATATCCCAACAGATGAAGGCTTTAAGCTCTTACCAGTAAGGCTTGAAGGTAACTATATTTTGGAGTTGTTTAAAGAGATACACCCTGCTTATGAAGCTTTGTGTACTGAAGTGGCTGCTATAAGTGGAACCATGAAAAAAGACAGCAACCTAATTGATAAATTGAGAGATTCTTTTGACAAAAATAGTCAAAGAAGAGTGAAAAAAATTAATAAATTCCCCGAAAATACTAAATGGGAAAATATCACAGTAGAATTTAACAGAGACGGAGATGTGTTTTATGTGAAAAATTCTATAAATAATGAAGTGAGAGAATTTAGTTATAAAGATATAAAAGAGTTTGTTGATTCTAGAAGAACAGGGGGTTCGCCTAGTAGACTGTATTGCTTTTTTAAGGACTTGTGTAAGTTTAATTCTTTTGTTCCTAATCGTTCTATTGGCATCGATAGTGATGTGGCTTTTAGGCAGACGATTTGTTCGATAAATGCTATTCTGAACGAGAATATTCCTTTGTCTGAATCTGACGAAAGGCCTTTGAAAAGTAAGAGAGAATTTGGACGCAAAGGATACACTATAAGGTTTAAAATTAAAGACCCTGATCCTTTTAAATATTCTTGTTTTGACAAACATGCAGCAGAAAGAATCATGAAAGAAAACAACGTCCCGTTTGAAGACTAATCCATAAAAACACGCCTTTTGTTATTTTCACACTAGCATTTTGAGATTTTTTTCTGCTCTCAAACGTCTATTTAAGACCGTTATTGAATATTTTTGTGTGAAATTCACACTCTATTTGTAGTTTTTCACAGAGTGCTTTTTGGAAGGAAACAACTTCCAGGAGGCAAAGATGAAGAAGGAGTTTTTAAAGTATGCAGAAAGAGGTTGGAGGGTTATTCCTGTTGAGCCAAGGGGCAAAAAACCACTGATCAGGGACTGGCCGAACATGGCATCCACAGATGAGGCAGTGATTGAAGGATGGGTCACCAGATGGCCGGATGCTAATGTAGGGATACTAATGGGAGAGAGTTCTGGTGTATTTGCACTGGATATCGATGTTAGAAATGATGGAGATATTACGTTGGCTGGGCTAGAGGCAAGATTCGGTACATTACCATGTACATTAACAAGTAATACTGGCGGTGGAGGAAGGCACTTAATCTACAGATACCCTGTAGGGACAACTATTAGGAGTACAACAATACCCGACGGGATAGATGTACAGAGCAATGGTAAGTTTATAGTTGCTCCATCTAGTATGCATGAGAGTGGAAAGACATATGAATGGGTCGATTTTAATACCCCAATTGCAGATGCCCCTAGCTGGTTAATAGAGTTAATAAACAAGCCTAAAGATATTGTTGTTCCCTCTAATAGGGAGAAACAAGGGAACAAGAAAATAAGAACTGGAGAAAGGAATAACACACTGGCAAAGTTAGCTGGTTCGATGAACAGGTTCGGAATGTGTAAAGAAACCATTGAGGAGAGCCTGCTAATATTGAATGAAAAGATGTGTGAAGATCCTCTTCCAGACGATGAGGTAAGAGGAATAGTTAACAGTGTTGCGAGATATGATAACTCATTAGTTACGGTTTCTAATAAAATTAATCTTATGAAATTAGCAGACATGTTTTCTATGCCTGAAGAAAAACTTCAGTATATTGTGGACGATTTACTACCATGTTCGGGTCTTTCTTTACTGGTGGGTAAACCCAAAACAGGCAAAACCACACTTGCTAGAAATCTAGCATTATGTATCGCTAGTGGTAGAGACTTTTTAGAAAGAGCAGTGACTCAAGGCAGTGTCCTTTACTTCGCTCTAGAGGAGAAGCAATCAGAAGTTATAAAACATTTTAGAGATATGGGGGCCACCGGTATGGAGGACATTTATGTCCACGTATCAGGTGCGTTATATGATTCTTTTGATGAGGTTAACAAGATTGTTGATCACTATAAACCTCATTTGATAATCATAGATCCTTTGTTTCGTTTTGTTAGTGTTAAAGACGGTAATGATTACAACAGCGTCACTAGAGCCCTTGATCCGCTGATGCAAATGGCAAGAAGAACACAAGCACATGTGATGTGTATCCATCATGTTAGCAAAGGGGACAGGCAAGGAACGGATGGTATATTAGGTTCTACGGCCATTTTTGGAACTATTGATACAGCGTTAATACTTCAGAGAAAGAACGAACAGAGAATTATCTATAGCGACCAAAGATATGGCAAAAACTTGGATGAACTAATGGTCTCCTTCGACGAGACTACGAGAACTTGTAGTATTGGTGGAACAAAAGAAGAAGCAGAGCTTAAGAAAATGTCCAAAACCATCCTTGATTTTTTGTCTAAACAGTCTGAGCCTCTAACAGAGCAAGAGATAGATAACGGCATCGAGGGGAGAAAAGCATATAAGGTTAGAGCTCTAAGGGACTTAGTAGCTGACGTACAGATATTTAAAGAAGGGAAAGGTGGTAAAGGCGACCCCTTCAAATATAGCATAAATGCTTGTTCCCTTGTTTCCACTATTAATAAGGAACAAGAAAACACAAATATCACACCCCCAATAGATCACAAGGGTGACAACAATGAGTAATACCAAAATAGACGATATGTCCCAGGTAGAAACTCAAGCCTCTGATGTAGATGATAAAACAGGTAAAGAAAAAAAGTTCCCAAAGGTTTTTACAGATACGCCAACAGGTGAGCCCATCTCTTTAACTGAAGATGAACTTAATAATCTTGTTGAGCTGTTTCGTGGACTAGCAACGATTAGGGACAGAAACAAGACGCCTACGTAGAAGCTATCGAACCCGAAAGAACTTGATTGTGTAGAATAAATATTATTAAAAGGAGATGAATATGAAAGAGAACAATAAAGCAATGGCAATATTAAGGGTCAGCAGTCGTAGACAGGAGGGTAATACTTCACATGAGACACAGGAAAATGAAATAAGAGAATATTGTGTTAAGAACAAATTGAATTTAGTTGAGGTTATTAAAATCATAGAGTCGGCTAAAGATTCACGTGATCGTGTTGAATTTAATAAGGCTATACAGAAGGCCCTAAAGGATAAGATCAAGCATGTTATATTTCTGATCTACGATAGAGAGACAAGGAATTTGACGGATAACGAAAAGAACGAACAGCTTATTCGTGAAGGAAAAATATCAATCCACTACGCCAAGGAAAACAAAGTAATTGATATCAACAGTCCAGATACTGATTTTTTCATGAGGGATATAAATGCTGTTACCAATAAGCAGTTTATTAGAAATTTAAGGACCAAAACTTTGGATGCTATGAAAACAAAGGCTCAAAATGGTTGGTTCCCCAGTAGCCACGTTCCTCTTGGTTATACCCTTCAAAAATTAAAGGACAGTACCGGTAAAGAGTTAAAGAGAGGTTCAATCATTGTGCCTGATCCTGATATCAACAACGTAAAATGGGTACAAAGGGAATTTGAGCTGCGTTCACAAGGATATTCTTATGAGAAGATAATGACAACTTGTGTTGATGAAGGTCTTGTCCCTGTAGGCAAGACTACTCAGTATGGTATTTCTTCTGTTGAAAGAAGACTTAAGAATAAGATCTATGCCGGTTTTTTCGATTGGCAGAGTATAGAGTACAAAGGATTGCATGAGTTAATAATTCCACAGAACATCCTTGATACAGTGTCGGATAATCCAAAAAGGAAGCTTGTTCCATTTATAAGGAAAGATGCTCCATTCGGCAGCGGTTGGATTAAATGTGCTGACCCCAAATGTGGTTGCAACGTCACCTACGATCCAAAAAAAAAGAAAATAAAGGAGACTGGAGAGATAAAAACATACCCATACTATCACTGCACAAATGGTAAAGGAGTCCATTCTACACAAAAGGGGCAGAATATATCAGAGGCTAAGATATGGGGACAACTAGAACCTGCTATTGACGCTATAACGATTACAAAGCAGATGGCTGAGTATATCTCCAACGCATTGAATGAAACGCACTTGAAAGTTAAAAGTGCTCATAAAAGAGAAATAGAAGGGTTTAAACAGGGTCTTATTAACATTGATGTTAGGATGGATCAACTTTTTGATTTATTTGCAAAACAAAGTATTGATGAAGAGACATATAAGAAACAGGCTACTAGATTAAAAAATGAAAGAATGGTTTATGCCGATCAGCTTGAGCAAGCAACCGATACAATCAACGGAGTTTACCTTGAAACTTCAAAATCTATTCTCGAACTGGCCATAACCGCAAGGGCACAGTATTTGCTGGCAACTCCAGAGGCTCGTAGAGCCATGTTTGATAAGATACTATCGAACCCAGTTCTCGACGATACAACTGTTCGATATGATTTGAAATCTCCGTTTGCGGTGCTGTGTGAAATGAAGTCAAAAAGTGACTGGCGTCCCCAACGGGACTCGAACCCGTGTCTTAGCCTTGAGAGGGCCATGTCCTAACCACTAGACTATGGGGACTAGTAGCTGTTTAAGGCCTAAATCTATACCTATTTATACTAGTCTTTTCAAGTATTTTCTTTAGTGGGGGTTGACTCCAATAAGCGCAGGTACCATATTGCCACGTAAGGAGATTTTTAAATGCTTGATGAAGCTAAAAAGACTGAGAACAGAGAACCTGATTCTGTTGAGATAACAGAACAAAAAGATCAGACACAGGATTGTGTGAGTATCTCAAAAGAAGAATATGATAATCTTCTTAAATCAAAAAAGGCTCAGCAGGATTTGTTATATGTTTGTGCTGACTTTGATAACTTTAAAAAACGTAGTGCCAAAGATAATCAACAGCAGATAGATTTTGCTAATGAGAGATTAATAAAAGCAATATTACCAGTTCTAGATAATTTGAATAGAGCTACAGAACAAGAAGTAAACGAGCTTGATTTTGCAAAGGATCATAATGTTGCCAAAGAGAATGTTTTAAAATTTGTAGAAGGAATATTGCTAATAAAGAAACAGTTTGAAGATGTTCTAGAAAAATTTGGTGTTAAAGAAGTTAATTCTGTTGATCAGAAATTTGATCCTAATTTTCATGAGGCTATGGATCATACAGAATCAGAAAAACACGATAATGGCCAAGTTGTAAAAGAGTACGAAAAAGGTTACGTATTAAAAGGAAGATTAATAAGACCGTCTAAGGTTTGCGTATCAAAAAAGAAAAACAAGGAGGACTAGTATATGGGTAAAATAATTGGTATAGATTTGGGAACCACAAATTCTTGCGTTGCAATAATGGAAGGTGGAGAAGTAAAAGTAATTCAGAATTCTGAAGGAACAAGAACTACTCCGTCTACAGTTGCTTTTGCAGATAATGGAGAAAGATTAGTCGGTCAGCTTGCAAAAAGACAGGCTGTTACTAACTCAGAAAAAACTCTTTTTGCGATAAAAAGACTTATGGGAAGAAAATATGATTCACCAGAAGTTCAGCAATCAATAAAAGTATCTCCATTTAAGATCATCAAAGCAACAAATGGTGATGCATGGGTAAATATAAATGGAAAAGAAATGAGCCCATCAGAGATCTCTGCAATGGTTCTACAAAAAATGAAACAAACAGCAGAAGATTATCTTGGTGAAAAGGTTACAGAGGCAGTTATAACTGTTCCTGCTTATTTTAACGACAGTCAGCGTCAAGCAACAAAGGATGCTGGTCGTATAGCGGGTCTTGATGTTAAAAGAATAATAAATGAACCTACAGCTGCTGCTCTTGCTTTTGGCGAGGACAAAAAACATAAAGATACAATGATCGCAGTTTTTGACTTGGGTGGCGGAACTTTTGATATTTCCATCCTCGAATTAGGTGATGGCGTTTTTGAAGTAAAATCTACTAACGGCGATACTTTCCTAGGTGGAGAAGATTTTGACCAGAGAGTAATGGACTGGATAGTAGCTGAATTTAAAAAGACTGACGGAATAGATCTTTCCAAAGATAAAATGGCGCTTCAAAGATTAAAAGAAGCTGCAGAAAAAGCAAAGATGGAACTTTCTAACGTTACAGAAACAGATATTAATCTTCCTTTTATAACTGCAGATGCAACAGGTCCAAAACACTTAAATATGAAGCTTACTCGTGTTCAGTTTGAGCGTCTTGTTGATGATCTTATAGAAAGAGTTGTAGCTCCATGTAAAACAGCAATAAAAGACGCAGGTATTTCTCTAGATAAGATAGATGAAGTAAT
>SESG01032412.1_pt1 | contig 10068 bp, 9 predicted proteins | sample 3171421 | NCBI WGS metagenome assembly SESG01 (sample SAMN10866946, study PRJNA518727) | freshwater metagenome | biome: subpolar coniferous forest; feature: holomictic lake; material: water; isolation source: holomictic Lake 227, 6 m and 8 m depth | place: Canada: near Kenora, Ontario | collected... | reverse complement strand
GCGAAGCAACGATATCAGCACGCATACTGGCATCTGTGACCAGACGACCTAACAAACGCTCAACGGAATCCTGAGACATGACTTGCTCCTTGAAAAAATTTATAAAAGTGTCCGGCACCGGACAATATCACATGGATTTTCTTATGTATTAGAGGGTAGTTGGCACTTTTTGTGCCATACGGACAAACTGCAGATATCGGGGGTTTATTCTTGTGGACACTTTAAAAAAGCGTCTTGTTTCGGACACATTGTCCTAAATGGGACATGTAAGTATTAAGAGGGTAATTGAAGTTGCTGACGTGAAGAAATTAGCCGGCCTGGTGGAAAGCGTAACTGCTCAGGTCATAAAAACGGTAAATTATTCTCACGCTAAGACGCAAAGTGAACCAGGAATAAAAGGTTAAAATCTTTGGAATTAAACCATTGCATTATCCGCTTTTGACTTTCTTTGCGTCTTTGCGTCTTTGCGTCTTTGAGGCTTCGCGTGAGGCGACTGGGCTAGGTTTATCAGTAAAAAAGCTTGCGGGTGGTTTTAAGCAGGCGGGCGGCGGCGGATTTGTTGTTATTGCTTTTAGACATGGCCCAGTCAAGCAGGCGCTGGTTCACGGCATCAGCTGAGAACTCTTCCGGGGTGAAATCAAAAGCAATAGAGATGCGATTATCAAGTGCTACGGGGGTGGCGGCCGAAGTCGGGGCAACGGAGAGGTGCTCAACCTGAATAAGTTCGCCATTGGTTACGATGGCGGCGTATTCAAGACGATTGCGCAGTTCACGGATATTTCCCGGCCAGTCACAGAGACAAAGATGTTCAAGAGCACTGCGGGAAAGACCCGGCAATCGCTTGCCGAGGAACTGCCGGAAGACTCCCAGAAAGTGTTCGACAAGCTGCGGGATATCATCCCGACGTTCCCGCAACGGCGGGATGGTTATGGGGAAAACATTGAGGCGGTAATACAGGTCGCGACGGAATGCCCCTTGCTGGCTGTTTTCGTCAAGGTTGTGATGGGTGGCGACTATGACGCGGAAATCGGCTGTTAGGGGCGTATCGGAACCTATTTTTTCATAAGTACGCTCTTCCACCAACCGCAGCAGTTTTGCCTGGAGCGGCAGCGACATATCGCCAATTTCATCGAGAAACAATGTGCCACCTCGGGCCCGACTGCACTTCCCTTCACGCTCATGATCGGCTCCGGTAAAGGCGCCTTTTACATGACCGAACAGTTCACTTTCCAGCAGAGTTTCCGGAATAGCGGCACAGTTAATTGCAATAAATGTTGCGGGTGAGCAGCCTGAAGCCGTATGGATGCCGCGTGCCAGCACCTCTTTCCCTACCCCGCTCTCACCATAAATGGCAACCGTAGTGCGAGGTGCGGCAACAACCTGTTGTGCTTTTGCCAGTACTCTTCCCATGAGAGCAGAGGTGGTGATTATGTTCTGAAAACTGAACTTGTCATTGAGGAGGTCCCGCATACGATCATGATTGATACGCAGACTGGCTACGTCAATGTGGCGTTCCACCACCAGCAGCAACTCTTCCCGGTTAAGCGGCTTCAGCAGATAATCATTTGCCCCCTCCTTCATGGCGCTTACGGCACTGCCAACCGTACCGTGTCCTGTTACCAGAACAAACGGGATGTACGGATAAAGGCGTCGGACCTCTTTTAGTAACGCAACACCATCCACCCCAGGCATCACCAGATCCGAAACTACCAGGTCAATTGCCACATGTGCCAACTGCTGCAACGCATCTATGCCATCTGCAGCACTGACGACGTTATAACCGGCATCTTCAAGATAGCCTGCCACCATGAAGCGGTAACTCTGCTTGTCATCAACCACCAGAATGTTTGTCGAGTTGTTCATTAATTCTCCTGCCGATAACCGGCATAAACATCTCTCAATTGGTCTTGCAGTAATGCCACGGCCGCAGCAAGTTCGTCAAGCGGTACGTTTTTAGACCAATTCTGAATTTTTGACGCCTGCTGTGCTGGCATGGGGTCACGCAGATGGCCGCATAAGCCTTTGAGAGTGTGGGCTGCGTCATGCATTGCCGGCCGGCTTTCGTTTGCCAGAGCGGCTGCAAGCAGCTGCAGCTCTTCGTGTATGTCGCGACGCAACATAGAGCAAAACTGTGCCGCACGTGGGCTACCTGAACCCATATCGCTCAGAGTCCCGGCATTTAAAAGGCGCCGGAATGACTTGATTCCGTCTGACGCTGCCAACTTTGCATCACCGCCATAGTGCGCAATAATTGCCGCCAGAGATTCGGAACTGGTCGGTTTTAAAAACAGCCTATCAAAACCGGCCTCATTGCAGAGCTCGGCCACGGCACTATCGGTATCGGCTGTCAGAGCTATTATCGGGGTTGCGGGGCGTCCCTGATCCCATTCAATAGCACGGATCTTCCGGGTCGCTTCAAGACCATCCACATCCGGCATCCGCAGATCCATCAAGATTATGTCAAAGCGTTTCCTTGTTGCTTCGATGATCGCCCTGCTGCCGCTTTCCGCTGTGGTAACGAGATGTCCCCACCCGCTCAGAGTATCAAACAGAAGCAGCCGGTTGAAGTCTTTATCATCGGCAACCAAAATTTCCAGCGGTGTAATTTCAGCCGGCAGCAAATCTTCATCCGGCAAAAGGAGTTTCTCAGGGCAGGTTGCAAGCGGCAGCTCAACTACAAAACTGCTTCCCTCGCCTGGAATGCTGGTAACGGAGAGGCTTCCGCCCATCAAATCGCACAACTGACGAACTATCGACAGCCCCAGTCCGGCGCCTTCACCGGCACGGGGCACAAGCGAATCAAGCTGCTGAAACGACCGAAACAGCTGCGCCCGTTTTTTTTCAGACATGCCAACGCCGCTATCTTGTACCGTAAAGCGTACCATGCAGAACGTTTCACTCTGCTGAAGTTCCGCCGCCTCTACAATCAGGGCAATCGTCCCCGTTTCAGTGAACTTTACGGCATTTGACAGTAGATTCCCCAAAATTTGACGCAATCTTATGGGGTCGGTTGATACCCAGGCCGGCAGTGAATCATGAACGGTGAACGAACAGACAAGCTGCTTTTCCACTGCTCTTGGCTGATAGAGGGCTTCAAGATCACTGACCAGCTGCCTCAGTTCGACCGGGATCGGAATCAGCAGCATCAGTTGGCGCAGGTCAGCAGGGACCGGAAGCAGCAGCATTCGCTCTGCCTCTATTTTGCTTATATCAAGAATATTGTTAACAAGCTCCATCAATGAGCGCGAGGAATTATCGAGGATGGCAAGATATTTACTGACTGCTTTGGGATCTGTTGATATGCGGGCCAGAGCACTGAAACCAACCAGTGCATTAAGTGGGGTACGAATTTCGTGACTTACCAGGGCCAGAAACTCAGATTTGGCCTGATTGGCCGCGTCAGCTGACATACGCGCCTGGTTCAGTCTTGCCTCATAATGCACCTGATCGGTGACATCAACTGCGCTACCGATAAAGGAGGTTATGTCATGATGCGCGTTATAGCATGGAATTACATTTGAGCAGTGCCAGCGTTCTCGACCATCAACATGAAAGACACGGTACACCTGTCCTAACTGGGCTTCTCCGGTTGACACCGTTCTCTGCAAAAAAGCTTCGCAGGCAGAGACGTCATCGGCATGCACAAACTCCCTGAAATCATGCCCTATAACCTCAGTATCTGCGTGCCCCAACACTCTGGTCCAGCCTTGAGAAACAAAACCTAATAAACCGTCAGGACGTATCTCATAGATTATGCCGTGGCAATTATTTACGAGCAGGCGATACTGCAGTTCACTCCTGCGGACAGCCATGAGGGCTTCACGCAAGGACTCATGGGCATCGTTCAGATTATCTTTGCTCTGGCGCAGCTCATCATCCACTCTATCGCTGGTCAGAGAAAGAAAAGCGTATGCGATGACAATCTCAACTATGATGCCATACAAAAGAGACCCGCGCAGCAGGATATCCTGATTAAGCATCAGAGTGAAGCTAGTAGAGACGGTTACTTTGAAGTATTGCGAAGCACGTAGCAGGAACGTGGGTATCAGCGGCAAAATAGCCAGTGATAACAGCCATTGCGTGGAATGACGGCGAGTCCTGACGTACAGGATCGGTTCAATAATTATGCGGGTAAACAAAATGGCCAGCACTATATTCAGAACGGCTGTCCGCATGGCAATATTGTCGTCAATATATAGAAAATATGCCTGGTTTACCAGGCAGGCCAGCAACATTAGCAGATTGAGCGGAGTGCCCCACCAGCTCATGCGGATGTTGTAAAACCGCTTAATTCCTTCGTAAATCAACACTGGATGCAGCAGAATCAGACTAATACCGATTATTTTCGGGATAAATCGGGGCTGCAGGTTAAAAAGCAGCAGCACAAAAATCAGGCCGATCGACCATGATAGCAGAGAGAGAATCCAGAGACCAAAACCCGAATAGGTGGTGCGGGTGCGCCAGGCGTGGAGAAGGATCAGTGTTAAAGCAAAGTCGATAACGATGCTTATGACAGCAATGGTGACTGTATCAAGATTCATAAATAACTCACCGAATATTATTTTAATAAGAGCTGAACTGGTTGTAGGCTTTCCCACCCCCGACCCCTCCTGAATCAGGAGGGGTCGGGGGTGGTCGCTTTTCCTGAACCGGGGGTGTCACTTTTACCTGTTAGAAACTATCCTCATGATCCCAACTCCTGATAACTCTTGTCTTGCCGAAATTGTCGTCAAAACCATAGGCTGTCAAATGTATCCTGCCTTTAGTGAATGACTCACTTGCCTTATACACCGTCACATGAACCCAGGCGTACATGAAGTCATCCGGATTGGTGAAATAGCTAGATGCCGTTGAAACGCAGGTTTTTGACCCGCTGGCCGGGTGGGCAGCTGTAAAACCTGAACCCGCCGTACCACAAATAACCTGCCACGCACTGCTCCACCAGATCCCAGAAGGCAGCTGCTCCCGCCTGGGTCTTTACAGCATCCTTACCGTCAAGTCCATCTAGAACCGCAGCTTTATTATCGGCAAAGTTGTACGACTAGGCAGTGCGATTGCCGAAAATAAAGATATGCTTAATACCGGTTCTTTTGCCTACGGCATCAAGATCCAGCTTAGCCGAATCGTATCAGCACAACGCCGGCCATGATGAAGAGTGCGGAAATAAAGCGGATTTTACCAAATGATTCCTTTAGGAACAGGATGCCGATAAGCACCCCTATGACAATACTGACTTGCCGTACAGGCACAGCATAACTTACCCGGGACAGATTGAGCCCATAGCGGAAAGTCAGAAAAGACGTCATCATAATCGGCCCGCTACAAAGGATTAATCCCCAGTGTTCTCGAAGTTCCGCGCCGATCATCGCGCGATATTTCGGCCTGAACATATTGAAGGACATCAGGAAGAGCATCAGCAGCACCAGGATGTAGGTGAAGTAGAGCGGTGAATAATTTTTTACCCCGCTTTTTTCTGCTATCGAACCGATGGAATAGATAAAGCCGGCCGTCAGGGCGTCTCGCACCGAGGGGCTCCTCAGATTGCGGAATGGACGTACCATTTCAGAAAAGGAAAGACACTGCAGCTGTATCGAATAGGTGCCGAATATCACCAGTGCGATTCCGCAGACCCCGGAAAACGACAGGCGCTCTCCCAACAGGGCGATCCCCCAGATAGGTACGTAGACCATAGATGTTTGACAGAGTGGATAGACGACGGAGAGATCGCCGCCACGGTAGGCACGGCCGTTAAAAAGATGATAGAGCACAAAACATATAGCGCCGAGAGAAACCATCAGCATGGTATGCAGATCGGGACGATGGAATGGTTCCGACAGTGCGGGCATGACCAACGTAAAAAGACCGCTAGAAGCGATAAACATCCACCAGATAAAGACCGTTTTATGACGGCTGCGCTTTACCAGCAGGTTCCATAGGGCGTGCATGACGGCTGAAATAACAATCAGGGTAAAGGCGAAGTGGCTCATAAGCTCTTTTATAGCTGAGGTTGGCAAAATTGTGCGGAGTATTATTTGATTCCGCACAATTCTGAGGGCATTTATTTATTCAAAGAGTGCCGGCTTGAAGAATGGCATGACGGCCTGTCACATCTGCATTATTTTTTCATCCAGGAGGTTTTGCTGGCGGTACGGACCCCGTCCTCGAGTGTCGCCTGGCTGAGAGTACCCGCTTCGGCCTGAATACAGATGAAGTATAGATCCTCGCCCCCAGCCTTCCAGGCCCGCTCACCTTCTGGAGCAACCCGGACCAGGCTTCCCTCCTGAATCGGGAATTCTTCGCCATCGACAGAGAAGATGCCGCTGCCACGTAGAATTATATAGAGCTCTTCGTTCTTCTTGTGAGTATGAACAAAGGGCATACCCTTCCCTGCCGGAAGTCTGTTAAGGGAGACTTCACAGCCGGTCAGCCCCAACTCCTTTCCAATGAAGTATTTGCCGTAAAACCCCATGAACTCTTTATTCAAAAGGTCTTCAAATGGCCCGATATGCTCTGCAATGTAATTGTTATCCTGTTTGTCTGCCATCGAAACACTCCTTTTACTGATCAGTTTGCAGTTGGTATCTAGAAGTTGAACACCACAAGCCGGAAGCTTGACATTACAGTGATATGCTAGTACTTTTACGCAAATTTGACTAGCATAAACGGGTCCACAAAACGCCCTGACTATTTTCGGGGCGTTTTTTCTTTACTATATTCTGTTAGGGGGGTTTGCATGATTGAGATTGATTTTGATAAGATGGGTGGGCTGATTCCGGCCATTATCCAGGACTACGAAAACGGCGAGATACTGATGGTTGCCTTTATGGATAAAAAAACCCTCGACTTAACCTTGAAGGACGGTAAAACCTGGTTCTTCAGTCGCACCCGCAACAAGTACTGGATGAAGGGAGAGGAATCCGGCAACACTCAGGATGTTATTGAAGTCCTTACCGACTGTGATGCAGACACCGTAGTCATCAAGGTTAAACAGAACGGACCGGCCGCCTGCCATACCGGCAACCGGAGCTGTTTCTACGTTAAGTGGGAAAATGGTGAGTGGGTTGAACATTCCAATCCGCTGTTCGATCCAAACGAAGTTTATAAAAAAGCCTAGCAGGAGAAAGAGGGACATCATGTCTAATATACTTAATTTCGGCATTCCAAAAGGAAGCCTCGAAGACGCAACAGTCGGACTGTTCAAAAAAGCCGGCTGGCAGATCAGCATCTCCTCACGCAGCTATTTCCCGGGTGTAGATGACTCCGAAATGAACTGCAAGCTGATCCGCCCGCAGGAAATGGCCAGGTACGTTGAACGCCAGACTATTGATGCCGGTATCGCCGGCCGCGACTGGGTGCGCGAAAATGACTCAGATGTTGTTGAAGTCTGCGAAATGGTGTACTCCAAGGTTTCACGTCGCCCGGCACGCTGGGTGCTGGTGGTAAATGGTGATTCAAAGGTGCAGAAACCGGAGGATCTACATGGTGCCACTATTTCCACCGAACTGGTCGGCTTTACCAAGCGTTATTTTGCTGAACGCAACATCCCTGTTAACGTGGAGTTCTCCTGGGGAGCCACAGAGGCAAAAGTTGTGGACGGACTCTGCGACGCCATTGTTGAGGTAACAGAAACCGGCTCAACTATAAAAGCAAACGGCCTGCGCATTGTCTGTGAGCTGATGGAATCGGTACCTGTTCTGCTGGCCAGCAAAGCGGCCTGGGCGGATCCATGGAAACGAGCAAAGATCAATCAGATTGCAACACTGCTGAAGTCCTCACTGGCTGCTGAAGGCATGGTCGGCTTAAAAATGAATGCTCCGGCTGACACAGTTGATGCTATTACCCGGTTGCTGCCAAGTCTCAAGAATCCAACTGTGTCTCATCTCTATAATTCAGACTGGCTCTCCATCGAGAGCATTCTGTCCGAAAAAGATGTGCGTCGGGTTGTGCCTGAGCTCATAAAACTTGGCGCTGAGGGAATAATTGAATACCCGTTAAACAAGATTATCTAAGAAGCACCGCCAACCGGCGATGGAATAGAACGTATGATGATGGATAAGATAGAAGAACTGGAGAGACGTTATCAGGAATTGGAAGCGCTGCTTTCCGATCCTGTTGTTATTTCCAACCAGCCTGAGTTTCGCAGACTGTCCAGGGAACATTCCGACCTGAGTGAACTTGTCTCGGTCTACCGCCGATATAGGAAAGTCCTGGTCGAAATTTCGGACAATCGGGAACTATTATCCGATCCGGATATGAAAGAGATGGCTGAAGATGAGCTGAAAAATCTGGAGGAAGAAAAGGATCGGCTTGATTCTGACATCAGACTTCTACTGCTCCCCAAGGATCCTAACGACAATAAAAGCGTTATTCTGGAGATACGGGCCGGCACCGGCGGCGACGAATCAGCCCTCTTCGCCGGCGACCTGTTTCGCATGTATTCACGCTACGCAGACACCAACCGCTGGAAAGTTGAGATCATCTCTGCCTCTGAATCAGAACGTGGCGGTTATAAAGAAATAATCGCTTCCGTTGAAGGCGAAGGGGTTTTTGCCAAACTCAAGTATGAATCAGGCACTCACCGCGTCCAGCGCGTCCCGGAAACCGAGGCTCAAGGGCGCATCCACACCAGTGCCTGTACTGTTGCAATTATGCCGGAGGCGGAAGATGTTGATATCGATATCCGTTCGGATGATCTTAAAATAGATGTATACCGATCTTCCGGCGCCGGTGGCCAGCACGTCAACACCACCGACTCCGCGGTACGTATAACCCACCTGCCGACCGGCACTGTAGTTGCCTGCCAGGAAGAGCGAAGCCAGATAAAGAACCGCGCTAAAGCTATGAAGGTTCTGAAGACGCGTATCCTTGCCACCATCCAGCAGGCACAGGATTCAAAGTTGGCAGCAGACAGAAAACAGCAGGTTGGATCAGGCGACCGCAGCGAGCGCATCCGTACCTACAACTTCCCGCAGGGCCGCATGACTGATCACCGTATCGGACTGACCCTGTATCGGTTGGATTCGATCATGACCGGTGACATTGCTGAAATTACCGACGCATTAAGGGCATATTATCAGATGGAGGCACTTAAAGCTCAGAGTGAGGGGAATTGATTCGCTCTAGATCAATCTATGCTGCGGTACCACCATGTCAGACTATCTAGATAATTACCGGCAACTGACCGCCAGAGTCGATAGTCTCTGCAGTTCGATTGAAGCTGTACTGGGGGAGCAGATAACCTGCTCTCCTGGATGTAGCAGTTGCTGCACATCAATTACGATCTTTCCTGTTGAAGCCGCTGCAATGCTTGAAGCACTTAGTAACCTGCCCGAACAGGAAGCTGAAAAAATCCGCCTGCATATCTCTGAAAACGCTCACGGTGAACGCTGCCCGCTCCTGTTCAACCACCATTGCCTGCTGTATGAAGCCCGCCCTATTATCTGCCGAACACATGGACTGCCAATCATCTATACCGCAGACGACCAACGTAAAAGCGACTGCTGTCCGCTGAACCTTGCCGATGCTGAGTCACTCTCCGGCTCAAGCGTGGTGGACATAGACACGCTCAACACCCTGCTCGTAGCAATAAACACCATCTACCTGTCCCAGACTGAAAACCGGAACAATGAAATACGAATGACCATCGCCGCAGCGGTTACTCTGTAACGGCAGACAACAGAATTGATAGAAATGATGTGTTGTTATTTCAGGCTGGAAATATAGCTTCGGACGCCATCCAGTATGCCTTCAGCGGCCATTTCCTGATATGCGGGGTCCTTTAATCGGGATTCTTCTGCGGTGTTGGAGAGAAATGCTGTTTCGACGAGTATGCTGGGCATGGATGCTCCCACAAGGACATAGAAAGGGCCCTGCTTGACTCCCAGATTTTTGACGTCACTGTGACGGTTACGTATTTTTTTATGGAGAGATTTTTGAACTTCATCGGCAAGATGGGCTGAATCGTTCAGCTTGTAGTTGGCCATCAAATCGAACAAGATTGCCTGCAGCACGCTGACCTTCTCAAGAGACGTACCGTTTTCCTTGGCGGCCAGTTGAGCCACTTTGTCT
>SESG01003340.1_pt1 | contig 10068 bp, 9 predicted proteins | sample 3171421 | NCBI WGS metagenome assembly SESG01 (sample SAMN10866946, study PRJNA518727) | freshwater metagenome | biome: subpolar coniferous forest; feature: holomictic lake; material: water; isolation source: holomictic Lake 227, 6 m and 8 m depth | place: Canada: near Kenora, Ontario | collected... | reverse complement strand
ACCTGATTGAATAGATCATGAATGCCCCAGATTCCAACGCGACCATGGCGGTGTACCTCGACTTGGAGAACATCGCTCTCGGTGCCCACGATGCCCACTACCCTGCTTTCAGCATCCAGAAGGTGCTCGAACGCCTGCTGCTCAAAGGACATATCGTGGTCAAAAAGGCCTACTGCGACTTCGACCGCTACAAGACCTTCAAGCGCGATCTGCACGAGGCCGCTTTCGAACTCATCGAGATTCCCCACCTGCGGCAGTCCGGCAAGAACTCGGCTGACATTCGGATGGTGGTCGATGCGCTGGACCTGTGCTACACCAAAGGTCACGTCGATACCTTTGTCATCCTTAGCGGCGACTCGGATTTCTCTCCCCTCGTGAGCAAGCTGCGCGAGAATGCCAAGACAGTCATCGGCGTAGGGGTGAAGAATTCCACCTCCGACTTGTTTATCGGGAATTGCGACGAGTTCATTTACTACGACGACCTGGTCCGCACGGAGCCAGCCCGGGCGCGGCGGCGCACCGCGCCGAGCGGTGCGGCGACGAAGCTGGCCGAAGGCGATAACAAAGGGCCGTCGCTGGAGAAGGCGTTCGACCTGGTAGTGGAAACGCTGGAAGCCCTCACCCAGGAGCGGGAGGCGGACGAGCCGATATGGGGTTCGATGATCAAGCAGGCGATCAAGCGCCGCAACCCTGGTTTCAACGAGCGCGCCTACGGATTTCGATCCTTTAACGACCTGCTTCTGGAAGCGCAAAAGCGCGGCCTGCTGCGGCTCGAGGCGGACGAGAAGTCCGGCGGCTACAGGGTTCAAGCGGTGGATTAGCTCGTGCTTGACCAAGGGCTTGCCGCAAAATGCCCTGTTAATCCGGGGAGTTGACCGATCCAGAATGGCTTAACTCCAGTCCCGACTTCAGCGGAGGGTTAATGAAGGGGCGGTATGAAAAATGGACTTGGCCTTGCATCCTCATAAGGTTATGATACGTGCATCATGAATCCGATTACAATCACTGCACAAGCACTGCGACAGGCAGCTAATATCCAGGAGCAGATTCAGGTCCTGCAAGCGGAGCTGGCTCAGATCCTGGGAGGACAGGTAGCTACCAGCGCCGGCGAACTCCCGCCCGCGCGCGAAGAGAAGAAACGCACGATTAGTGCGGCGGGCCGTGCGGCCATGTCTGCGGCTGCCAGGGCGCGCTGGGCTGGCACCAAAGGGAACGCACCCAAGCGGAAGCTGAGCGAGACTGGCATTGCCAATATTCGTGCCGGTGTGGCCAAGAGAACGGCCGCACGAAAGGCCAGCCAGCCAGCCGCCAAACCGGCACCCAGGCGGAAGGTAAGCGATGCCGGCAGGGCCCGGTTGTCCGCCTTGACTAAGGCGAGATGGGCCAAGGCGAAGAAGGAAGGCAAGGCTCGGCTCTAAGTCTCGGTTTTGATCAGGCGCAATGCCCTCGGGAGAGAATGTTGCGCCTGTGGGTGCTTTCATAATCGTTCCGCCGGTGGCTGGCCGCCCGCGATGGCTGAGGCGCGCACGGTGACGATGGGCTAATTTCCCTATCGTTCCGCCGACCCTACGCCCCATCCAGACCTCAAACCCGCCGCCGCGCAACCCCTCTTGGCCAAGAGTGAATCTTGTTCCGTGGCCGACAGCGCATGAATTACCGCTTCCGCTTCCTGCACCGCGCTCGTGGTGTGGCAAGCGAAGCACAGCATCGATCAGCTCTGGCAAACCGCATTTCGCCCGGACATGCCGCTTGCGGACAATTTCGACTATTGGAGTTCAGAACCACGCCGGCACACTGCGCTGAGTAGCCTCGCCCGGCAATTCTGAATGTTTAACGGACGCGGGGTCGCCCGCTGCTCGTAAATGTGCTGACTGCCCCGCATACGGTCCAACCGGTAGCCAAACGCCTCAACCACCTTGCAGAAATCCGCAAAGCGGACGTTCTGCACGTTAGTCAACAGCTTCGGATAAAGTTTGCGGGCGCTCATGACTATAGCGGTTCAAGACTTGTCACCCGGTCTCAGCGATCATGCCAATACTATTGCAGCAATCGGAGTAGTCGCCAACGCGACCGAGGCGCAACGCAGGCATCCCAAGCCCGTCAGGGCTGGGGTAGAGTGACTGAATTACACCTGCGATCGAAGATTCATGGATGCCGAAGTGGTGGGCACGTCCTGCTTGGTGTTTCTTTTCGTGCCGCTCCTCATGGAGCTTGTTTCGGTTGGGGACGGTTCCAACTACAAACATGACGCTCCTGACGGAGCTTTTGCCGTGCCTCCATTGCGTTGCGCCAGTCCCTTGGCCGCCTGCAACACATCACCCTCGATGCCCAAAGTCGTCCTCATGCATCTGATGCTATCTCATCACCGCATCACAGTCCAACGCTGTCGCTGGGAACAACGGAAACGCAATCGCGAACTACCCCCAACCCACCCTTAGAGCTCCGCGCTACGCTTTGCGTTTCGGCGGCGCGTGGATCGCTTCGCCGAGGACAGCGTGAGCTGTCTCCATCCAGGCTTCGCTGAAAGTCGGATGCGCATGGATCGTGTGACCGAGTTCCTGGACGGTCAGCTCGGCGCGAATAGCGGTGGTGGCTTCGGAAATCAACTCCGTGGCATGCGGGCCGACGGCAGCAGCGCCGAGCAGTTGACCCGTGGCAGCGTCGGCGATCCACTTCACGAAGCCCGTGGTTTCTCCAACCGCCAGGGCCTTGCCCAGCCCGGCAAAGCGGAACTTGCCGATCCGGACCGCCCTGCCCTGCTTTTTCGCGTCCGCCTCGCTGAGGCCGACGGTGCCGACTTCGGGTGAAGTGAAGATGACGTTCGGCACAATGGTGTCGTGCTTGTGCGACTTCGGGTTAACGGCGTTCTCGGCCGCAGCGATGCCCTGGGCGGTGGCGTAGTGGGCGAGCTGGATTTTGCCCGTCACATCGCCGATGGCGAAGATGGTGGCGACATTGGTGCGGCAGCAGTCGTCAGCCTCGATGAACCCGCGCTCGCTGGCCTTCACGCCAGCATTCTCCAGCTTCAACCCCTCAGCGACTGGCTTGCGACCAATGGCGCTCAGGAGCAGGTCGGCTTTGAGCACTTCGTCGCCGAAGTGGCCGGTCACGCCGTTGGCATCGGCGGAAACCTTTTCCAGCGCTTGGCCGGTGAGGACGCGGATTCCGAGGCTCTTCTCCATGTGCGCGCGCACTTCGCGGCGCACATCGGGATCCAGCAGCAGCAGAATGTCTTCGAGCAATTCGACGATGGTCACCTTCACACCGAGCATCGCCGCCATGCAGGCCAGCTCGCAGCCGATAAATCCGCCGCCGAGCACCAGCATGGATTCGGGCAGCCGGGTGAGGTCGAGAAAGCCACGACTTTCCACGACGCGCTCGTGTTTCGGCAGGAAGCCAGGCATGACCGAAGTGGAACCAGTGGCAATAATAATCTTCTTGGCGCTGAGGGTCGGAGACTCAACCGCGGACGTCGTGCCACCGCTCCCGGCAATGGTGACAGTGTTGCGGTCCTTGAAGGAGGCCACCCCAGAGAACTGCTTCACGCCGTTAGCGGTCAGCAGTTGCTTGATGCCGCTTTGGAGCTGGCTGACGACCTTGTTCTTGTGCCCGATCATGGCGGCGTAATTCACCGACGCACCCTTGACGGTGATGCCAAACGCCTCGGCGTGCTTGATCCGGGCGAACGTATCGGCGGCGGCAATCAGCGCCTTGGTGGGGATGCAACCCCAGTTCAGGCAGGTGCCGCCCAATTGTTCCTTCTCCACAATGGCGACCGAGGCGCCGAGTTGAGCGGCACGGATCGCGGCGGGATAACCGCCGGGACCGGCGCCAATGACTACGATATCAAACGTTTCCATAATTATCTTTCCTTAGATTTCAGTTTGGTTTGGGCTTCCGTGATGAGACCGATCAATTGGGACTTGCGGCCGGGCGGCTGATCAGGCGCGAGCCAGAGTGCGTTCATGGCCTCGCCCGCACCACGCGGCGCGGAGAGGGTCTCGAACGCGGCGGCGGCACCCAGAGCAAATCGTCGGGGCGTCACTCCCGCGTCGAGAGCGAGCCGCATGGTGCCGATCAAGCGGTCGTCCCAAGAAAGCTTGCGCGGGGTATCGCGGATGACGCGCTCGATGCGATCGCGCAGATACGGGTTCGTCATTCGCTCCAGCAGATCGTCCGCATAGACCTGATAACCTGCGGGGGTGAACAGCGGGTCGATTCCCTGATATCGGGCCATCAGCGCGGCTCCCGACTCCTCCAGGAACGCTTCGCGCGCGAGCTTCATTAGCCCAGGGTCGTCAGCCACCTCCGACATGAAGCGGTAGCCCTTGCGTGAGGCGAGGTAGCCCAACAGGGCGTGGACCGCATTGTGGCCGTACAGCTTGGCCTCCTCAAACGGGAGCAGGTCCGGTTTCTCGATGAACACCCCGATGCCCCGCTTGAAGCCAGGCAGCCGAATCTGCGTGATCAGGATGCGATTGAATTCCTCCACCAGCAGGGCCCGGGGAGAATCCTCAACCAGGCAAGCCAGGCCCTCGGCCCTGATCTGGCCTGGCGCCGTCACCACCCCGCTCATCTTGCCAATGACCGTGTTCAGAAACTGAACCGCGCGGGGAGCAGCGGCGCGGGCAGGCTCGTCAAGGAAGTGGTCGCACCGCTCCTGAAGCATCTCCGCCGCATGGTTATGATTCTCCGCCGTATAGACGATGGCAGGAGGCAGATTCTCCCGGGCGAGCTTGGTTTGGATGGCGCCGGCAATCAGGCTGGCCACTGAGGGCTCGCCTCGCTGGTAGAATTCGACACTCGGCAGGGCGGTGGCGATCTCAGAAGCCTCTGCGAGCGCATCCGCCAGCGCCCGCGCATCCGCCGGCACGGTTGGGTTCAAGATCTCCACACCCGTCACCTCCTGGACTGCAATCCCAGTCCGCGTGGCAATATTGACGCGGAAACGGCCCTGAGCACGGCGAACCGACGCCACAACCTCCGGAACGACTTCGGCAACGACCAAGCGCCTGAATTGCCCGGAGCGGAACGCTTCGTAGAGAAACAGGCCACCTTGAATGGCGCCAAAGCCATACCCGACGAAGGTTTTGGTAAGCGTGGTCATAGGCAACGCGAAGGCCCAGATAGGCCACACACGCCGCAAAAAGCCGAGCCAGCGCACGAGCACCGGCATCTTGCCGGCTTACACCGCTCGGATGGCCTAAGCCGGCAAAATGCCGGCGCTCCGCCGCCTAAGCGAAATGACCGGCTCAGGCCGTCAGCAGCTTCCACAACTCAATGTCCTCGAGCTTTTGCTTAACCGCGTTGCTGAATCGCGCCGCCATGGCGCCATCGATGATCCGGTGGTCGGATGACAACGTCACCTTCATGATCGAGCGAACGACCACCTTGTCGTCGCGCACCACGGCTTTCTTCAACGTGCTGGATACCGCGAGGATCGCGCTCTCCCCGGGGTTGATGATCGCGGTGAAGTTCTCCACGTCGAGCATGCCCATGTTCGAGATCGTGAAAGTGCTACCGCTCATCTCATCCGGCGCGAGCTTTCCGGTGCGGGCCTTCTCCGCGAGTTCTTTCGCACGAACATTCAGTTCGGCCATGGTTAGCTCGTCCGCGTTGCGAATCACCGGCACCACCAGGCCTTGCTCCAGCGAGACCGCGACGCCAAGATGCACATGGCTATTCCAACGGGTGGTCTTGCCATCCGTCGCGCTGTTCACCGCGGGAAACTCCTTCAGCGTCAGCACCACCGCCTGCGAGATGAAGTCGGTGACGGTGTAGGGCGCACCCTTCTCTTTGAGCTGGGCGCGGAACTTCACCAGGTCGGTCATGTCCACTTCGACGGTCACGAAGAAGTGCGGGGCCGTGACGACACTCTGCGTCAGCCGCTGGGCAATGATCTGCCGCATCTTGCTCATCGGCTTCGGCTTCTCCGCCAGCACCCGCTCAACGTCGATGACGTTGATGCGGCCTGAGTCGCCGGTGCCCTGGATCGCCAGCACATCCAGCTTCTCCTTCGCCGCAAGCTGTTTGGCCGCAGGCGAAATGCGAAGCTGGCGGTAGCCCTTTGTCTCCAGATAGGCCTTAACGTCCTTCTCCACCACGCGTCCACTCGGACCGGAGCCCGTGATGCGCGAAGGGTCGATGACGCAATCGCGCGCCAATGCCGCAGCGCGAGGGCTGATGCGGAACCGGGGGGATTGGAGTGGCGGAGTGGTGGAGGGTTGGGATGCTGGGGCGGCCGCGGCCTGGACTGACTGAACTACCGTGCGAGGAAGCGCCGCGACAGGAGCCGCTGGCACTGCCTCTTTGAGCTTCGGAGCCGGGGCGGGCGCGGTGACCTCGGGGATCGGTTCGCCGGGTTGGCCGAGAAAACCGACCGTGCTCTGGACCGGGACACTGACTCGCGGCTTCACGACGATCTTCAGCAGCGTGCCCGCCTCGAAGCTCTCCACGTCCATGACCGACTTGTCCGTCTCGACGGTGAAAAGGATGTCGCCCTTGTTGACCTTATCGCCTTCCTTCTTGAGCCATTCAACGATGGCGCTCTCTTCGGTCATCTGACCGAACTTGGGCATGATGATGGGGGTAGCCATAGGTTACCTCACAGGATGGAGTTGGCGGCGGCGAGGATGTCGTTGACATTGGGCAGGAACGCCGCTTCGAGAATGTGCGACTGCGGCGCGATGCCGTTCTTGGCGCCCACGCGCTTGACGGGCGCATCGAGATAATCGAACGCTTCGTCCTGAATGGTCGAGGCGATCTCGCCCGTATAGCTGCCGATATGAATGGCCTGACTGGCGACCACGCAACGGCCGGTCTTCTGGACCGAGCGTAACACCGTATCCATGTCCAGGGGCACCAGGCTGCGCAGGTCGATGACCTCGGCGCTGACGCCGCGTTCCGCTTTCAGCTTGTCGGCCGCCTTGAGGCAATCATGCACCAGCGGGCCCCAGGCCACCAGCGTGATGTCGGTGCCCGCGCGCTTCACGTCTGCAACGCCAAGCGGCACAAGGTATTCACCTTCCGGCACCAGCCCCTTCATGCCGTAGAGCGCCTGCGACTCGACAAACATGATCGGGTTGTTGTCACGGATGGCCGACTTGAGCATGCCCTTCGCATCGGCGGGCGTCGCCGGATAAACCACATACAATCCGGGGATGTGGCAGAACATGGATTCGAGCGTCTGGGAATGCTGACCGCCATAGCCTTTGCCGGCGCCAGCCGAGCAGCGGATAACCAGCGGCACCTCCGTCTGGGCGCCGCTCATGTAATGCCATTTCGCCGCCTGGTTGCTGATCTGGTCGGACGACATGAGCGCGAAGTCGAAATACATCAGCTCGACGATCGGCCGCAGCCCGTTCATCGCCGCGCCGCAGCCGGTGCCGCAGATGCAGGCTTCGCTGATGGGGGTGTTGAAGACGCGGTCGCGCCCGAAGGCTTCGAGCAGCCCTTTGGTGACCTTGAAGGCGCCGCCGTAATCGGCCACGTCCTCCCCATAGAATACCACGCGCTTGTCGCGCGCCATTTCCTGCACCAGCGCTTCTTTTAGGGCGTCCTTGTAGGTCAGTTCACCGTTGACGCGCTTGATCTCGGGCAGCGGGCCGACAAGATCCACTTTCGCAAACTCGGCGGGCACGGTCTCGCACTTCGTATCGGTGTACATGAACGTCAGCACGTCCTCGGCCAGCGGATCAGCGGCCGCGACGGCCCGCTTGGAAGCGCGGGCGTTGCGATCCACGACGCGTTTCTCAACCACGGCGAGGCTCGTCGCGTCCAATACCCCGGCGGCCAGCAATTCTTTCTTGTAGGCCTCGATCGCGTCGATCGCCTTCCAGGCCGCCTCCTCCTCCTTGGTGCGATACTCATTGCGCGGATCGCTGAGCGAGTGGCCCCAGTAACGGTAGCAGTCCACATCGAGAAACACGGGGCCCTGGCCATCGCGGCACAGCTTGGTGGCGCGCTTGACCGCGTCGCGGACGGCGAGCACGTTCATGCCGTTTACGACTTCGGAGTGCATGTTGTTGTCGGCAAAACCGGCCGGCCGGCGCGCCATACGGTCCACGCCCATGACTTCGTCATCGCTGCGATGAGTCATGCCATAGTGGTTGTTGCAGACCAGGAAGACGATCGGCAGCCCGAACTGGTGGCCGCCGGCCAGGTGGTTGGTGAACTGGGCCTGCGCGGCGAAGTTGAGCGATTCCAGGACGACGCCATTGGCATACGCGCCGTCACCGGCAAAACAGCAGACGACGTTGCCGCGTTGGAGGTAACGGTTGGCCAGCGCGGCGCCCGTGGCGATCGGCACGCCGCCGCCGACGATGGCGTTGGCTCCGAGATGGCCGACGCTGAAGTCAGCGATGTGCATCGAGCCGCCCCGGCCGCGGCAGTAGCCGTCATCTTTGCCGAAAAGCTCGCAAATGGTGCGATAGACATGCTCCTCCAGAGCCGCTTCCAGGAGGTCCTCGTGCTGGTTGGACGCGCAATTCGGAACCCGCTTGCGAAGCTGCTCATCGGTCATCTGCCGGATGGCGACGGTGCCCTTGGCAAGGCTTTCGCCGTGGCCGCGGTGCGTGCTGGTAATATTGTCGGCCAACTCCAGAGCGCAGCAGGCGCCGGCGGCGGTCCCTTCCTGGCCCACCGAAACGTGCGTCGGGCCCCGGTAATTGTAGTCGCGGATCGGCTCGTAAGCGCCGGAACGCAGCTTGACGATCATCTCTTCCAATTCGCGGATGACCAGCATGTCTTCGAGGATCGCAACGGCCTCAGCCGGAGTGATCGTCTTGGCTGTAAGTTCGGACGCGAGATTCGACGTGTAACGATAGGCGTGAATCTTGCCGCAATCAATTTCGCGCGGCGTGAATTGCGGCCGGGAATCGCTTAGATAGGTGGGTGATTTCTTCATAAAGTGTTACGTTTCGTTTTCAAGATCGGACGAGCTTAATGTCTTTCTTGGTAAGTTCCTTCGCCAAGTCTTTGTCCAACTGCTTGTCGGTGATCAGCACGTGGACGTGGTCCCAGGAGCCGGCGCTGGCGAAAGACACCTTGCCGGCTTTGCTGCTGTCGGCGAGCACCAGCACCTGCCGCGCCTGGTCCATGACGAGCTTCTTGGTGAACGCCTCGCTGGGGTCGGTAGTCGTCAGGCCCTCGTCCAGCGCAAATCCGATAGTCCCCATGAACGCCTTGTCCAGGTGCAACTCGTGCAGCACGGGCCGCGTCAGTGGGCCCACCATCGTTTGGCTGAGCCGCCGCAGCTCGCCGCCGATGACAATCAGCCTCGGCCCGCGCCCGGCCAACTCGTGGGCGGCATAGAGTGAGTTGGTGACCACCGTCAAATTGCTTCGCTCGCGCAGCAGCCGCGCCAACTCCAGCACCGTGCTGCCGCCATCCAGGTAAACGGTGTCGCCCGGCGCGACGAACGTCAGCGCCGCCTCGGCGATGCGCCGTTTCTCGCGCGCCGCCCGGGAGGTCTTGTCGGCGAATACCGGCTCGTCCAGCCGGCTCTCCACGCTGACCGCGCCGCCGTGTACCCGCCGGATGGCGCCGCCGCGCTCCAACTGGTCGAGATCCCGGCGCACCGTGGCCGGCGAGACCCCGAGCCGGCGGCACAGATCCTCGATGCGGATCACGCCGCTGTCACGGATCAGCGCGCGGAGGTTGTCCCACCGCTGCGGCGCCAACGCTTTATGGTCTAAATCAGCCATGTCTCGGTCTGAGCGAATATGATCGAATATAGCGTTACTCTGGTCAGAAGCAATCAAAAGATTGCATCTGAATGCGCTCGCGCTAGCGACATACTGTTGCACATATTGGGGTGCATTGCTCGACTTTGGGTGGCCCCAGAGGTAAGATCCGCGGATGATAGACGCAAACTCCCAGCGCATAGACCGGCTGGAATCGCACCTTGCGCACCTTGAGCATCAGGTTGAGCAGTTGAACGGCGTGGTCCTGGAGCAGGGCAAACTACTGGACCGGCTCCGAAAGGAAACTCAGCGGCAATCCGGCGCCATGCAGACACTGGAGCTGGAACGTATCAAATCCAACCCGCAGAAACCGCCGCATTACCAG
>SESG01002099.1_pt1 | contig 10068 bp, 10 predicted proteins | sample 3171421 | NCBI WGS metagenome assembly SESG01 (sample SAMN10866946, study PRJNA518727) | freshwater metagenome | biome: subpolar coniferous forest; feature: holomictic lake; material: water; isolation source: holomictic Lake 227, 6 m and 8 m depth | place: Canada: near Kenora, Ontario | collected... | reverse complement strand
CTTTAATGGATGCCAATATTCTCCATCAATCTCTACTAATAAATCTATATCCTTTATATAAAAATCTATTGATGCTACCCTCATTCCTAAATCAACCACATGTGGATGTATATAGTCTATTCCAAATTTATCAAGTATTACTTTGAATTTAATTTCTGGTTCTGTATCAGTCGTTTTCCCAATACCATTGTTTATTCGTTTTATGGCTTTTATTGACATCTGCTTCTTAGATTCATCTAAGAATTTAAATCCAAGTGTAGATTTATTATGACCCGATATATAATCTACTTTATATGGATAATATGACATTATTCTGACTTTTCTCTGGCATCCACATTTACATAACGGCCTAATTCCATTAAAAATATGTTTGAGAATATAATCTTTTTTTGTTATTGCATGTTCATTTCGTATATGAAATCCTAATAAGTTTGGAGACGCAAATTCCATGTTACAAATTACACATATTTCTTTATTTTCTTCACTTGTAAGTTTTAGACGTTCACCATATTCTAATTGTCGTATTTTGGATGGTCTATATTCTCCGAATTGTTTGCTATAATCATCTGTAGTCATCTTATGAGTATCACGCAAATGAGTAAACATCCCTACTGATGGAATATTAGTATTACATAATTGACAAGTTAATTGTTTTATATTACGTGTCGTTGGATTACGTTTTGGTTGTCTAAAATCACCATATTTTAATGCATATTCATCTGATGTTAATTTATGAATATGTTTTATATGACTTGAAAATGAATATAGTGAGCAGGACTTTCCACATATATCACATATTTTTTCCATTGGTTTATTAACCACTATTCTTTGTTTTTCAATCATTGTTATATGATATTCAATATAATATGAATGTCAAGAAAATATTTAAAAATAGTTGGTTGATATACTAAAAAACAATTATTTCTACTTAGCATACCCCATAAACAAAAAGGACTTCCAATTGCTTGGAAGTCCTTGGTTATCAGAGGTTTAATTAAATCTGATTTGTATCGGAAACGTAGATAAGACCATAAAACTCCGGTCTAACGATTTTCTTTGCATAACGAGTCATAACACCGCGTCTTGGGGTGAAGTTGACTGGATCATACACGAGAGGCGTTTGGATCAAAGGAATGTATGGAGCATACACGGCACCGGTTTCTAGGAAGTTATTTCCACGGAAACCAAGCAGAATTAAGTTCTCCTGCATGTATGGGTTTTTGTAAACTTGGAAGCGACTTGCGAAGCTACCAACTCTGCTAACGCCCATTGCGAACTTAGCACTGTCACCATCGGTATTAACCACGAATCCTGGAATTGACTCAAGGATAGTAGCAACGTCTGGTCCAACGACCATGAAGTTAGCACCACCACGGAGGGTCAACTGATGGATCTTGTTGGAGACCTTTTGGATCTTATTACCCAATGTTTGATACCAAGTTGCCTTAGTATAATATCCACCTGCGCCAGCGGTTACTTGATCAACGATCTGGTATGAATTGGTACCAGTCTTGAGAATCTCGCGATTAAGACGAGCACTCCAACGTTCCTTGTTGATTGAAGGAGCATTATTGATTAACATATCGAGGATTTCCAAGTCAATTTCCATTGAAACATACTCAGATAACAGGGCAGTAAGTTCAGCTTCTGCATCAACGCTATGATAAGCATTAAGATCTTGAGCAAGCTCAGGAGTCCATACTGCTTTGAGTTTCTTGGTTTTTGCCACGATTGGTTCTGAACGCATTTCGAGATTAATTTCGGGGATTCCGATATCCTGATTAAGTCCAGTATCAGTAGCAGTACTCTTTCCGAGTTTATCTTCGAAGTCACCGCGTGACGTATCTTTTGGTTGAACACCGAATGATACAGATGCGGTTGCATTTGCTTGTCCAGCAAAGTTCTGCATATTAGTAGCAGAGGCACTAACCACGAATGTTACATCGGAACCATTAATACGGGTGAATCCCGGAAAATAGGTTACGAATGAACGAAGTGGATCAGTTCCTTTGTTAGATGGCATAAAACTACGAACGGCATTAAAATCAGGATATGATCCAAAATTGGTTAATGCACCTGCAGTAAATCCAGTCGTTGTAAAGGTATATAACAAATTATTAGCAAGCGAAGCCGAAATATTACTATTCACGGGATCATTTGAGTTACCAGTATCAAAATTAATATCTGCGAGGGAAGCGGTTCCAACTGCAAAGGTTAATCCCAATGTTTGATCATTTGTTGTATATCCATAACGGCCTGGGCCATATAAACCACCGGCAGGAAAATTGGTTGAACCAAGTTTCCATTGTCCAGTAGGATCTTGGCTTCCGCTAAGACCACCGAACAGCGATGAGTAATTGGTTGATGAATCTTGCGAAAACACACCACTATTCGAACCATATTTAAAGTCCAAATAGAATACCAATCCCGCAGGAAGGTTCATAGGTTGAACTGATACGAATTCTTTAGCAGCGATTTCAGCAAACACACGACGAACCAATGGAAGAGCTACGCCAGCCCATTGTTCGGAGTTGCCTTGAGTACCTGTTTGTGAGGACTCATCAATAAGTTGTTTCGCTTGATTTTCAAGCAAAAGCGACATGTTGCCTTTTTCGGTGTCATTCTTCAATCCTTCAAGCAAACCAGTCTTGTCCCACTTGGAAACGAGTCCACGGGTTTCTGCCATAAGTCTAGCTTGGGGATTGAGAGAGTTAGTCAATAATTCTTTTACATTATCCATAATATTTCTCTTTTTCTTTAGATTTACCCGCTGATTACTTTTTTCTTAATTCCTGCGAGTTTTTGGAATTTAGAAACCATTGCCGATTCAGATATAATATCTTTAGGCTTGGTCGATCCGACTGGCTTGGATGCGAGACCTTCGGTGATAGATTGGACACTGGAATTAGTTGTTGTTACAACTTTTTTCTTCATGTCTGTTCCACCGAAATTCAATGACTCAGCAATGTTAGCGTATGTCAGCTTAACTTCACGAACATTTTTTGCGAGGTCAAACATTTCAACAACGCGCATTTTGTGTTCGTTGTTCATATTGTACTCCTTAAACAGCTTGTTCGTATAAAGCAGTTTGGCATTCAATAAATTAACCTCATTAAGTTGTCCTTTAACATACCTAATGACATCTTCTGCTTCATTAAGTTGTTTTTTAAGATTTTGATTCTCTTTAAGAGCAGTAGTACTATCCAAAGTTACCGCATTTGGACGTGACGCTTTAAGAGCGGGACCAGACGATCCACCCAGTGAAGGAGTAGAAAATTTGGTTGACGTTGCATTATTTCCTTTATTAGGACGAGTAGCTTTGGTTGCATCTTCTGGACCAACTTTGGCATCTCCGGTAGGAAATCCTTCTTTTTCAATACCACCCGATTCAAGACCGGAAGTAGAACTAGCCGAGGCGGATGGTTTTTTATTTTCTGAACCACCTGCTTTATTTCCACCGATTCCAGACGAGGCAAGTTTTTTGGCTTCATCCAATTTTGCTTCTTCTTCCTCTTCTTCCTCTTCTTCCTCATTGTCTTCCACTTCTTGCTTAAGACTTTCCAAGAGTTCGTTTAAATCTACATCTTCATCTGTTTCTTCTCCACCTGTGGGAGGAACATCTGATGGAGGAGGAGGAGGCTGTTGCTGTCCTTCTGGCGAAGGAGGAACTTCTCCACCGACTGGGGGAACTCCGGGTTGTGCAATTGGAGTTGGGGAAACTTCTCCACCAACGGAAGGAACTGAGGGAACTCCAGGAGCAGTAGGCATTGTTGGAGGACATGCGGGTTGTCCGAGTCCTTGTGGTAGTTGTCCAATTCCAGGTTGAGGAGCAACAGGTGGTTGTCCAAGACCAGGTTGAGGAGCAGTACCTTGGGGTTCATCTCCATCTGGTTCTGCATGTGGTTCTTGACCAACTTCGGCTTCAAGTTCTTTGATAAGTTCATCAATTTCTTGTTCCGATACATTTTCTTCAGGTGTATTCACGCCTTCTTCTTCTTCTTCGTTAGGTGCTTGTATTGGATTACCAACTTCGGCATCTTCTTTCAATTTTTCTGCGAACATCGCTTGATATCTCTCCGAGAATGCTTCTTCAAGAGCGACCTTTGCATTAGCAAGTGCGGTTTGTCGTACAGCTTTTGCATCAGCGATAGCTTCTTTTAATAAATTACTATCCATAATGATTTTCCTTATTTAGGTATTGTGAACTTATTAAAAGTCCAATGAAGATTATTTAAATGACGACCTTATCGGTCAATTGGCCGCAAATAATTGCGGCATTTCTCTGACATACACCACTAGCTAAAGCATCGTGGGTTCTTCTACTCCTATATTGCTATAGTTTCAATGGCTCTGCCCGAACCAGTAAGAATAATATTATTACTCTTATTGAGGAAGTTTTGTCGAAATTCATCCACTCGCTAAAGTAGATGGGATTTCTGCTCCATCAGATATAAATATATAAATTAATAAAAAAAGTAAAAAAATATTTACTTTTTATCACTTTTTAATAAAATGCATAGTAAATAACTCGTTGAAAGGTAGAAAATTAGATATTTATTAATAACTGAATAAGTTTGTAATAAATATCATGTCACTCAAATTAAAAAATATTAAGCAATTAAAAGAATCAATGACTATCGAGCAAAAGAAAAAATTGCTTGTTGGATTACGTTCTATAAAAGAAAAATATAATGGAAATGTTGGCGGGGAAACTGATATAGATAATCAGGATAATCTTGTGTCGGAAGATGAATTTACCTCCACAACACCACCGGATCAAAAAGTTATTGCAAAGACCTTTAATACTAAAGGAGATTTTGATACTTATATTCTTCAAAGAAGAGGAATTGAAATAACCCCCAAAGAACGTCAAGCTATTATTGGACTTAAACAAATAAAACCAACTCAGCAAGATAAATTTTTTATTAAATATGAAACATCTGACGAATTTGGAAACAATGATACTACTGTTATTAAAAAATTAAAAGAAGGAAATCAATTTTGTTGGACTGCATTTTCAAAACACGAGAATGCAAAAGATGAAGGAACCCCCGATGAAGAGGATAATAAACCATCTGACAAGTTTGATCACTCAAATAAAGCAGATAATAAAGACAATATCAAGGCCGATGATAAAAATAAAATACCCGATTTAGGAAGTTTAAAAGAAATTGAGAACCAATTATTGTCACAGAATAATGAAGAAGAAGAAGAAATGACTGTCAATGATACTATAAATATTACAAAGACAATTACATTCTTAAATGATACCGAGGGGGCAAATATATTATCAAAATTTTTAACAAATTTAGATTTGTAAATCACATTTAAAAATATGAAATTGATCGAAATAATACATTCAATTGAAAAAGAAAACAAGCATGGATTAATTAAAATTGATAATTGGAGATGGCCTGATGTAGATCATTTAATAAATATGGGATTTGAAATGGAAAATGATTTCTATATGAATACTTCAAAAGATCCAAAAATGAAGATATATAAAAAGAAAGAAGCAGATGAAAATAAAAAACAAACTTCTTATTATTATATTGAAGAAAAAAATAGAAGTATAAAACGATTTAAAACATTCAATGATGTTATTGAATATTTTGATCATTATGAACAGCCAGATTTTGACAAAAATGCATAGAATTAACATTCTGAATGATATTTAAATAATATGAGTACTCCAAGAACTACAAAACTTACTTTAAAAAGAATCGTCGAAAATATTGACAGAATCCCAAATAAGGGATTTAATGAAGAAACTCCTAAACTTTCGCCCGAACAAAAACGAAAACTCCAGGAAATGGCTTCTAAATTTGAACAATATGGAGAATGTATTAAAAACGAAGAAGCCATTCTTAATTCTGCAAGAGGATTGACAGAACTATGTGAATTGGCAGAATCATATGCTATTAATGAATGTGGCGATTGGTTTCAACAAGACATTGTTAAAAAGGATATGAAGGAACTAAAAAAGAGAGTTGTGGAATATGGGCAAGTTGCAAAAGAATGTTATGCAAAACTGCAACAATTAGGAGTTGGTCATCAAGATATTGGACATGTTTTAGGCAGATATTTTAATATTAAACAAGCAAATGCTTTAGATCAACACTATACCAATCAAGGTGGTAAAGCAGTAATGGCAGAAGGAGATCTTGTATGTGCATGGTGTAAAAAGACATTGAAAAAAGATCATGTCAATGGAGATGATAATTCACATGGAATTTGTCCGGATTGTAAATCAAAAGAAATTGAAAATTATAAATCCGGTAAGAAAAATAATAAATAATTTATTATAGCGGACAAAATAGATCCGTTGAATATCCGCCAAAATTACTGTCTGGTGGATTATTTTTATCTTTTTCAAAATACTCACTATACAAGTCGTGATATAAAGTATTGATCTTCTCTTTATTTATTGAATGAGGTAATGGAGTTGGCTTTCCTTCTGCAAGAAGTTTATTTTGTTTAATATATTCTTCATTGAGTTTCTTTTCCATGTATTCTTTATACTCCATTACCTTCTCGTATGTCCACGCTCCATTTTTTATAGATAGTAATTCCTTCGCATCTGGACGTTTTACAATTACTTTCCCCTCGGTTACTATTTCATATCCCATTCGCATTAAACGTACTAATTGACTAGAATGTTTACAATCATATCCATATTTTTCTTCTAATATTTTTCTGGCAGGATTTCTTTCCAATTTCCAATGTTTCCAACTTTCATATGTTGCCTTTGCTTTTAAATATGCATATTCAGCATTTATAAGTGCAACAACTTCTTCTTTTAAATTGAAATCTAATTTCAATTTGTTGATTACACCCATATGATATTCAGCCGGCCAATTTGCAACCGAAATTTCTCTTCCAGATACATTTGTTAAAATTTCCCAAATTATATCTTTAAGTTCATTTCTAAGCATATCATCAATAGGAAATTGATTTAAATTCCATTCTTCCACCTTTGCTTTTATATATGCGAAAACCTCTCCAATTCCCTTTGACTGCTCTATAGGTAGTCCAAAATCTTCTCTTACTGGTTGTTTAAGTTCTCCCATAACAATCCATTTTCTATGCCGTTCTATTTTTTTAGCTTGTGCACACGCGTACCCGGCAAATGTAAATCTTGCTTTATTGGATAAAAACATTTCTCTATTTTCCATCAATGTTTTTATTATTGGAGTCATCACAATATGATCTGATGGATCTGTCCAAAGTAATTCTATGATGTTTGGATTTACTTCCGATGCCAAACAAACAAATTTTCGTAAAGAATAAACAGTACTTTCTATTTTAGGATTTAATGGATTTCTTAATTTATCGCACAGTGATTCAATATAAGGATGATTTTCGGCTTGTTCAAATTTATGAAACAGATTATATTCCACTGTTTTTGGTGGCACAACAATTCCTTTAATATCTAAGTCAGATTGTTCATTCGCCATTCCATATGCTCTGCTTCCATGAATGGTTAAATATATAAGATGGGTTTGTATCCAGTCCATTCTTATATAATATCTATCTTTTCAAAAAAGTCAAGAATTAAATATATGGACATCATTGCCATTATTAGGACATTCAAAAAATCAATGAAAATTGTCTTTCGTATATCATATATAACTATATAATTCCTTCAATATCAATGACTTATAATAGTAAAATATTATTATAAATAATATGGCATGATTATTGCTCCAATAGTAATATATGGTTAATAATTTTAGCAAACTACTGGTTGTATTGTTCCTTCTCATGAATCAAGAAATGATTCAAGCAAAGCATATAATACCTATTCAAACAAATACAATTGCAACTACGATTGAAGATGGATGTTCTGTTACCGCAACATGGAATATTAGTTCGGATATAAACGTCGTTGGATATTTAATTTATTATGGAACTTCTATCGATAATCGTACTAATTTTCTTAATGTTGGAAATTGCAATACTGCTACCATATATGGTCTTTTGCAAGGAATAACTTATTATTTCTGTGTTACTGCATATGATAAATATGGACTTGAAAGCAGTCCATCGAATGAAGTTGAATATACAATTCCTAATATTAATAATGCTCCAATTACATTACAAATAAAAAATGTTGCTATGGAAATTATAATAGATTTTGAAGCAACTCAAGATGGAATATATAATATTCAAATGACCGAAGATTTTAAAGAATGGAAAACTTTATCAATTACAAATACATTTAGCGGTAACATTATTATTCCTATGACGGATATAGAACAGCATCCTCATAAATTTTATCGAGTTGTTAAGAATTAACTTATTTAGAAATATCCTCAAATGGTTTTCCACATAACATATTAACAAATCGCATTATTTTCTTATATACTATATCAGATTCTGTAAATCCATATTTCAAGGTTGCCGTATCATCAATCCAATGTCGTAAATCAGTTCCAAATTCTTCGCTTCTTGATTTAACATCACAGCAAAATTCAGCTAAATATACTTCTGGCATTTCTTTTATGCCATTTGCCCATGCTTCCGGATGATGGAGATTAATTTTTCGATGATGATGAATTGCCAATTTCATTTTTAATTTAGCAACATCCTCGGTAGGCATATCAATTGATAGATGTTCCCATTCAATACCAAAAAATTTTGATGCATCATGTACCATTCCATTGGCTACCAAATTCCTTGCTAATTCAGTTTCTCCTAATTCCGATAATCTTTCCGCTAAAATAACACAATTATCTTCTACATTTCTAATGTGCCTTGCAACTGCACGGATCTTCTCCATTGTTCTAGCTGCCTCTTTTTTGAGACGATCTATCCTCTTCATTTTTTTATTATAACTTTTTTTGGGAAAATGTCAATTATTTTTTATCTTTTAATTTCTTCAATTTTTTGGCAATTTCTTTTCCTTCAATATTATCGGAATCATCTTCTTCTAATTGACGCATTTTTGCATTTAAGGCTGGATATGGATTTTCAGATGGTGGATTTGTACCTTGAGAGGATGGATCAAATGCTTCCAATAGATTTTCTTCAAGAACTTCTAAAACACATTTCTTAATTAAGTTATGCAAATTATGACGCATATACTAAAATTTCAAATTTTGAAGCCTCCAATAGTTCCCAACTAAAAATAATACGACTGTTTATTATTTCTGGTTTTTCGGTAAATTGATCTTGTCCAGGATCATTAATTCGTCTATATGGCAATGGATGACTTCCTCGATCTCCCATAATTTTATCCGAACTAACCATATCTAATTGAAATCCTAAACTCTGTAAAGCATTAGATACTGCTTGAAGCCCATGTTCTTTCTTTTCAAATCTACCATTCCCATCTAATCCAAATTTTGTAAATGCTTTTCCCAGTTTAGTTCTTTCTCCATTAGAAATTTTATCTGCTCTTGGTTCGGCAGGACCTTCAACAATTACTTCTGCAATACATTGCGTTATTAGTTTATTAAATTTCGTCTTTGAATTCATGTTGTTTATAAATATCTAAGAACAAATCATTTCGTACTTCAAATTTCCACAATCCCAAATTCGGTCCCATCCATTATTTTTCATGTTTTCCCATTCAGTCAAATTTGAATCAAATTTCGGTAATCTTTTTTCCAATGTATGTTTAGCAAATCCAAATCGATGAAATCTTTTATAATTTGATCCTCTACCAAAATACCAATAATTCGGAGTTCCATCCGATATCTTTTTAAATCCTATTTTTTCATATAAATTATTTTTACTATATGTCCATCTCCGATCAGCATAGGTTATTATTTTCTTCGGCGTATAAGTCTTTTTAAAATATGATAATAATTTACTTGCTCCACCAATTACATTATACCCAACCAAGGATGCATATCTTGATAATTCAAATTCTCCTTCAATCTTATTATTACAATTCATAAATACTCTACGCTTACAAAACGTCATAACTGCAACCAACTTGGTTTCATATTCCAACCCAATGTTTATAATTCCATGATCATTCCCTTGAATATGATTGTTATTTAAAAATATTCGTTTGATTTCCGTTGGAACAGTTACTATTTTACATTTTCTTGAATATGT
>SESG01029930.1_pt1 | contig 10070 bp, 9 predicted proteins | sample 3171421 | NCBI WGS metagenome assembly SESG01 (sample SAMN10866946, study PRJNA518727) | freshwater metagenome | biome: subpolar coniferous forest; feature: holomictic lake; material: water; isolation source: holomictic Lake 227, 6 m and 8 m depth | place: Canada: near Kenora, Ontario | collected... | reverse complement strand
AGTCTTGGCCACCTACAAGAAAATCGAGGTCGTCGGTACCTCTTCGAAGAGCGTCGCGGACGCCATCAAGTCCGCCGTCTCTGGCGCGAGCAAGTCGGTCCGTAACGTCAGCTGGTTCGAGGTCGCCGAGATCCGCGGCGCCGTGAAGGGCGGGGAGGTCGCCGAGTTCCAGGTGACCGTCCGGCTCGGCTTCAAGGTCGAGAAGTAGTACCCGAAGTCCGCGCGGCGGCCCGACGGGTCACGGCCCGTCGAGGTCGCCGCTCGCAATCTTGTCGGCCAGGAACCGGCCCAGCTCCATGTCGGAGCGGCTGATGTGCTGGACGAGCCACGTCGCCATCCAGTTGTTCATCCGGATGCCCGAGAGGACACCCGGACCCTTCTCCTGGAACTCGCGCGTCATCTGGTCGTAGTCGCGGATGAACCGCTCGTGTTCGCCCTTGTGGCGCGAGTACTCGGGATAGGCGCTGCGGAGCATCCAGCGCTCCTCGGCGCCGAAATGGCTCTCGACGTACTGGCTCAAGAACTCGAGGAGGTGCTCGATGTCCGGAGCGTTCCCCTTCCCGATGCCCTGCACCAGCCGCTCGATGCGAACGAAGAGCTCCTGGTGCTGATGGTCGATTTCGGGAACGCCGATCGCGAGCGCCGGGGTCCACGGAATGGCCATAGCGAGTCTCTAGCGAGGGAAGCGTTCCGGCGCAGGCCTGTTTGGGGCGTGCCGTTCACTCTCCGGCTGCAGCGAACGCGGCCGCCAGGAAATCGTCGTTCTCAGCGGGTGTGCCCACCGAGACGCGGAGGCAGCCCTTCAGCCCGGGCAGATGGTCCTGGCGCCGGACCAGGATCCCCTTCGCGAGGAGCGACTTCCAGGCGGTCTCGGCGTCCGGGGTTCGGACCAGGAAGAAGTTCGCCTGGCTCGGGTGTGGCTTCCACGTCGGATGGCGCGAGAGGGCCGCGATCACCCGGTCCCGTTCGACCGCGAGCTGACGGGCGACCCGTTCGGCGTGGCCGGGAGCCTCGAGAACCGTCTCCAGAACCGCAGCGGTGTGCACCGGGACGTCGAAAGGGGGGAGCATGGCCTGGAGCTTCGCGGCGACGTCCGGCACCGCGAGGAGGAAGCCCGCGCGGACGCCGCCGAGCCCGAAAGCCTTCGAGAAGGTCCTGAGGACGACCACGTGCGGATTCCCCCGGGCGAGCGGCCGGAGGTCGGTGCCGGAGAACTGGCAGTAGGCCTCGTCGATGGCGAGCACCCATCCGCGATCCCTCGCTTTTTCGGCAATCCGCTCCACGTCCGGCACCGGGAAAGTCGTGCCCGTGGGCGCGTGCGGCGTGGCGACGAACACCACGCCCGGCTCCCCTCGCTCCATCTCCTCCCGAAGCCCCTCGACGGGAAGGGAGAAGTCCGGACCGAGAGGCACGCCCTTGTACGGAGTCCCGGTAAGCCGAGCCGCGCCCTCGTAGAACGCGAAGGAGGGCGACGTGTCGAGAATCCGCCGAGCCGCCTCGGCCAGAGCGAGCACCAGGAAGTTTGACCCTGGCGCGACGACGATCCCGTCGGCCGGCCAGTCGAGGTAGCGCCCCACCAGCTCCCGGACCCCCTCCGCGTGCATGTCGGGGTAGCGGTTCCATGCGGAGTGGCGCATCTTCTCGAGCGCCCGATTCTTCATCTCCTCGGGCAGGTCCCATGGGCTCTCGTTCTGGTCCAGCTTGATTGCCGCGTCGACCTTCCGGTAGGGGTAGGCGGCCAGTCCGGAAAGGTGCGGTTTGAAGGCGTCCATGGCTCGACATTACTTCAGAACTCTCGCCGTCGGCGCGCTTGCGGTCCTCGCGCTCCCGGCGTTCCCGGCTGACCCGCGTCCGTCGAACGGCCCCTCGGTCCGCGTCTCGCCCGCCCGCGCGCGCCCCGGCGATGCGCTGCTCGTCACGCTCGAGGGGGTGGCTTCTTCCGCGCTCCCCTCGATGTCCGGCACCGCTCTTTTCCCCTCCCAGCGCTCATTCCGCTTCTACCCCACCCCCACCGGCGCCCAGGCCGTCCTCGCCCTCCCCATCGAGCTCGACCCCGGAACGGTCAATCTCGAGGTCCGCGTTCCGGGCCGCCAGGACCCACTCGTCGCCACCGTCGAGATCGTCGATCCCCACTTCCCGGAGACGAAGCTCTCCGTCGAGCCCAAGTTCATCGCTCCCTCCGCAGCCCACAAGAAGCAGATGGAGGAGGACCAGGCGGCCTTCCGCGAAGCCTTCTCCCGCCCCTTCGAGCCCCCCCTCTTCACGGCCGCGTTCGCCCCACCCCGCGAGGCGAAGGTCACGGGCCAGTTCGGCGAGCGGCGAACCTTCAACGGCAAGAAGCAGAGCCAGCACTACGGCACCGACCTCGCCGGCGCCACGGGCGAACCGATCCGGGCCACGAACGACGGCGTCGTCGCCCTGGTCCGCGACTGCTTCGCCTCCGGGAAGAGCATCGCCATCGCCCACGGCGGGGGCCTATTCTCGGTTTACTTCCATATGTCGGGCTTCGACGTCCGCCCGGGAGACCACGTGGTACGCGGACAGGTCATCGGCAAGGTCGGCGCCACCGGCCGCGTCACCGGCCCCCACCTGCACTTCGGGATCAAGGTGATCGACATCTACGTCGATCCGGACTCGGTCTACCGGTTGGCCTTCTCCGCCCCGTTTGGGGCCACGACGTCCGGCACCGCACCCTGACGCCGCACCCTGACGCCCTACCCCTCCCCCCGCACCTCCGCCAGCACCGCCAGCAGCTGCCGCTGCAGCACCGGGTTCGCCGTGCAGATGGTCCCGCCGTGCAGCACGTCATCCCCCCCCAGGAAGTCGGCCACCTCCCCGCCCGCCTCCCGCACGAGCAGGATCCCCGGCGCCACGTCCCACGGCTTGAGCTTCGCCTCCCAGAACCCGTCGAACCGCCCGCACGCGACGTAGGCCAGGTCGAGCGCCGCCGCCCCGAACCGGCGCACCGCGCGGGCCCGCTGCAGATAGGCCCGGAAGAGCCGGACGAGCGGGTCGGGGTTCTCCTGGATGTCGTACGGGAACCCGGTGCACAGGAGCGCCCGCCCCATCTCGGCCGTCTCCGACACCCGCAGCCGCTCCCCGCCCATCCACGCCCCCTCCCCGCGCCCCGCCACGTACAGCTCCCCCCGCAGCGGGTCGAGTGTCGCCCCGGCCGCGATCCCCGCCGCGTCCGTCACCGCGATATTCACCGCAAAATGGGGCACGCCGTGGGCGTAGTTGGTCGTCCCGTCGAGCGGGTCCACGTACCACCGGAGCCCGTCCCCCGCCACGTCCGGCACCGCCCCCCGCGCCCCCGATTCCTCGGCCAGCACCGCGCTCCCCGGGAACCGCGCCGACACGAACCCCAGCACGGCCTCCTCGCTCGCCCGGTCCGCGTCGGTGACCAGGTCGATCCCGCCCTTGAAGTCGATCGTCCTCCTCGTCCCCCACTTCTCGCGCAGCACCGCACCGCCCCGCCGGGCCGCCTCCGCACACGCCTCTCGCAGCTCGCCGATCGCCGTCACCCTGCCTCCGTGCCTGCTCGAGAGAACCCGTCCGGAACCCGTCCGGAACCCGTCCGGGAACATAGCGCCGCCCACGTCGCGTGCTAAGTTCCCCGAGGGAGGAAACGGATGAAAGCCCTCGCCGTCGTTCGCGCCGTGGTGTTCGTGCTGCTCGCCGCCTACACCCTCTACGCGATGCCGTGGAAGTACATCGACCTCGTATTCTTCCCGCGCGACGGCGTGCTCCTCGCCACCGGCGACGTGCTGAAGGCGCTCCGGACGCTCACCGTCGCGACCTGGCTCGCGGTGGCCTGGATCGGCGTGGACGCCTGGCTCGGCCTCGCCCTGCAGCGCCGCCAGCGCGAGGCCCCCTCGGGCGCCCCGGGGGCGGCGAAGTAGCCGATCCGCCGCCGTGATGGGCATCGGCCCTCGGGCCCTCCTCTACCGCCTCCGCTGCCTGCTCAAGCGGCGGGAGGTGGACGTCTGGTACGACCCGGCGTACCGCCTCCCCTTCACCGGAGTCGAGTTCTCCGGCCTCGACCCGCGCCGCGCCGACTTCGCCGCCTGGTGGCTGCGCCAGAGCCGGGCCATCGCGCCGGGATGGTGGCGGACCCCCCGCCGCGCCTCCTTCGCCGAGCTCTCCCGGGTTCACGATACTTCCTTCCTGGAGTCGATGGCCCGCCCGGCCACCCTCGCCGCGGTCTTCGGCGTCGATCCCTCCGACGTGCCGGTGGACGAGGTGATGCGGACCGTCCGGCTCGCCACCGGCGGCACCATCCAGGCCGCCGGAGAGGCGCTGCGGCGCAACAAGCCGCAACTCAACCTCGTGGGCGGCTTCCACCACGCCGGGCCGGCCTCGGCGGGCGGCTTCTGCCCGGTGAACGACATCGCGGCGGCCATCGCATCGGTGCGGGCCGACGGCTTCACCGGCATGGTGGCGGTGCTCGACCTCGACGCCCACCCTCCCGACGGCATCGCCGCCTGCCTCGTCCGCGACCCGAACCACTGGATCGGCTCCATCTCCGGCTCCACCTGGGGCCCGCTCGCAGGGGTGGACGAGGTGGTGCTCCCGGAGGGCACCGGCGACGGTCCGTACCTCGAGACGCTCCGCGCGCTCCTCGACCGCATGCCGCCCGCCGGTCTCGTCTTCGTCATCGCCGGCGGCGACGTCCTGCACGGCGACCGCCTCGGCAAGCTCGATCTCACCCTCGACGGCACGCGCCGGCGGAACGTGGCGGTGGCGGCCCATCTGGAGGGAGTCCCGTCGGTGTGGCTGCCCGGGGGCGGCTACAGCAAGAACGCCTGGAAGGCGCTCGCCGGCATCGGCCTCGCCCTCTCCACCGGCTCCCTCGACCCCATCCCCGAGAGCTACGATCCCATCGGGCAGCGATTCTCCCGGATCGCCGCCAAGCTGGACCGCGCCCACCTCTCCGACTCGGGCGACCTCACCGACTCCGACCTCGCCGAGGCGCTGGGCCTCCGCCCCACCCGGCAGCGGCTCCTCCTCGGCTTCTACACCGAGGTCGGGATCGAGTTCGCGCTGCAGCGTTTCGGCATCCTCGACCAGCTCCGCCGCCTCGGCTACGACCACTTCCGCGCCGAGTTCGGCCAGCAGCACCCGGGCGAGCGGATCCGCATCTACGGCGAGGCCGAAGGAAAGGAGCACGTGCTCCTCGAGCTCGTGCTCGAGCGCAAGCGCGTCGCCGGCCACCCGGTCCTCTACGTTCACTGGTTGTCACTGCGCCACCCCAAGGCGGTCTTCAGCCTGGTGAGGCCCCGCCTCCCCGGCCAGGAGGTGCCGGGCCTGGGTCTCGCGCGCGAGACCGGCGAGATGCTCGCGCTCATGGCGCTCCGGCTCGAGCTCACCGGCGTCGCCTACCGCCCGGCCCACTTCCACACCGCCTTCGCGGGGCGCCACCACTTCGCCTTCGTGGACGCGGCGCGCGAGGGGCGCTTCCAGGCCCTCGTCCGCGACCTCAAGGGCATGCCGCTCCTCGATGCGACCCGCGCCATCGACGAGGGGCGCGTGCTCCTCGACGGGAAGCCCTACGCCTGGGAGCCGGACGAGATGGTGATGTGGCTCCGGGAGCACCCCGAGGAGCGCGGCGAGGAGGCGCTCGAGCAGGAGCGCTGCCACTTCACGGTGCTGCCGGCCGCCGCGCCGTCCCCGCCCGCCTCACCACCCGCAAGCCTGGCCGCGGGTCCGATCGGCAAGCCACGCCCGTAGCGGCGCGAAGTACTCGAGCATCGCCGACGGGTCCATGCGCCGCTCGCCGGAGAGGGCCTCGAGCGCATCCGGCCAGGGCTTCGACGCGCCCATGGCGAGCATCTCGCTGAACCGGCGCCCCACCTCCTTGCTGCCCTGGATCGAGCAGATGTGGAGCGGCCGCTCGTCGCCGGCGATCCGGCACATGGCGCGGTGGAACTGGAACTTGAGCACGCCGGCGAGGAAGTAGCGCGCGTAGGGAACGCCCGAGGCGATGTGGTACTTCGCGCCCGGGTCGAAGTCGGCCTCGCTGCGCGGGACGGGCGGCACGATGCCCTGGTAGCGCGCGGCGAGCTCCCACCAGGAGGCGTCGTAGCGATCCGGCGCGATGCGCCCCGCGTAGACGTCCCAGCGCCAGCGGTCCATGAGCACCGAGAAGGGCAGGAAGGCCACCTCCTCGAGCGCCTTCTTCATCTGCGCGTTCACCACCGCCCGCTCGTCCTTCGCCGCCGACTTCAGCAACCCCAGCTTCACCATGTAGTCGGGGGTGATGGAGAGCACGAGCGCATCGCCGATGGCCTCGTGGAACCCGTCGTGCGCGCCGGTCTGGAGCAGCGTCGGCAGCCCCTCGTAGGCGCGCTGGTAGTAGTTGTGCCCGAGCTCGTGGTGGACGGTGATGAGGTCGTCCTCGGTGGGCTTGATGCACATCTTCACGCGCAGGTCGGACCGGTAGTCGATGTCCCAGGCGCTGGCGTGGCAGATGACCTCCCGATCGCGGGGCTTGACCAGCATCGACCGGGTCCAGAAGCTCTCCGGAAGCGGCGGCAGCCCCATCGAGGTGAAGAAGGACTCGCCGGTCTTCACCATGCGTGTCGCATCCCACTTGCCGGCCACGAGCGCCGCCGTGACGTCGGTGTCCCCCACGCCCGGATAGGGCACCACGAGCGGGTAGACGTTCTCCCAGCTCTGCGACCACATGTTCCCGAGCAGCTGGGCCGGGATGGGGCCGCGGTCCGGCACCCTCGCCTTGCCGTAGCGCTCCTGGAGCCGCGATCGGACGTAGCAGTGGAGCTGCTCGTACATCGGGCGCAGCTCCCCCCAGAGCCGGTCGATCTCGGCGGCGAAGGCCTCGGGCGGCATGTCGTAGCCGCTGCGCCACTGCTCCCCCACGTCCTGGAATCCGATCTCGCGCGCCCCCTCGTTGGAGAGCCCGACCATCCGCTCGTAGAGAGGCCGCATGGGCCGGGCCACGGTGCGCCACCCGGCCCAGGCGTCGACGAGCTCTTCCCAGTCGCGGCTCTCGGCCATCACCTCCTCGAGCTGGCCCAGGTCCCGGCAAACGCCCTTGCCGTCCTTGCCGCACCACTTCCCCTCGCCGTAGAGGGCGGTGAGCCGGGCGGCGATGGAAGCGAGCTCGGCCCGCTTCGTGGGGTCGGCCGGGGCGGGCGGCGGCTCGTTCACGAGGCGCAGCATCAGGAGCTGCCTTCGCGACGAGGGGTCGAGGTCGGTCTTTCCGTAGCGGAGCGACTCCCGGACCGAGCGGGAGAGGAACTCCATCAGGTCCTCGTTCGCCCAGCCGACGAGCCGCTGGGTATCGACCGTGATGTAGGTCTTCGACACCCAGTCGGCCGTGGCCTGCTTCACGGAGAGGCGGCGGAAGTCGGCGTCGAGCCGCTTCATGAAGGCTTGGCCCTCGGCCTGGGTGGGGGGGACGGCGGGGTCGGCGGCGAGCGCCAGCGCGAGGGTGAGGGATGCGATCAAAGGGAGGCCCTCCGGAGGGGGGTCCACCCATACCCGAACCCCCCGAACGGGCAAGAGGTTCTTGTCTCCTGATCCACCGACAGGGCCTGTCAAAATCGTTCCTGATGGGGTATTCCATCGGGCCTTGACTCGAACCCGGACGGACTCCACATGAGACTCAGGCTCGGCATCGCTTACCTCGCCGCCGCCGCGCTCCTCGCGCCGGCGACCGGTCGCGCGAGCGAGCTGGAGGCAACCTCCAGCACGCAGCTCAACATCCAGTCCCAGTGGCGGGCCGGCGCGACGACGGAGGTCGTCCCCCTCTACGAGTTCCTGACGCTCACCGGGCGTGAGGTCGACATCCCGGGCGGAAAGCTCTACTTCCAGGTGGATGGCTGGGGCGCCGCGAACCTCGGCTCGAACCCCTGGTGGAACGGCTACACCAACACGGGCGCCCTGAGCGCCGACCTGAACCTCGCCTGGGTGCAGGGGCGCTTCCTCGACAACCAGCTCCGCGTCACCCTGGGGCGCCAGACCATCGGCTACGGCAACTCCCGGATGCTGCAGCTCGACGGCGGCGCCCTCCAGCTGGTCATCCACAAGATGGTGACCCTCGACGCCTACGTCGGCGCCCCCACCACCCAGCGCTTCACGGCCTACGGCAGCATCTTCTCGGCCGCCCCCACCATCGGGAACCTGGCCGTGGGCGGCCGGCTCGGCTTCGCCTGGACCTCCTGGCTCAACGTCGGCGCCTCGGCGGCCTTCTCCTGGAACGACGGCGCCGCGACCCGCGAGGACCTGGCCGTGGACCTGCGCTTCTCGCCGGTCTCCTGGGCCTACCTGCTCGGCTACCTCGACTGGAGCCTCTTCGCCGGCGACTACTACTCCGGCTTCGGCGGCCAGGTCGCCGACGCCAACCTGAGCCTCGTCTTCCCGGTCACCCAGTTCCTGCAGTTCACGGCCGAGTACACCTACTCGGTGCCGTCGCTGGCCCTCCCCTACAACTCGATCCTCTGGGTCTTCTCCGACAACACCCACCAGTACGTCGGGGCCACGGCGCGGGTCGGACTCGAGCAGTTCAAGGTCCACGTCCCCCTCGACTTCGAGGTGGGCTACCGGCACATCTTCGAGGAGTGGAGCACCTTCGGCAGCACCGACACGGGCGGCAACCGCTACTTCCTGCGGGCCACCTGGCGGCCGACCAAGACCACCACGGTGGGAGCCGAGACCTCGCGCCTCTGGATGCCCGACCAGGGCTACTGGCAGGCCCGCGCCTTCGCCTCCGCCAAGGCCTACGGCTTCACCGGCACGCTCGACTTCCAGGGCTACTGGTTCGACGACGTGGTGAACCTGGTCAAGCAGTCGATCATCGGCTCGGCCACGCTCGGCTACGACGTCGGCGGCGGCTTCGCGGTGGTGGGCGCGCTCCAGGGCGGCTCCACCCCCTACTACACGAGCTACGTGAACGGGCTCGTCAAGCTCACCTACAACGCGACGTACCGGTCCCGCGAGGTGTACGAATGAACCCCCGGCTCCTGCTCCTGCCTCTCGCGATCGCCGCCCTCGGCTGCCAGAACGGGGCGAAGAAGGCCGAGGCGCCCGCGCCGCAGCCCTACAAGTTCCCGCACCAGATGCACATCGAGTCCGGGGTGGCCTGCGCCGAGTGTCACGCGCCCATCCTCAAGGCCTCGGTGCTCAAGGAGAACGTCGTCGACGTGGCGCTGCCGCTGAAGAACGAGCTCTGCCTCGGCTGCCACGACCCGGTTCCCGACTACAAGCCGGTGCAGCGTTTCGCCCCGGTGGTTCGCTTCGACCACTCGGCCCACCTTCCCCGCCTCAAGGGGGTGAAGGACGAGTGCCTGGTCTGCCATTCCAAGATCGCCGAGCCCGGCACCTTCAAGGTGCTGACGCCGCCGATGTCGGTCTGCACCGACTGCCACAACCACAAGCAGGACTACGCGGTGGGTCGCTGCACGCCCTGCCACCGCGACCTCAAGGCCTACGAGAAGCCGCTCCAGAACTACTCCCACGAGGCCGCCTGGCTCGAGACCCACGGCAAGTGGGCCAAGGCGTCGGTGAACACCTGCACGGCCTGCCACGATCAGACCATGTGCTCGCAGTGCCACACGGCGACCACGCGTCCGATGCCGCCCTCCGTCCAGTTCCCGGAGAAGGTGACGGCCGAGTTCATCCACCGCGGCGACTGGATCTCCCGCCACGCCATCGAGCAGCAGGCCGACCCCACGAGCTGCACGAAGTGCCACGGCACGGGCTACTGCCAGAGCTGCCACGCCTTCCAGAACGTGGCGCCGGGCGGCAGCGCGAACTCGCTGCGTCCGCACCCGCAGGGCTGGATCTCCATCCACGGCCAGGCGGCCCGCCAGAACATCCTCTCCTGCGCGGCCTGCCACAACCAGGGCGCGCAGTCGATCTGCGTGGCCTGCCACAGCACCGGGCGCGTGAATCCGCACCCGCCGGGGTGGAAGGGAACGCGGGCGCAGATCGGGGGCAATTCCATGTGCCTGATCTGTCACACGACGTAACGGGGATCGCCTTCGGCGCCGCGTCCGTGGAAGGGCGCCCCGACGAGGCCACGCCGGCGTACGCGAAGACCGGAAGAC
>SESG01020746.1_pt1 | contig 10070 bp, 10 predicted proteins | sample 3171421 | NCBI WGS metagenome assembly SESG01 (sample SAMN10866946, study PRJNA518727) | freshwater metagenome | biome: subpolar coniferous forest; feature: holomictic lake; material: water; isolation source: holomictic Lake 227, 6 m and 8 m depth | place: Canada: near Kenora, Ontario | collected... | reverse complement strand
AGGCGGCGGAGTGGAAGCTGGACCTCCGCCGTGTTTCGCGGACTTTGACCCGATGATTGCAATCAAGCTGTTGCCCATCAGCTTTGGCAGCATGTCCACGATGCAGACGTCCTGACAGGCCGTTAAAACCTGTTTGATCAGGGCGAAGCCGATTTCGCGATGGGCGTTTTCACGGCCCCGGAAGTACAAAGAGATTTTGACCTTGTCGCCGCCCTGAAGAAATTCGCGGATTTGCTTGACCTTGGTTTCAAGGTCGTGGGCTCCGGTATTGGCGTGGAGCTTGACCTCTTTTAGTTCCGCTGTGTGTTGTTTCTTGCGCGCTTCACGGTCTTTGCGACTGGTTTCGTACTTGAATTTACCGTAGTCCATGATCCGGCAAACTGGTGGATCTGCGCTGGCGGCAATCTCGACCAGGTCGAGCCCTACCTTGCGTGCCATGGCCAGCGCTTCGTTGGTTCCAACGATGCCACTCATATTGCCCTGGGCATCTATCAGGCGGACTTGGGGGACGCGAATACGGTGATTCACGCGAACAAATGACGTGGTCGTACGAATAGCTAGTCTCCTCAGTTTTGGGCCGCTGCCGGATTCATGTCGGGTATCTCTGTTCCTCTGGTCGCAACTTCCATCCGAAGTCGTTCGATCAAATTCTCAACTGTGAGCGCTCCGAGGTCGCCTGCCGCACGGCTGCGTACCGCGACCACCCCGGCCGCCACGTCGCGAGGACCAAGCACTGCCATATAAGGGATTTTCTCGACCCGCGCGTCTCGAACCTTCGCGCCGACCTTTTCAGACCGGCGGTCGACTGCCACGCGAAAGTCCAGATTGCGCAGTTTGTCAGCCAGTGCTTCGGCTTCGGGCAGTTGCCTGTCGGTAAGCGGCATCACCCGCACCTGTTCCGGAGCGAGCCATAGCGGGAAGGCGCCGGCGTAATGCTCGATCAAGAGTCCAAAGAAACGCTCAATGCTGCCAAGGAGGGCGCGGTGCACCATGTAGGGTTGGTGCTCCTGGCCGTCCGGTCCGGTGTAGGCCATTTCGAAGCGCTCGGGCAGATTGAAGTCAAACTGCACTGTGCTCATCTGCCATTCGCGTCCGATGGCGTCCTTGATTTTGAGGTCGATTTTGGGTCCATAGAACGCCCCTCCGCCCTCGTCAACCTCGTAGGCGATGCCCTCGGCTTTGAGCGCCTGTTCGAGCGAGGCCGTGGCCTGTGCCCAACGTTCCGGATCGCCTACGGCCTTGGCGGGCCGCGTTGCGAGGTAAGCCGTGATGGCGGTGAACCCGAAGGCCCGCCACATGGCGAGCGCGAAGCGCACGGCCTCGCGCACCTCACCCTCGATTTGCCCGGGGGTGCAGAAAATGTGCGCATCGTCCTGAGTAAATCCACGCACGCGCAGCAGTCCGTGCAACACGCCGGTCTTCTCATAGCGGTAGACAGTGCCAAGTTCCGCCCAGCGCAGCGGCAGGTCGCGGTAGGAGCGTTTATGGCTTTTGTAAATCTGAATATGAAAGGGGCAGTTCATCGGCTTGACGAAATACTGTTCTTCGTCAATCGCCATCGGGGTATACATGTTTTCCCGGTAAAAGCCGAGATGCCCGGAGGTCTCCCACAATCCCGAACGCCCGATGTGCGGAGAGTAGAGCATTTCGTAGCCGCCACGGAAATGTTCCCGGCGCCAGAATTCCTCGATGATCGAACGCACCCGCGCGCCTTTGGGATGCCAATGCACCAGGCCCGGGCCGACATCCTCCTGGAGGCTGAACAGGTCCAGATCACGCCCCAGTTTGCGGTGGTCGCGCTTGAGCGCCTCTTCAGCCTGAGCCACCTGCTGGTCGAGCGTCGCACGATCAGCGGCAACGATGCCGTAGATGCGCTGCAGCATGGGGTTGTGTTCGTCGCCGCGATAGTATGAGCCAGCCACCGACATCAACTTGAAGGCCTTAATTTCGCCGCTGCTCGCCAGGTGAGGGCCACGGCAGAGGTCGGTGCATTCGCCGCAGCGGTAGAACGTAATCGTCTCGCCTGCGGGAATATCGGACAGACGTTCAAGTTTAAAGCGTTGTCCAGCGGCACTCAGTAACGCCGCCGCTTCAGGACGGCTTAATTCCAGCCGTTCGAAGGGTAGGTCGGCGGCCACCAGACGGGCCATTTCCGCCTCAATAGCGGAAAAATCCTCGGGTGCCAAACGGTGCGTAAGATCGAAATCGTAGTAGAAACCGCCGTCGGTTGCCGGGCCGATGTCGAGTTGCACGTCCTTGAACAGCCGACTCACTGCGGCTGCCATCACGTGCGCCGTACTGTGGCGCAAAGTATCCAAATCCAATTCGTCCGTCCTCCTAGGCATAAGCAATCATTCCGGGGGCATGATGCCATCCATCCACAGTGTATGTCAAGTACAGCCGTTGCGGCCTTTTAGCGACGGCGGGGCGGGTTGCGGTTGCGGGTGGCGGCGGGCGCGGCGTAGGACTGGCCGGCCGGGATTGCCACCGTGCTGTTTACTGTCTGAGTTGCATTCGCCCCCGTGAGCCAGGCTAGTCGCAGTCGCACAGCGGGTGGGCATGCGCTGCCCGGGCGCAGTGTGACGGCGTTGGTCCAGCTGCGGCCGTTGGTGGAAATCTGGATATCGAAGGCCGCTACCAAACTAAAAAGCGCGGTTGCAGGATCGCTGTCGGAGGGTGCCGCTCCGTAGTCACGCGTCGTTCGCCAGAGCACTGCAGCGCCATCGGTGCCGCGGCGCACTTCGTACTGTACGTGCATAAGCGTCAGGCGTTCCTGAGTGTCGTCACGCTGATCGGGTGATACCACGGGAAGCAGTATGCGCGACACGACTGCGGTGATTCCCGCGCTGACCGGGCGGTCAAGAGTGAGTGCCACGCCTGCGCCACGCGGCGGAATGGCAACGGCCCGTAAATCGTCGCCGAGTGCGCGCAACGCTGCATAGGCGGTCTGGTCGCGTTCCCCGCTCATGCGCTGTTTGGAAAAAGCGCGTGAGGCAGTCGTCCAGAGCATGAGTGCTGAGGTAGCGATCAGGGCGCCGATAGCCAGGGCAACCAGCAACTCAATCAGGGTCCACGCGGCACGGCCTGCCGGGAATGCAAAGGCATGCCGGGCGCGCTCATCCGACAGACGCCGCATGCCCCGTTTACGCCTTGCCAAAAAGCCGGACCAGAAAGAAAATTGCGCTCGCGAGAATAGCTGCGGCAACACTTCCAAACGCCACCGCCCATTGCCAGCGGGTGTCGGTGCGCGGCAGGAAGGTGGTGGTCGAATCCAGCTCTTCGAGCGGCTGGTTCGAGATGCCGTCAGTCTCGTCCAGCTCGTTCGTGACCGTTTCTTCTGCCAATTCAATCTCGATCTCCTGGCCGTCGATCATCAACTCAATATTGCCGATCTGGATGATGTCCTTCGGTTTCAATCTTCCCTGTTCCACCATTTGCCCGTTGAGCCGGGTGCCATTGGTCGAGTTCAAGTCGAAAAGCGTATAGCGGTGATCCTGACGGCGGATTACGCAATGATTTCCGGAGACCGAACTGTCGTCCACCCGGATGGCGTTGCCGAGGTTGCGGCCCATCGTGATTTCGTCACCGCTGAGCTCTAACTTCCGCCCCTTCACAACCCCTGACATTCCGATAATGACAGCCATCCGCTCAGCTCCTTCCGCGCGCGCCTGTGGATGTAAACTAGTACAGCCTGCGCACGGGTGTCAACTGACCGCTTTAACGATGCGATCCCAATCGTAGATCCCGGCAATTGCCTGTCCCGCCTGCACCGTGAGAAACTCCTCATCCGTCCATTCTCCGTCCAGCAACATCCGGATCAGCCGCAGATTTCCCTGCAGCACCTGCACCGTCCGTCCCGCAGCCCCGGCCTTTTCGCGAAAACGCTCCAGAGCCGCTGCGCTGCGGGTCTCGGCAGTTTCGATAAATAACGCGCGGCCATCGTCACCGTCCGCGTGCGCCGCATGCAGTGTATCCATCAAGTAGCGCGCGTTTTCCTCTCCGTACTGTTCGACATAGGTGGCGTAGACATCGCCGGCGTGAACCCGCGTGCCGCTTTCGTCCGAGCTCAGAAAGTAATCACCCCTCTCCAGGTAACCGCTTGAGCTGAAGCCGCGACTCGGATTATCTGCAAAATTATCCTTGAAAGCAGCCCTCGACCCCAGCAGCAGCGTGGCGCAATCGTGCGCCCGAGGAAGAATCAGCGGCGTCTGCATGGCGCGCAGCCCCACGGTGGCGTTGCCGCAGAGTCCAAACGCCAGCAGAATCGCGTCGTAGTTCTTGCCGGTCTTCTCTGCTACAGCAATGCGCTCCTGAAGTTGATCGCGCAGGCACTGGGGCTGGGCATGCTCGCCCAGTTCCGTGAATTCGATATCCAGCAGGTTCGGCGAGCGTGCAGCGCACCAGCACAGCTCGCGCCAAAATACATTGCAAGCGATTACCCGCAAACGCAGCGGGCGCGTTATTGATGATTCCGTTATGCTGTTTTGCACTGGCTCCCCTGAGGCAATAATAGCCAAAGTTATACCTCTAAAACAATGGTTAAAAAGAACCCGGCTATGTGCAGAGCTTGCCAATGGGCCCGGCACGGGGCATCATGCCCCTCCGGTATGGATAAAAACTTTGTCAGCGTAACGAAGCAGGCGGATCTGGCGGTCCGGCTGGTGGCCCTTGGTGTGCGCGATTGTGATCTGATTGAAAAGTTCGTGCTGGGTTCCGGCAAGGGCGGTCAGAAAATCAACAAGACTGCATCCTGCGTCTACCTGCAGCACGTGCCCTCGGGTATCGAGGTCAAGTGCCAGCAGGAGCGTTCTCAGGTGTTGAACCGGTTTTTCGCGCGTCGCCTGCTATGCGAGGAACTGGAATCGCGCCGCGATGGAGCGGCCAGTGCCAGGCAGCAGGCCATTGAGCGGATGCGGCGTCAGAAACGCCGTAAATCGCGACGGCAGCGCGCCAAAACACTTGATGATAAACACCATCAGTCGGAAAAAAAGAGCGCCCGCCGTGCATCGGCGTCGGACGATTGACCCTGAACCATAAACCTGTGATTGCCCGTAAAATCTGGAGAAACTAATAATGAGCCGAGAAACCAAGCCGTTTCAAACCGAAGTCAAACAATTGCTCGATCTGGTGATCCACTCGCTTTATTCCCGCAAGGAAATTTTCCTGAGGGAATTGATCTCAAACGCTTCCGACGCAATTGATCGCGCGCGCTTCGAAGCGCTGACTGATCCGCGTCTGGCTGTAGAGTCGCCGCGCATCCGTCTGGCGGTGGACCGCGCTGCGCGTACGCTGACGATCAGCGACAACGGGATCGGCATGACCCGCGAGGAGGTTGAGCGCAACATCGGCACAATCGCCAATTCCGGCACGCGCGCCTTTCTTGAAACATTGAAGCAGGCCGGCAAGCAGCAGGGCCCGGAGTTTATCGGTCAATTTGGCGTGGGCTTTTATTCGGCTTTCATGGTTGCCAGTCAGGTGACGCTGCTGACGCGCCGGGCCGACGGCGATCCGGCAAGCGCCGTGTTCTGGTCAAGCACCGGCGACGGCGCCTACACGATTGAAGAATCAACCCGGGAAGCCGCCGGTACGGATGTGGTGCTGCACCTGCGCGAGGGTCAGGACGAGTTTCTCGACGAGCACCGTCTGCGTCACATCGTCAAGACTTACTCGGATTATGTTTCACATCCGATTGTGCTGGCAATGCCGGCAGCGGGTAAGGCGGGCAGCGATGGCGCCGGGCCGGTCGAGGAGCAGACGCTTAATTCGATGAAGGCCATCTGGCGGAAAAATAAGTCCGAGGTAACGACGGAGGAATACGAGGACTTTTACCGGCACGTCAGCCATGCCTTTGATAAGCCGCTGCGGGTGCTGCACTTTGCCGGCGAAGGCGCCGCCGAATTCCGCGCCGTGCTTTTCATACCAGAGCAGCCCCCCATGGACCTGCTGCAACCGGAGCACCGCGGCGGAATTCAGCTTTACGTGCACAACGTGATGATCACCGACGACTGCCGTGAGCTCGTGCCGAATTATCTGCGCTTCCTGCGCGGAGTGGTGGACGCCAGCGATCTGCCGCTCAACGTCTCCCGCGAGATGCTGCAGGACAATGCCATCCTGCGCCGCATCCGCAGCAGCATCGTCGGGCGCGTGCTGAAACTGCTCGGCGAGATGAAGGCCAAGGAAAATACTGACTATCAGAAGTATTACAAGGCTTTTGGACGCTTGCTCAAGGAGGGTGTCTATCATGATCACGAGCACCGCGTGAAGTTGCTCGATCTGCTGCAGTTTGCCTCGACGCGACAGGACGACGGTACGCTCACCGACCTGAAATCCTATGTCGGGCGCATGCCGGCGGACCAGGCGGCAATTTACTATCTGGCCGCCGATTCGCTGGCCATGGCGGCCCACGCGCCCTGCCTGGAAACCTTCCGCGCACGCGGCTGCGAAGTGCTGCTGGGCGCCGATCCGGTGGATGGCCTCGTGCTACAGGAAGTCGGCAAATACGGCGACAAGCCTCTCGAAGCCGTGGATCGCGGCGATGTGGAGCTCGGCAGTCCGGACGAAAAAAAGGCGCGCGCCGACAAGCGTGACACACAGGCCCGCGAAGCGCGCGACGTGCTGGCCCTGCTGCGGGAACAGCTCAAGGGCGAGGTCAAGGATGTGCGCGTCTCGATCCGGTTGACCGAATCGGCCTGCTGCCTGGTGGCCGATGAAACGGCCCCCAGCGCCAGCCTGGCCCGCCTGATGCAGAGCATGCGCCCCGGCGAGGCGCCGGAGATTCCCAAGCCGATTCTTGAAGTCAACGCCGACCACGCCGTGCTGCGCCGCATGCAGGCTTTGTACGAGGCGCGCCATGACGATCCGCGACTGGCCGAGTATGCCGAGCTGCTGTACGGCCAGGCGCAGTTGATGGACGGCGCGTCGCTGAAGAATCCCACGCGCTTCGCCGGACTGGTCAGCCGCCTGATGGCCGGCGCAGGAGGCTGATGCCGGAAAACCTCCAATATGGACAGACAGCTTGAGAAAAGCCTTTCCGACCGCGCGGTGGCTATCGGACGCGAGGGAAATGCGGCAGGGTTCGCAGAGCTGATCGAATTGCTGAGGTCGTCTTTGGCCAACGCGCGGCGGCTGGCGGCGTCGGCGCTGGGTAAACTGGCATGGCTGGGCGTGAGTCAGCCACCGAAGGACTGCGTTGGATACTGGAGTGTCGGATGAAAGAAAACGAACGGTTATTGTATACCGCGTATGCGGCCGGGCCGTTTATCCTGTGCATTCGCAACCAGAAAGTCATCATGGACGCGGATCTTGCCCGTGTCTATGGCGTCGCCACCAAGGTGTTGAACCAAGCCGTAAAGCGCAACAGGAACCGTTTTCCCGACGATTTCATGTTTCAAGTCACGGCGGCTGAAGCTGAAGAATTATTACGTTCAAGGTCACAATCTGTGACCTTGAAGCGCGGCCAAGGTGACATACAGAAAGTCATTGATGACGCGCGCGTTGACGGTAACCGGTCACAAATTGTGACCGGTTCGCAGAAGCACCGTGATCTGCGGTTCGCTCCCTTTGTCTTCACCGAGCACGGCGCCATTATGGCCGCCACAGTGCTGAACAGCCCGCTCGCGGTGCAGATGAGCGTATTTGTGGTCAGGGCGTTTATCAAGATGCGCGAGCAATTGCTGAACCGGGCCGAGATGGAAAAACGGCTGGCCGAGATCGAGAAAGGCCTGATGTCGCACGATGCCGCACTGCGCGACCTCTACGCGAAGATCCGCCCGCTGCTCCTGCCACCGCCCGACCCGCCGGACAGGCGGATCGGTTTTTCCGTGCGTGAGTCCGGCGCCAAATACCGGGTCAGGAGGAAAACGTGACGGTTTTGAAGCATGAATGTCAAAGCAGCGGCGCGGGTAGCGCCGCGCCCTCCCGCGCTTTGGGAGCGACGGCTGCCTCGCCGTCCGTTTTGGCGCGCATGATCGTGCGGCCGGGTGCGCCGGTTCGCGGGACGATTCTGGCGCCTGGCGACAAGAGTCTTTCGCACCGCATCAGCCTGCTGGCGTCACTTTGCGAGGGCGTTTCACAGGTGCACGGGTTTCTGCGCAGCGACGACACCGGTATTATTCTGGAAGCTTTGACCGCGCTGGGCGCAAGCTACTCCTGGCGCGGCGAGGTGCTGACAATTCGCGGCGGACGCTGGCGGGCGCCGGAGCGGGCGTTGGACCTTGGCAACTCCGGCACCGGCATGCGCCTGCTGGCGGGACTGCTGGCTGGTCAGCCATTCGCGACGACGCTGACGGGCGACCGCTCGCTTTCCTCGCGGCCCATGCGCCGTATTGCAGAGCCGCTGCTCCGGATGGGCGCCAAAGTTGAACTTACCGAACCCGCCGGTACGGCGCCGCTGCGCATTGCCGGCGGCGCGTTACGGGGCATCGAATACCGCACGCCCGTGGCCTCCGCTCAGGTCAAGTCTTGCGTGCTGCTGGCGGGGCTTTTTGCTGAAGGGCGTACGCGCCTGATCGAGCCGGCGCCCACGCGCGATCACACCGAACGTGTGTTGCGGGCGCTGGGCGTGGCGGTGCGGAGCGAGGGAACCCTGATTGAACTCGACGGGTGCGGACCTGCCGGGCCGCGTCTGGCGGCGCGGGACTGGACTGTGCCGCGCGACTTTTCCAGCGCGGCCTTCTGGATTGCCATGGCGGCGGCCTGGCCGGGCGCGCGGATGACGCTGCCCGGCATCGGGATCAACCCGCGGCGCGCAGCGCTGCTGGGGGTGTTGACCCGCATGGGGGCGCAATTGCGCGTAACGCCCGAGCCGGACGATGGCTGTGGTGAGCCGGTGGCGACGATTCAAGTGGATGGCGCTTTGCTGCATGGTACGGAGGTTGGCGGGGCGGAGATCCCCGATCTGATTGACGAGCTGCCGCTGGTGGCCGTGCTGGGCGCGCTGGCGCAGGGCCGCACGACGATTCGCGATGCTGCGGAACTGCGCGTGAAAGAGTCCGACCGCATCGCCTCCGTGGTGGACAACCTGCGTCGGTTTGGCGCGGAGGCTGAAGCGAACGCCGACGGCTTGACCGTGGAAGGGCCCCTGACGCCGCTCGGAGGTGTGACGATTTCAAGTTATGGTGATCATCGCCTGCCGATGGCCATGTCGCTGCTGGCGCTGCGAGCTGCAGGGCCGGTTGAATTTGAAGATGTAGGTTGCATGGCCAAGTCTTATCCGGAATTCTGGCGCGACCTCAGAGAGGTGGGCGGCAATGCCGGTTAATGTAATAGCGATTGACGGACCATCGGCCTCGGGCAAGTCCACCGTGGCGCGCCGCGTGGCTGCGGCGCTGGGGTGGATCTACGTGGATTCCGGCGCGGTCTATCGCGGGATCACCTGGCGTGTGATGGCGCTCGGCGTGGCGCCCGGGGATATGGCAGGCGCGGTTGCCGCGCTGCGCGGGATGGCTGTGGAGAGCGGCGTGGTGGAGCAGGCGGTGAAATTTACTTACGATGGCCGCGACCCGGGCGGAGCGATCCGTACCGCGCCGGTGGCCGAGCGGGTCAGCGAGATTGCCGCGATTCCGGAAATCCGGGTCGCCGTAACTGCCTGGCTGCGGGAAACGACCAGATTCGGGCCGGTTGTAATGGAAGGGCGTGATATTGGTTCGGTGGTTTTTCCAGACGCCCGTCACAAGTTCTATCTCGATGCGGACCCCCGGGAACGGGCCCGCCGCCGTGCGGCGGAGGGGCAGGGCGAGGATGGCGAGGTCAAGCGTGTACTGGGGGCGATCACCAGACGCGACGCCCGCGACAGCGGCCGCGCGACCGCGCCGCTGCGCGTGGCTTCGGGAGCCATTGTGCTGGACACCACCGGACTCGGCATTGAGCAGGTGACGGAGCGTATTTTGGATACCGTCAAAAACGCATGAACACTGGCTAGCCGGGTTGCCCGGACTCTGCGCTCACCGCTGCGCGCTGCGTTGCTCCCGAGGCGCTTGTGACCACATCCCCGATCCGGCCTAGCGATCTTTGGATGTTTTCAAATTCCCGCCCGAGCACATCGAAACGCACGATGTTTTCCGCACGCAATT
>SESG01019498.1_pt1 | contig 10070 bp, 11 predicted proteins | sample 3171421 | NCBI WGS metagenome assembly SESG01 (sample SAMN10866946, study PRJNA518727) | freshwater metagenome | biome: subpolar coniferous forest; feature: holomictic lake; material: water; isolation source: holomictic Lake 227, 6 m and 8 m depth | place: Canada: near Kenora, Ontario | collected... | reverse complement strand
GATTATGGAAACGGCTATAAAGAAAATGATCTGTTTCTTCAGCAAAGGAGGTAAATGCCTCTTCGGCAGATGAATACGTAAATCCACTATTTAAGTAGAGAGCTTCTGAGGTTTCACCAAAACCAGATCGAGCAAGACCAGCGCGAACTGCATCAGTCTGTGGCTGAACTTTCCACTGCGGCTCTTCGCGCTCATTTAACGGGCGATGGCCCCAAGGTCGTCTGCTCATGGCTTAATTGTGGCAGAGTTACACCTATGTCTAACACTGCAATATCAGTAACGGATTTGAGCAAGAAATATGGGGATCAAGTAGCGGTTTCTCACGCCACATTTGATGTCCCACTCGGAACTATCTGCGGTTTTGTTGGCCCTAATGGCTCGGGCAAAACAACCACCATGCGCATGCTTTTAGGTTTAATAACTCCTACTGGCGGCACCGGTGAAATCTTGGGTGAATCGATTAAACACCCCGAGAAATACTTACCTCGTGTTGGAGCAATGATTGAAGGCCCGGCCTTTTATCCAGCTTTGAGCGGAAAAGAAAACCTCAACGTGTTAGCAACTCTAGGTGGTTTTTCTACCGATCGTGTTCAAGGATTATTAGAGCAAGTTGGATTAGGCGACCGTGGAAAATCAAAGTTTAAGACGTACTCATTAGGAATGAAGCAGCGTTTAGGAATTGCCGCAGCGCTTTTACCGAACCCTAAATTATTAATGCTGGATGAACCTACAAATGGTTTAGATCCCGAAGGTATTCAAGAAGTTCGCGCGCTTCTTCGATCACTTGCAAATAGTGGAACATCAGTCTTTGTTTCATCGCACCTTTTATCTGAGCTCGAACTTATAAGTGATTATCTGGTGATGCTTCGAAAAGGTGAAGTTGTATTCACAGGAAAGATGACAGACCTGATGCTCGCGCAACAGCCAGTGATTATTGCAAAGAGCAATAGTGAAGGTGATTTAGTAAAACTTCTGGCAATCGCAGAAGGTGCTGGGCATCTTGCAAATATTCGAGATGGTGCGGTTCATGTTCAAGGACCCGCCGACTGGGCGCAGGTATTTAACCAAGCAGCCTTCGATGCAGGTATCACGTTGTCACAATTGACCCCGCAACTACCAAATCTTGAAGAAACCTTCTTCGAAATGACAGGTGACAAATAATGTGGAATGTAGCTTTTGCCGAACTTCGCAAACTCCGCCGTCCAACTTTATTCTTTGGAACAATGGGAGCAGTCGTATTCTTTAGTGCGCTTTTTTCTTCACTGTTATTTATTTTGATTGATTCACCACAAGGAAACTCTGATCGTGGCCGCATGGTTGGGCGTGAAGTTCTTGGTCTTGCAACTGGTGGAGTGCAGGGATTTACCAGTGTTGGCGGCTTCCTAGGAATAATTGCGCTCTGTGTTTTTGCTGCACAAACTGCCCAGGAATACACATATGGAACGCTTCGCAATTTGCTGGTTCGCCAGCCCGGACGCCTTCGCATTTTGTTGGGTAAGTTCATTGCGATGAAGTTATTTGCAATAGTGATGATCGTATTATCGGCAATTGTCAGCATCAGTGCATCGGTGATTCTGGCACCAGGGGCAAAAGTTAATACTGATCTTTGGTTCGGTGCAGATGGCCGGCATGCAATCTTTACTTCATTAGTAAATATCACAATATCTGTAATTGGCTTTGGGACGATAGGGATGGTTCTTGGGCTACTTCTTCGCTCACCGATAAGCGCGATTTCACTAGGTGTCTTGTGGCTACTAATAGTAGAAAATTTATTGATCGCGGTTAAGAACTCTTGGCAAAATTGGCTTCCTGGTTCGCAACTTTCAGCAATCGCTTCAGGTGGAACGCCAAGCGGACCAGTTTCTGGCACTATCGAATATTCACACGCACTTCTTGTTGGTGGAATCTATGTTGCTATCGGTGCTGCAGTTGCATCATTTTTATTCGTGCGTCGTGATGTAGCTAATTAAGGACACTTGCCCCCAAACCCACAGTTTTCTAAGGATTGCCATTTATTCTTAAGCCCTTCCCCCGGAGGTCTACTGTTGAATAAATTCCGAGCGATTTCACTCGCTCTCACCTTGGCTCTGACGCTGACAACAGCGCCGGCTCTGGCAAAGACCCCAAAACCAACACTTGCTCAAATTGAAGCGGCTAAAAAAGTCGAAGCAGCGAAAAAGAAAGCCGCGGATGCTCAGGCTGCAAAGTTAGCGGCAGCCAATCAAACACTTCGTGCATTAACTTCAAAAGCAAATGCCGCAACTGCCCTTTATGTAAAAGCACAAAAAGAGTTAGTGGTTGCTGTAACTGCAGCCCGTGCCGCGGCGCAGTATGCCGCAGAAACTGCAGCGGCAGTTGAAGAGGCTCATAAAGTTATTGGCCGCCTTGCATCCAATGCTTACATTATGGGTGGAAGCATGACTGATATCGAACCTTTGCTCAGTGCAAATGGCCCGCAGGACTTAATGGATCAACTCAGCACGTTAAGTACTTTAGGAACGAAAAATTCAATTGCACTTGAAAGATTTAAAGCAGCTGAAGTTGTTGCGCGCGCTGCAAAAAAGGCTGCAGACGATGCAAAAATTGCGCAGCAAAAAGCAACAGATAAAGTTGCAGCAGCTAAGAAAGTTGCTGATGACGCAAAAGCCGAGCAAGCTAAAGAAGTTGCGAAGTTGCAAAAGATTCAAGATGCACTGATGCGCGAATTATTGAGTGCCAGAAAAGTTCGAACAACATTAGAACAACAACGCCAGTTAGCTCTTCTTGAAGAAAGCCAGGCGAATCAAGCCGAGCAAACTCCCGGACAAAAAAGCATTTGGCCAGACCTTGGATTCAAGGGTCGCTCAACAGTCCGAACAACTCAAGCTCAGCGCGATGAGGCCGTTGCCTACGCCAAGAAGCAAGTTCTTGCTCGAAAGCCATCTGTATGGGGAACACAAGGGCCTAATACTTTCGATTGTTCTGGATTGGTTTTCGCTGCGTATCGTGCTGCGGGATTAAATTGGCCTGATTGGGATCGCCTCAACTCAGCGCTGTATTCAGGCTATACCAAGCATGTTTCGCTCAATGATCTAGTACCCGGGGATCTTCTCTTCTATTCATATAAGGGCACAATTTCAACAATTCACCACATCTCGATTTATGCAGGAAACGGCATGATGTGGGAAGCCAATTCAAGAAATACCGGACTCATATTCTCAAGTATCTACAGCGTTAAGGGCTTAATGCCATTCGGTGGTCGGGTCTAGTCTTATCGCATGAGTACCGACCTGCTTGCCATTCGCAGTGCAGTCCGCCCTTTTCTAGAAAAATTAGAAGCAGGCGATCAAGTAGTTGTCGCTGTTTCTGGTGGTGCAGATTCACTTGCACTTGCTTATGCACTTTCAATGGAAGTAAAGAAGTTAGCTTTACAACTCTTCGCAGTAACTATTGATCATCAACTTCAAGATCTCTCTGGCCCGCAAGCATCGATAGTTGTTGAGCAGATGAATACTTTAGGTATTACCTGCAATGTTATGAAGGTCAATGTAGAAATTACAGAGGGCCTTGAAGCATCAGCGCGCAAAGCCCGCTACGAAGCGTTTAACGAATTAAATGCAGATGCGATTTTTTTAGGACATACGCACAACGATCAAGCTGAAAACGTTTTACTTGGGCAAGCTCGCGGATCGGGAGCCCGATCGCTTTCGGGAATGGCACCTATTAATGGAAAATATTTTCGTCCGTTCCTTTCAATTAAACGTGAACAAACCGAAAATGCTTGCAAAGAAATTGGTTTAACTCCGTGGCACGATCCACACAATAATGATTCCCAGTTTGCTCGAGTTCGGGTACGAATGGAAGCAATTCCAAATTTGGAAAAAACAATTGGTCCAGGGATTTCCGAAGCCTTAGTACGAAGTGCCCAACTGCTTCGCGATGATGCTGATGCTCTTGATCAGTGGAGCGAACAAGAGATTCTGGCTTTAGATCTAAAGGATTTGGAGTGCACTTACTTACTTGGTCTACCCAGGGCGATCCGTACAAGAATCCTGCGCCGGGCTATCTATGCCGCTGGTGCTCCGGCCGGATCCGTGAGCGCGGAGCATGTTGGGGCTGTTGAGGCGCTAATTTCGGCCTGGAACGGCCAAGGTCCCGCTCATTTGCCGGGCGGTGTGAAGGTTGAGCGTTTTTCGGGCAGACTTTCGCTCTCACGTCACCAACCATAGGGAGCACCGTGGATTTAGCAGCAGTCTCAGGCGATATCGAACGCGTCATAGTTACCGAAGAAGCTTTGCAAGCACGCATTAAAGAACTTGCTGCGCAGATCGATAAAGATTACGAAGGGCAAGATCTTTTATTGATTGGTGTATTAAAAGGTGCAGTAATGGCCGTTGCCGATCTTTCCCGTGCGCTGCAGCGCCATGTTGAAATGGATTGGATGGCGGTTTCTTCATATGGTTCAGGAACAAAATCAAGTGGAGTTGTACGAATCCTTAAAGATCTTGACCGTGACATCACCGGACGCAATGTATTGATCGTTGAAGATATTGTGGATTCAGGTTTAACACTTTCATGGCTAAAATCAAATCTCGAATCACGCGGAGTTGGTAGCGTCGAAATTCTTTCCATCTTGCGCAAGCCAGAGGCTGCAAAAGTTCATGTCGATGTTAAATACGTTGGCTTTGAAATACCAAGTGATTTCGTCATTGGCTACGGCCTAGATTTCGATGAAAAATACCGCAACCTTCCATTTATTGCCGTGCTTGCCAAGCACATGTACTCATAAGAATTCATTCCCCAAAGAAACGAGAAAAATAAGTTATGGCCGACGTTAAGAATCCAAAAAAGAAGAGTCCAATTAAAAAGAGTTTTTCTGGCAAAACACCTTCTAAAAAGCCAACAACTCGTTCTGGCCGGATTTTTCGTGGCCCTCTATTCTGGATTCTTGTTGCAATCTTCGGTGTTTCCATCTTTGGGCAAATCACTGCCGCCGGTAACCGCTACACACAGATTGAAACGTCGCAAGCACTTGATGCAATCGCGCAATCCAATGTTGAATCTGCAGAGATTGTTGATAAAGACCAAAAGATTCGATTGATTCTAAAATCAGGTTCAACAATCAAGGGTGCTACAAAAGTTGAAGCCTCATACGTTGCCCGACAGGAACCCACTCTGGTCGATGCGTTAACGGGAAATCCGCCTTCAAAAGGCTGGAATGTAAGGGTTCCATCGCAGTCATTACTAGTTTCATTTTTACTTTCGATCGTCCCCTTCTTGCTTATCGGCTTCCTATTTTTCTGGATGATGGGGCAAGCGCAAGGCGGGAATAAGGTATTTCAATTTGGTCGATCACGCGCCAAGCTGCAAAGTAACGACGTCCCAAAGACAACTTTTAAAGATGTTGCTGGTGCCGATGAGGCAATAGCCGAACTTGACGAGATTAAAGATTTCCTCGCCAACCCTGATAAGTACGGAGTATTAGGTGCGAAGATTCCAAAGGGTGTATTGCTCTTTGGTCCTCCCGGAACAGGTAAGACTTTGCTAGCTCGCGCCGTTGCGGGAGAAGCAAATGTTCCTTTCTACTCAATCTCAGGCTCTGACTTTGTTGAAATGTTTGTAGGAGTTGGCGCTGCACGCGTACGCGATCTTTTCAATCAAGCAAAAGAAAATGCTCCTGCGATTGTTTTCGTTGATGAAATCGATGCAGTTGGTCGTCAACGCGGTGCGGGTATGGGCGGCGGACATGATGAACGCGAGCAAACTCTTAATCAACTATTAGTTGAAATGGATGGTTTTGAAGAGAACACCAAAGTAATTCTAATTGCCGCTACAAACCGTCCAGATGTTTTGGATCCAGCGTTATTGCGTCCTGGTCGTTTTGATCGTCAAATTGCAGTTGATCGACCAGATCTCAAAGGACGTGAAGCCATTCTTGCAGTTCATGCAAAAAATAAACCACTTAGTGATGATGTAAAGCTTGTTGATTATGCACGTCGCACCCCAGGCTTTACGGGTGCAGATCTTGCAAATGTTTTAAATGAGGCAGCTCTACTTACTGCACGTGAAGAGAAGAAAGTTATTGGCAACAAAGAACTTGATGAATCAATTGATCGCGTAATGGCTGGACCACAGCGTAAATCAAGGATTATGAGCGATTCTGAGCGTCGAGTAACGGCTTATCACGAAGCTGGTCACGCACTTGTGGCTCATGCATTGCCACATACTGATCCAGTTCACAAAATTACAATCATGCCGCGCGGTCGTGCCCTTGGGTACACCATGGTTTTGCCGGATGAGGATAAATATTCAACCACGCGTAACGAACTTCTTGATCAATTATCTTATTCATTAGGTGGACGCGCAGCTGAAGAGTTGATTTTCCATGATCCCTCTACTGGGGCATCAAATGATATTGAAAAGGCAACTTCACTTGCCCGCGCGATGGTTACCCAGTACGGAATGACTGAAGCTATCGGTGCTATCAAATTAGGCGGAGCAAGCTCAGAACCATTCCTCGGTCGTGACTACGGACATCAACGTGACTACTCAGAAAATATCGCAGCAGTTGTTGATCGTGAGATTCGCACATTGATTGAAAATGCACACCAAGAAGCATTTGATATTTTGGTCGCAAATCGTAAGATTCTTGATGAGATGGTAATCGAACTTCTTGAAAAGGAAACTCTCAACAAAGAAGAGATTGAAGTAATCTTTAAAAAGGTTCGTGCAGTAACTCCGCGACCAGCTTGGACAGGTTCTCCAACTCGAATTCCATCAGAGCAGCCACCAGTAGATGTACCTGATAGAGCTGTTGAAGCAGTTGTCGAAGTTAAAAAGCCAGCACGTCGGAAGAAGGCAACAAGTGACGATAAGTAAAGTTTCTGTCACCGATGGACGCGCATCTGGTCCATACGATCAGGAACGTGCCGAAAAAGCGGTACGCGAATTACTTTTGGCTCTTGGAGAAGATCCCGATCGTGAGGGGTTAAAAGCAACTCCTGCTCGTGTTGCACGTGCCATGAAAGAAAACTTTGAAGGACTGTGGCAATCACCTGAAGATGTTTTGACAACAACTTTTGATATTGGCCATGAAGAGCTTGTTATTGTGCGTGATATCGAGGTTTTCTCGCACTGCGAGCATCACTTAACGCCTTTCCATGGCGTAGCACACGTTGGTTATATTCCAAGTGGAAAGATTACGGGGCTTTCAAAGATTGCTCGCTTAGTTGATATGTACTCGCGACGTCCTCAGGTACAAGAGCGGCTCACTACTCAAATCGCTGATGCCATGGTTGATATCTTGAATCCTCTCGGGGTTATTGTGATTATTGATTGTGAGCATCTTTGTATGTCAATGCGCGGTGTTAAGAAATCACACGCCCGAACTACTACTAGCGCAGTTCGTGGAGTTCTACAAAATACCGCTACACGCGCCGAAGCTGTCAGTTTAATTACAAATCGGTAACCACCATGATTGTCATGGGTATTTTGAATGTCACCCCCGATTCATTTGCCGATGGAGGACGTCACAATAGTTTTGATGCCGCAGTTATTCGCGGGCAAGAAATGTTAGCGCAAGGTGTTGACATCATTGATATAGGCGGAGAGTCAACTAAACCCGGCGCCGAACGTGTGCCCGAAGCAGAAGAACTAACACGTGTAATTCCAGTTATAGAAGCGTTAGCCAAACTTGGTGCGCGAATTAGTATTGACACAATGCGTGCAAGTACTGCTAAAGCTGCCATCGAGGCAGGTGCGCAGATTATTAATGATGTTAGTGGGGGTTTAGCAGACCCTGAGATGTTAATTACCGCCGCACAATTAAATCTTCCCTACATTGCCATGCACTGGCGAGGTCATTCCAAAGATATGAATTCGCGTGCGGTTTATGGTGATGTTGTAGTTGATGTTATCTCTGAATTACAAGAACGAATAAGTGCGGCGTTGTCGGCTGGAATCACAAAAGAAAATTTGATAATCGATCCGGGACTAGGTTTTGCTAAAGAATCTCACCACAACTGGGAAATCATTGAATCTATTGATCAATTTGTTGCCATGGGTTACCCGGTTCTAGTTGGCGGATCACGCAAACGTTTCTTAGGCGGAGATAACCCCGATTCACGCGAAGCGGCAACTATTGAACTCACTAAGCGTCTTGCTCACTCAGGCATCTGGGGAGTTAGAGTTCACTCCGTGAAGCCACATAAGGAAGTATTAGGTTTATGAGCGATCAGATAATTTTGTCAGCGATTCATGGCTTTGGATATCACGGATTATTTGAGCACGAACGCCGCGATGGACAGGATTTCTTTGTTGATGTCGTCATGTCAATAGATTTAGCGGCAGCATCACAAAGCGATTCAATTGATGACACCGTAAATTATGCCGAGATTACCGATTTAGTTGTTTCCGAGATCACTTCTGACCCTGTTAACCTCATTGAAAAACTTGCCGGTCGAATTGCGGAACGAATTCTTATCTCGCATGTGAAAGTTTCCAACGTGACAGTAACTGTTCATAAACCACAGGCTCCAGTTGCTGCACAATTAAAAGATATTGCAGTGCAGGTGACACGGCAACGATGAAGGCAGTAATTGCACTTGGGGCAAATATTGGCCAACCAATAGAGAATTTAGATCTAGCTGTATCGCTCTTGAAGGAAGCAACGGATTTTCAAAAAGTTTCTTCGTATTATTCAACCGAGCCAGTGGGTGGACCAGAACAACCAGATTATTTGAATGCAGTGTGCATAATTGAAAGCGAACTACCAGCTATTGACTTGCTCTCTTTGTTACATGGAATTGAAAAAACTATGGGCCGCGAGCGGATTGAACATTGGGGACCACGCACCATTGATCTGGACTTGATTCAATATGGATCCTTACTGAGTATGAGCGACGAACTTCAACTTCCGCATCCGCGGGCACATGAAAGACGCTTTGTTTTAGAGCCTTGGTTTGAGATTGATCCCGAGGCGATTCTGTTAACCCACGGGAAAATCTCTCATCTTTTGGAGCAATTGCCCAAGTAGACGTAAACTTAGCCATATCTTGCCCGGTACCTGAAAGGACTGGAGCCACACGATGACTGTATTAGTTCCGACTATGGGCGCCCTTCATAAAGGCCACCAAGCGTTAATTAAGCGCGCCCGAACTTTAAGCAAAGAGGTTGTTGTCAGCATCTTTGTTAATCCACTTCAATTTGAAAATAGCGATGATCTTGAGAAATATCCGCGCAGTCCAGAAAAAGATATTCAATTGGCAACTTTGGCTGGGGCGACAGAAGTGTGGATGCCTGATTATGAAGAGATCTATCCAGGTGAAATCAAAAGATTAAGTGCAGGTGCATTGGGCAAGAAATTTGAAGGCCAATCACGACCTGAACATTTTGATGGAGTAGTCACCGTTGTTAACCGTCTCTTTGAAATTGTGAAACCCACAACGGCAGTATTTGGTGAGAAGGATTTTCAGCAGTTAACGATTATTAAAGCGATGGATAGCAAGGTCGAAATTATCGGTGTTCCAACAGTGCGTGAATTTGATGGCTTGGCACTTTCATCTCGAAATGTGCGGTTAACCGAACATGGCCGCATATCGGCAAATGTTATTCATCGCGCATTAGCCGCTGCACATTTAGCTCCAACAGTTTCAATCGCGCAGGAGATTATTGATACAACTCTTGCTACCGAAGTTGGATTTAAGCGCGATTACGCTGCGATAGTTGATGAGGATTCATTTGAAATTGCCACCAATGACACACGCCATAAACGCGCGATTATTGCCGGTTGGATTGATGGAGTCCGTTTAATCGACAACATGAAAATGGGAGGCTAAATGTTATTAACTATCGATGTAGGTAATACCAATACCGTGCTCGGAGTATTTAATGGCACCGAACTTGTCCGTTCTTGGCGCGTAAAAACCGATCCACGTAGTACGGCCGATGAACTGTGGCTTCAATTCCGATCACTCGTCGATGGATACAAAATCACTGGGCTCTCCGTATGTTCTACGGTTCCTGCAACTTTGCGCGAGCTTCGATCGATGATCGATGACTATTTTTCAGATATCCGTGTAACTATCGTTGAA
>SESG01035688.1_pt1 | contig 10084 bp, 12 predicted proteins | sample 3171421 | NCBI WGS metagenome assembly SESG01 (sample SAMN10866946, study PRJNA518727) | freshwater metagenome | biome: subpolar coniferous forest; feature: holomictic lake; material: water; isolation source: holomictic Lake 227, 6 m and 8 m depth | place: Canada: near Kenora, Ontario | collected... | reverse complement strand
ATATCGGCGGATGTTTTTAATAATAATTGATAATTGGTATTTCAGAAACAAGAGCAAATATACCCTAAGTATCATACTGTTTGAAAACTAAGTCAAATAATTTTAAATAAATAACATCATAAATTTTGAAGTGTCAAATGTATAAATTGGATCAATTAAAATATTATATTGTGTAAATTTTAACAGCAAAATAATCTATATTTTATTTAGTATTTTTTATATAAAGGACATTTTTTATAAAGGACATTATATACAGAATGTCCTTTATAAATTTAGATAATATAGCCTTATTTTTTCTGGTAATCTTTCTATCGAGTAACGGAGCATGGTTCTAGGCATTTCTTTATTGTGAGTATTTAAATACTCAATTAAATCTTTTTCCGATACTCTTTTACCTACTTCTCGGAGCATCCACCCACAAGCTTTATGTATAAGATCATGCTCATCTTTCATCAATATGTCTACAATTTTAAAAGTCCAATCACTCTCATTATTGTATATAAAAGCAAAAGTGCTAATAATCGCTATTCTTCTCTCCCAGAGATTATTTGATTTAGCTAACTTTATTAAAATTTTCCTGTTATTCTTTATAAGATAATCTCCTAATATATATCCAGCTGATAGATCTACTAAGTCCCAATTGTTAATATATTTGGTGTGTTTTAAATAAAAATTAACTATTTCCTTTTTACTTTTATCATTATTTAAGGATTGTTTTTTTAGTAATTTATATTTTTGCACTAAAATTAGCAGGGCTACAAGTCTTACTTCATGGTATTTATTTTCTAAAAGTTTAGATACTTCATTTAATGATAAATTTGTATATTTTAGAGCTATCTGGCGTGATACAGGAACGGTTATTCCTAAGAATATATCTCCTTCGCCGTATTGACCCTTACCAGTTTTAAAGAAATGAGATAAAATTTTAGATTTATTATTATCTTTATATTTATTGATTTCTTTGAGTAAGGAATTTAAATTAAGAGTATTAGCTTTAGACATATAGATATTATATAAAAGAATTTCCCAAACACATAGTTTGGGAAATCTAGATATATTTATTATATTATTTCTTAACGTATTTAACTGAATCACTGTGTTCAGTTATATTTGATCTCCGTTCCGTTATAAATGTGTATATTATAACAAAAATTGCATACACAAATAAAATGAAATACAGGTAGCTTGCCAAGCCAGAGGTTACTAAGGTCTTGTGTAGTGAGTATATGATTATAAACAAATCAAATATTATAAGACTCGAGATTAAATCATATCTCCATGTGTCTTCTGTCGTTGATTCCATTGAAATAATATTAGTTTAATAAACTATACGCCTATTAGTTCTAATGTCAATTATTTATATATTATTTAATTACCTTAAATTTAATTATAGATATATTTTTTGTATTATCATCATAGGAGTATGAAAATGTGGCCTTGCTTTGTATGTGACCATCTTCATATACGACTCCTCCTTGTTTCATTACGGGGTCGACATTTACAGACATAACATTCCAACTTCCCCCTAGGACAGGTTTATTGGTTGCTATATTTTTAATATTATCTTGTATATACTTTTCCACTAGTATCTTTTCATCTAAATAGACACAGTCATATTGGCTCAATGACTCATTGTAAAATAATTTAGACTTATCTTTGTATATATAAACTCCATCTCCTCTATCTACCATATCTCCAGCCCCCGCAGAGGCGCTACCATCTCCAAATTCAATAGAAAGCTCTTCTTTATTTTTCATACCTTCACCAAAGGAGTCCCACCATACGTCCGCATTTCGAGACATAGAAGTCTTATCTACAGGCCCAACTGTACCTTCAAAAGTTCCTATTTTAGAATCCTTTTCTGCTGGAATACTATAAAATTCGCCTGTGACTTTATCGTCTAGGATACTTAATTTAATCCACGTTTTATCAAAGAATCCTCTATCTGTCTTAATCAATCTAAAATAGCACATATCAATAGGCTCTTTTACTTCATTCATTATTGGTACAGTATTTTCTTGTATTATGATTTTAGGTTTTTTATTAGAAAGAATACTCATCGTAACACTACCGATAATAACGATAATAAGTAGAAATATAAAAATTAATTTGATATTTGTTTTCATATCTATATTATACCACTAATATATTCCTTTGAGTAAAATTACTTATTTAAAAAGAAAAACGACCGTAGAATAAATATCTACAGTCGTATCGTTATTTTTTTGAAGGCGTCTTCAATATAAGATAAACTGATATTGCTCCAAAATAGATTGGGTAGTACCAAAGCGGAGCAGACTCCATTTTGATTCTAGGGTCGTCTGCTGTTGGGAAAATCATACAAAAAAGTATGAGTCCTAACAATAGCCAAATCATAGGATGGATTACTTTAAAATCCATTCTAATGTTACCTGCTTCAAAAATTCCATTTTCAAAACTAAAATTTTTCATATCAATATATATTTAAAAATTTGTTTTTATTTTAATTCCCTTACATTATAGCATAAATATATGCTATTTGTCAATATCTATGATTTCCTTTTATTTTCTAGGTATTTTCGGTTTTTTAGCTTTTCAGGGAGTAAATCCTTTGAAGTATACTTTTCATACTCTTTTCCATATCCAAGCTCTTTATTAAGTTTTGTCGTAGGGTTTCTAATTATAAGTGGAATAGGAAGATTACCATAGCTAATAGCATCCTCTTTTGACTTTAGGTAAGCATCATTTGCTCTACGGTCCTTTGGAGCCTCAGATAAGTAGACTACTCCATGAGCGAGGTTTATAGCGCATTCTGGCATTCCTATTGTCTCGACTGCTCTAAAGACTGCATTGGCTACGACTAGAGCTGTTGGAAGTGCTAGACCTATATCTTCACTTGCAAAGATGACCATACGACGAGCGATAAACTTTGGATCCTCGCCGGCAACAAGCATACGGTTCATATAGTAAAGAGCAGCATCGGGCTGGGAGGCTCTCATACTTTTTATGAAAGCACTGATGGTATCATAGTGCTCACTCCCCTTTTTGTCATAACGGAGGAATTTTGATTGAAGTGTATTTTTAAAATTTTCAATTGTAACCTCTCCGTATAATGAAATAGTATTTTCTATCATTGATAAAGCTTGGCGTGCATCTCCTTTAGACATAGATATGAGCCACTCAACTGCATCTTTCTTCATCTTATGACCAGTACTTTTGAAAATCCTTCGCATATCATCGTCCGTGAGTTCTTCTAATACGAAAACTCGACAGCGAGAAAGTAGCGCTGGTATGACTTCAAAACTTGGGTTTTCAGTTGTAGCACCTATCAATATTAATTTTCCACTTTCTACATAAGGAAGAAGAAAATCTTGCTGAGCTTTGTTGAAACGATGAATTTCATCTAGAAACAATATTCTAGGACCTAAAAGAGTGCCACTGTTGCCACCTTCTACTATTTGTCGTATGTCGTCTTTACCAGCTGATACAGCTGAAAGCTCGTGATAGTCAGCATTTAGTACCTTGGCATAGATGCGAGCTAGGGTTGTCTTTCCGACTCCTGGTGGCCCCCACAGTATAAAGGAAAAGATATGCTTTTTACTGATAGCTATCGCTAAAGGTTTACCTTCTCCCACGAGATGTTCTTGACCTATGAATTCTTTTAAGTTTTTTGGGCGTATCTTTGATGCTAGTGGTTCCATCCCGTTAGAAGCAGGTCGCGATCTCTATGTTTTATTCGCAATTTAACCTACTGATTACTATTAAATAATATAAATATTCGAATCTCGTATTTCGTGACCGCGGCTTCTAACGGGATCCATAATATTTGAATTATACCATTACAGTCATACTAGTCACGTTGACTGAAGATAAAGAAAGTATTATAAATAAATAGAATGTCTAACTAAAAACTAAATGCCATGGAAACAAATGTAGTAGCCTTCATTATAATTTTTTGCTCCTTTTTCTTATTTCTTTTTTTTATTACTGACAAGTCTCCGTTTAACTTGGTATATAAAATTAGGCGGTGGTTTACTCGTCGTATTAATCAAATTATTTTCTTTTTTGAATACAATCTTAATCAAATAAGAATTGTTTTAAGAAGAGAATTTAATGACTAAGTTCTCTTAATGTTCAAAACAAAAGCCCTCATATAACTTATATTATGAAGGGCTTTTATTTTTCTATTTTCTATATTTTCTGTTCTTCCACTTGTCTGCAATCTTCACCCGATTGAGAGATCTTTCAAGTTCAGATTCAAAGTGTTCGAAGTCTACTATTTCATTATTGATAGCCTTCTTTCGTAATTCTTCTGCTTTGGCTTTTGCTTTCTCTATAACTTCGTCTGATATGTCGCCTACATGTTCAGCAAAGTCTGCGAGTATTGCTACTTCAGTGACACCTTTCTCGTTTGCTTTTACTTCTACGAATCCTCCTACTACGGCTATTGGTAGGTGTTCTCCATTTACAAAAGCTACGATATCACCAGAAGAAAGAGGTGCAATAAGAGGTATATGATCTGCTAGGACAGTAATCTCACCTTCTTTTGTAGGTATAGTTACCTGTTCTACCATCTCTTCGATGATTAGCTTCTCTGGTGTTACGATTTTAAGTTGTAATAGTTTAGACATATTGTTTAATATTTTTCTAGAAACTAAATACTAGCTACTAGAAACTAATTTTTATATAGCACCTTTCATATAAAATTCGTTTTCTGAAAGAGCATCATGCTTACCTTCTAGTATTTCTTTGAAAGATCTGATCGTTTCTTTTAGAGGAACATATTGACCTGGAGTACCTGTGAATTGCTCTGCAACGAAGAATGGTTGAGATAGGAATTTTTGAATCTTACGAGCACGAGATACGAGAGCCTTGTCATCTTCAGAAAGTTCTTCCATACCCAATATAGCAATGATATCCTGTAGATCCTTATAACGTTGTAAGACACGCTGAACTTCACGGGCAACTTCATAGTGTTCTTTACCTACGATGTGTGGGTCAAGAATTGTAGATGAAGAGTCAAGTGGATCAACAGCTGGGTAGATACCTATCTCAGTAAGAGAACGGTTCAACACAACAGTAGAGTCAAGGTGAGAGAACGTAGTAGCTGGAGCTGGGTCTGTAAGGTCGTCAGCTGGCACGTAGACAGCTTGAACAGAAGTAACTGAACCTTTATCTGTAGATGTAATTCTTTCTTGTAAGTTTCCCATCTCTGTTGAAAGAGTTGGCTGGTAACCCACAGCAGAAGGAATACGGCCTAGTAAGGCTGACACCTCAGAGCCTGCTTGTGTAAAGCGGAAGATATTGTCGATAAAGAAAAGAACGTCCTTGCCTTCTTGATCACGGAAGTATTCAGCCATTGTAAGACCTGAAAGAGCTACACGTAGACGAGCACCAGGCGGTTCATTCATCTGTCCGAACACCATGGCTACTTTATCGAGAACTTTAGAATCTTTCATTTCGTGGTAGAGGTCGTTACCTTCACGAGTACGTTCACCAACTCCGGCGAATACAGAATACCCTCCGTGGTTACTTGCGATGTTGTGGATGAGCTCTTGGATGACGACAGTCTTTCCAACTCCAGCTCCACCGAAGAGTCCGACTTTACCACCTTTTAGAACAGGACAAATCAAGTCAATAACTTTGATACCAGTCTCAAGAATTTCAACTTTAGTAGCTTGAGAGACAAATTCTGGTGCTTTGCGGTGAATAGAAGAACGCTTGTCTGTAGTGATAGCCTTTCCGTCATCGATAGCATTACCTAGCACGTTGAATATTCTACCCAATGTCTCTGTTCCTACTGGAACTGATATAGGAGCACCTGTATCTGTGACTTCCATACCACGAGCAAGACCATCAGTAGTATCCATGGCTACAGCACGAACAACTCCACCACCTATGTGCTGCTCTGTCTCAAGGATAACTTTTATATCTCCGTTCATTACTGAAAGAGCATTGTATATTTCTGGGATTTCTCCTTCGAAATAAACGTCGACGACTGGACCTATGATTCTTTTGATTGTACCTGTTTTCATATATTTAATAATATTTATAATTTGTTAATAATGCTAATAATATTTTTTATTTAAAATTCTTAATTCCTAATTATTAATTTTTAATTAATAGAAGCCATACCTGCACTGATCTCTGATATCTCTTGAGTGATGCTTGCCTGACGAGCTTTGTTAAATACTAATGTGAGGTCATCTATCATCTCTCCTGCGGCCTCTGATGCATTCTTCATAGCCATCATACGGCTCGATTGTTCACTAGCACTGGACTCAAGGATCATATGGTATATCTGCATTCGGACTAACTTTTCTGCTAAAGATTCTACTATTTCATTCATATCTCCTTCAAAAATATATGGCACTTTATTTTCAGTTGGAACTTTATCTTTTACTTTGGATTCTTCTCCTAACTCATTGATCAGATCTTTTATTTCTTGTTTCTTGATCGGGAGTATTTGTTTTACATTTGGTTTTTGATTTAATGCTGATATGAAGTCTGTATATGCTATATAGACCTTCTTGTAAATACCTTTTTTATATTCATCAATTATTATCTTAGAAAGTGGCATTATATCTGAGAGGACACTATTGTCAGGTAAATCCAAGAATGAAGCTATGACTGATGAACCCGTACGGCGCATGGCATGGTCTCCCTTCTTTCCAATTGTTATTATATCGAGATCATTCATATCTATTTTCTTCAATTCAGAAATAGTTTTCTTTATTATCTGAGAATTGTAGGCACCACAGAGTCCTCCATTTGATGTTATAAGGACAAATAAAGTTTTCTGTTTACTATTTGGAATCTCTTTGAAGAAGGGGCTTGTAGTCTCATCTAGCCTTTCAGAAAGAGAAGTTAATAAATCCCAAGAATAATTGGCATATAAACGAGAAGACACAGCTTTAGAAATTGCACGCTTCATCTTTGAAGCCGCTACGAGTTCCATCGCTTTTGTGATCTTCTTTGTGTTCTTCACACTTTTTATTCTTTGTTTTATTTCTTTTGTTCCTGCCATAAATTAATTTATTTTTATAAATACGAAATAAGTTTCATTTTCTCCTTCAACTAATTCTATCTCCAAACTATCTTTAACCTCTGAGAATTCTGGAGCATTTTTGTATTTATTTACAATGTCTTCTTTTGTCTGAAATTGCTCAGTTTTAAACATAAAACCCTCATTATTATTATTTTTAGAAGAAACTCCTCTAGTCTCATACAAACCATCTGTTCGGTAATAAGTGAAACCTTTCAATTTCATCTCTTCAATAATAGTTTCTAATTTTGTTTTTGGCCTTCCTTCCATCATAATATTTATTTATTAAAACTTGCTACGAAATCAGCTATCGCTTTCTTAAGTTCTGCTTCACCTGCTTCTGTCCACATTCTTGTCTCAGTTACTTCTTTGTAGAAAGTTTTTGCATTCATACTTGCGTATTCAGCTAAGCCTGCTTCAAATTCTTTTACTTTATCAATCTTAACTTCATCTAGAAATCCATTGATAAGAGCATAGAGAGTTACGATTTGGTCTACAGTTCCTACTGGAGCATACTGAGGCTGCTTCAATACTTCCACTGCTCTCTTTCCTCTTTCTAGTTGTTTCTTCGTTCCTTCATCTAGGTCTGAACCAAATTGTGAAAATGCTTCAAGTTCACGGAACTGAGCAAGGTCAAGCTTGATCTTACCAGCGACTTTCTTCATAGCTTTGATCTGGGCTGTACCTCCTACACGTGACACTGAAAGTCCAACGTTTACAGCTGGGCGAATACCTTTGTAGAAAAGATCTGTTTCAAGGAAGATCTGTCCATCTGTAATAGAAATAACATTTGTAGGAATATATGCAGATACGTCTCCGGCTTGAGTCTCAATGATAGGTAATGCAGTGATTGATCCACCTCCGTATTCTTTATTCCTCCTACAAGCACGTTCAAGTAAACGAGAGTGCAAGTAAAAAACATCTCCAGGGTAAGCTTCACGACCTGGTGGGCGACGAAGTAAGAGTGATATCTCACGGTAAGCCACAGCGTGCTTTGAAAGATCATCGTAAATGATTAAAACATCTTTTCCTTGATCCATAAAGTATTCAGCGATAGATACTCCTGCGTAAGGTGCTATGTATGCTAGAGCTGCTGGTTCAGATGCTCCTGCTGAAACGATGACAGTATATGCCATAGCTCCACCTTCTTCTAGTCTTGTCTGAAGTTTACGAAGTTTTGAATCTTTCTGACCGATTGAAACGTAAACACAGATCATGTCTTGGCCTTTTTGATTTAGAATTGTGTCGATAGCGATAGCTGTCTTTCCTGTCTGGCGGTCTCCGATGATAAGCTCACGCTGTCCACGGCCGATAGGGATAAGAGCATCGATAGCTTTTATACCAGTCTGAACTGGCTGGTCAACTGAAAGACGAGTGATAACTCCAGGAGCAACTTTCTCAATAGGGTTTCTCTTGTCTGTTTTTATTGCACCCTTACCATCTATTGGCTCACCGAGAGCATTTAATACTCTGCCTGTTTGTAAGTCTGATACTGGAATAGAGAGGATTTGGCCTGTAGCCTTCACTACTTCACCTTCATGAATCTTTGAAAAGTCTCCTAATATGATGATACCTGCAGTATCTTCTTCAAGGTTAAGGGCTACTCCTATAGATCCACTAGCAAATGAGACCATTTCTGATGCTTTTAAGTCTGCTAATCCTGAGACACGAGCAATACCATCAAATATCTCTACGACATGTCCAACTTTCTCAACCTTTATATCTGATTGAAATTTCTCTATTTGTTTTCTTAAATTCTCTACAATGTGGTTTTTGGTAGTCATATTAGTTTTTATTTAAATAATTTTTTAATTGATGTATTTTGTTTGATAATGTCGTATCTATAATGTCGTCTCCTATCTCAATCTTGATTCCTCCTAGTAATTTTGGATTTGTTTCTTGCTCCATAATTACTTCATTTGCTTTATATTTCTTCTTTATGAAATCTTCTACTTCTTTTTTACTTTCTTCTTTTAATTTTTCACTGGAGCTAACTCTAGCTTTTATTATTCCATTCTTTTTATTTATTATATTCTCCAATTCCTCAAGTATTTCTTTCTTTTTTCCTAGTAAATTTTTATCTCTGATGAATATAACACTCTTCTCTACGATAGAGTTGAGTTCTATACCCTCTTTATCTAAAGAGGAGTCGTATATCGCATGAGCTAAATTTTTAATTGAAATACTTGCCATAAAATTTATATTTTCTTTATTTGTTCTAATGCTTTTTTATCAAAATTTTCATCCTTATGTGATTCTAATAGTTTCTCTGTCGCCTTAACAACAAGAGATACTATTTCTCCCTTAGCTTCCTCTATGATTTTAATTTTTTCAGATTCAAGAGTCTTTTTGCCTGAAAGTATCATATTTTCTACTTCTTTTTTAGCATCTTCTATTATTATTTTCTTTTTATCTTCGGCTTCCTTTTTTCCTTCCAAGAAAATTTCATGAGCTTCTGTTCGAGCTTTTGCGATGACCTCATTGTATTCTTCCTTGGTTTTAGCTAGTAATGCTTGATTGCTTTTGGCATCGTTGAGACCTCCTTCGATGGAATTAGTTCTCTCTGACATTATTTTCTTTATTGGTTTTAAAGCAAAGAAATAGATAAGTAGAAAAATTAAGCCAAAGTTAATAGCTTGAGCAATGATGATTTTCCAGTCAATATGAAATGTCGTTATAAATGAGTCCATGATTTTATAATTACTAATTATTAATTACTTATTATTAATTTTGAATGCAAGAAGCTTTTGCTCCTTACTCCTAGTCACTTGTTGTATCCTAGTCCGAATAAATGATAGAAATTCAGACGGACAAGGAAACAAATGTCTAGATGTAAATAGTAAAAACTACTTAATAGAAAATGCGATAACAAGTGCGTAAATAGCGATAGCTTCAGCGAAGGCTGAGGCGATAAGCATAGGTACGAACACTTTTCCTGAAGCTTCTGGGTTGCGACCAATCGCTTCCATAGCTTTTGCACCGATCATACCGATACCAATAGCTGGTCCGATAGCTCCTAGTCCGATAGCGATTGCTTTTGCAAATAATGCTGCTGCTGCT
>SESG01020564.1_pt1 | contig 10088 bp, 9 predicted proteins | sample 3171421 | NCBI WGS metagenome assembly SESG01 (sample SAMN10866946, study PRJNA518727) | freshwater metagenome | biome: subpolar coniferous forest; feature: holomictic lake; material: water; isolation source: holomictic Lake 227, 6 m and 8 m depth | place: Canada: near Kenora, Ontario | collected... | reverse complement strand
TTCGCGGGCGGTCAGGGTGATCTTGACGGGAAAGCCATCCGCATTGCCCATATGGGCGCGGTGGATGAGTATGATATTTTGACGGGGTTGTCGTGCCTTGAGAAAGTTCTTAAAGAGGCAGGCCACCGGTTTGAATTGGGCGCCAGCCTTTCGGCGGCTCAAAAAGTATTAAATGCTTAATTTTAACAAAGATTATGCCAGGAGCGTTGTATGACAAAAATGAAAATATTAGTCAGTGATAAACTGGCGGAAGAGGGTCTCAGTATCCTTAAAGAGGGGGATGCTTTTGAGGTTGATTGCCGTTATGACCTTAAGCCGGAACAGCTTAAGGCGATCATTGCCGGTTATGATGCTCTTATTGTCCGTTCGGGCACCCAGGTGACGGCGGAGATCATTGATGCGGCGGCCCGGCTGAAGGTGATAGGCCGCGCCGGTGTCGGCCTTGATAACGTGGATCTCAAAGCCGCGACCAAAAAGGGTATTATTGCCATGAATACGCCCGGCGGCAACACGACATCCACGGCGGAGCATGCGTTCAGCTTGATCATGGCGCTGGCGCGCAATATCCCCCAGGCGCATGGTTCGATGAAAGCTGGTAAATGGGAGCGCGGGAAATTTCAGGGTGTCGAGCTTTATGGCAAGACGCTGGGGGTCATCGGCCTGGGGCGTATCGGTTCAACGGTAGCCAAGTTTGCCCAGGGGTTCGGCATGTCGATCAAGGCGTATGATCCTTTTCTTTCAGCTGAAATGGCGGCCAAGAGGGGGATTGTGATGGCGTCTCTCGAAGACCTTTTTAAGAATTCCGATTTTATTACGGTGCATGTCCCCAAGACAGATGAAACCAAAGGCATGATTGGTGAAAAAGAAATCAATCTGATGAAGAAAACAGTGCGCCTGGTTAATTGTGCCCGGGGGGGGATCATTGATGAGGCGGCACTGGTGCAGTCGTTGGCGTCAAAACGTATTGCCGGCGCGGCGCTCGATGTTTATGATGAAGAGCCGCCTGCGGCGGATCAACCGCTGCTTAAGTTTGATACGTGTGTGCTGACCCCGCATCTCGGCGCATCTACGGCGGAAGCGCAGGTTAATGTGGCTATTGAGATCGCGTATACGGTCAGAGATGCTTTATTGGGTAAAGGCATTCGTAACGCTGCTAATTTTCCGTCGCTGGATGCTGAATCTTATAAGGTGCTTGAACCGTACATTGACCTTGGCGACAAGCTTGGGAAATTCGCGGGACAGCTGGTGAACGGCGGACTTAAAGCCATTACGATCACGTATAGCGGGATTTTGTCAAAATACAATGTTTTACCGGTGACCATGTCTTTGGCTAACGGGGTGCTGAAGCCTATTCTGGCTGACAATGTCAATACCATTAACGCGGTTGACATTGCCAAAGAGCGTGGCATTAATATTGAGGAAATTCATTCAAGCGCCGAAGGTGAGTTTGTTAATGCCATCGCCCTTGAATTGGTTACAGATACGGAACGGTTGGAAGTGTGGGGTACGCTTTCGTCTAACCAGAAGGCCCGTATTGTTAAGGTCAATAATGTTTATGTTGAAGCTGTTCCGTCGGGGAATATTCTTTTTATCCGCAATAAAGATGTCCCTGGCATCGTGGGGGCCGTTGGGACGGCGCTGGGTAATGCTGGGATTAATATCGCCTATATTACTTTCGGGCGTGAAAAAGAAGGCGCGACGGCAGTCAGTGTTGTGAATGTTGATGGAGAAATGCCAGCTTCGGTTATTGAAGGGCTTAGAGCTGTTCCCGGTATTCAGTTTGTTAAAATGTTAAAAGTTTAACCCTCTTTTTTCAATAGGCAGAGGTAATGTTGAAATAACAACGCACATTTTTGTGCAAACGATGTCGTCGATAAAAGATGATATCGCACAATCCGGGTTCAAAGAATGGATTTTGATTTATTTATTTTTTTTGTTGTGGGGATCCAGGAAGCATTGGCGCCGACACATCTGGCAACGGCTGGGGTGCTGGCGTTAGGGTTGCTTTTCTTTAGGAAAGCTACTTCTTCTGTGGTGGCGGCGTATATATTAAATTTTCTGATTATTCTTTTGTTATCGGGTGTTGTTTTTAATTTAGGGGCGGCCACGACGCTGCATGCCTTGCCCTTGTTCAATGTTTTTACAACAGGAAGTTATTTTCTATTGGGTTTTGTTTTTTTGTTCGTCGGCGGGGTGTTCTGGCGTGATTGGCTGTTGATGTCGCGAGGGCAGGTTAGGAATTTGGCGCAATTTTTCGCATGCCTTTCAGTTAATAAGGGATTAGCAGGTTTGATCGGCACGCTGGTGTCTTTTTGGCTTGTGGTTATTTCTAATACCTGTCCGGCGGGGTATCATGCGCAATGGCAGGCTTCAATGGCTTTTTTGCCCGGGAGGCTTTTCAGTTCGTTGAGCGGCTTGTTTTTTTATGAAATTTTCCGGAATGCGTCAACGTTATTTGTTGTTGTTTTTTTTATGATGTTGCGGTTTTTGGGAACAAAGGATTTGGAATGCCGCAAGACGTTGGTTTCAATTATTTTGTCAGCATGTTATTTCGCTATGGGATGTGTATTGGTTTATTTTTTTTACAACAGGTTTTAGAAAAAGGAATGCCTGATGAATATTGTTGTCGTGGGGGCTCAATGGGGGGATGAGGGAAAAGGTAAGCTCATTGATATTCTTTCAAAAGATGTTGACGTCACTGTGCGCTATCAGGGTGGTAGCAATGCCGGCCATACTGTTATTGTGGGGCGCGAGCATTATGTTTTTCATCTTTTGCCATCGGCTATTTTACGTAGCGGCAAGGTGTGTGTGATTGGTAATGGTGTTGTGGTTGACCCTAAAGCTTTGCTGGAAGAGATCGACAGCCTTAAAAAACGCGGCATTATTGTCACGCCGGCACAGCTTAAAATTGCCGTCAACAGCCATATAGTTATGCCGTATCATCGTATTCTTGATGGTTTGCGTGAAAAAATGAGGGAACATCGTATAGGGACAACCGGGCGTGGGATAGGCCCGTGTTATGCGGATAAAGTGACGCGTTGTGGTATCCGGATGGTGGATCTTTTAAACTTACGGGTGTTCCGTGTCAAGCTGGAAGATAATTTACGCGAGAAAAATGAATACTTTAAAAAGGTTTTTGGTCAGGATGGTTTCACCATTGATAGTATTTATAAGGAATATGCGGGGTATGCGCGTCGTTTGAAGCCCTACGTGTGCGATACGGCTTTGTATGTCAATGATGCGATCGCACGGAAGAAATCAGTTCTTTTTGATGGGGCGCAAGGGGCGTTCCTTGACATTGATTTCGGGACGTATCCGTACGTGACATCATCTAATACAACGGTGGGGGGCGTTGCTTCTGGCAGCGGCGTGGCGCCGACGAAATTGGACAAAATTATTGCAGCCGTAAAAGCTTACACGACGCGAGTCGGCGAAGGGCCCTTCCCAACAGAATTTGACCGGAAGATGGAAGAGGAGATCCGTACCAAAGGGAAAGAATTCGGAGCAACCACCGGGCGCGCGCGGCGTTGCGGCTGGTTTGATAGTGTCCTGGTGCGTTATGCCGCAGTCACGGGAGGGTTTGACGAGCTTGCGATCATGAAGCTTGATGTTCTTGATGAACTTAAAACCATCCGTCTTTGCACAGCATATAAATATAAAGGCAAGATTTTTAAGGATTTTCAGCATGATTATGAGATTTTATGCGCTGCGAAGCCTGTTTATGAAGAGATGCCGGGGTGGCAGTCGCCTGTTGGCAGTATCCGTGAATATCGTAAGCTTCCTTTGCGCGCACGCGCTTACCTGGAGCGGATCGAGTCGTTGGTGGGGGTGCCGATTAAATTTATTTCCATCGGGTCAGATCGTGACGAGATTATTGTCCGTTAGGTGTGTGTTTGAAATACATTATTGCTTGAGGGGCATGATTTGAAGAATGCGTTAGTTGTCTTTATTTTTCTTGTTGCCGCCGTCAGCTTTTTTTTGTTGATCCGTTTTGGCCGCGAGAATACGGATATCACAAAAATACTGGAGCAGGAACGTTATAGCCGTATGAGTGCGGAAGAAGAGCTTCAGCGCGGGGAGTATCGTGTCAAAAAGCTGGAGGCAGACCTGCAGTCTACCCAGATCAGGCTTGCCAGGCTCCAGGAATCGATGGATAAAATCAAGGAAGAGAATATTCTTCTTAAGGCGGATATAAAGAAGGCAGAACGTCTTGGGCATTCACAGGAGAATGCGTTGCGCAAAGAGCTTCAGGTTACCGTTCTTGAGAAAGCGGCGTTGGAAAGCCGGCTGGGTAAAATGGCTGAAGAATTGCACAGGGCAAAACCTGATTCAACGCAGGAAAGTTTGCCTGTAGAGGTCGCGCGCTAGATTGTCTGGAATTATTACAGGGGGCAGCGTGAAGAAGATACCTGGGCACGTGGCAATCATTATGGACGGGAACGGGCGCTGGGCTAAAAAGCATGGCTTTGCCCGGACGCAGGGCCATGTCGAAGGTGTCAATCGTGTTGATGATATTGTTCTTGCCGCGTCATTGGCCGGGGTTAAAGTATTGACTCTTTATACGTTTTCTACAGAGAATTGGAAGCGCGACCCTTCTGAAGTATCGATGTTGATGCGGACCCTTGTTTCTGCTTTGAAGCAAAAATTGAAGAATTTATGCGCGAATAAAGTGCGTTTGTGTGTTTCCGGGCGCCGGGATGGCGTCCCTTTATTGGTTTTGCAGGCGTTTGATGAGGCGGTAGCGGTGACCCGGGGGAATCCTGGGATGGTGTTGAATATTGCCTTTAATTATGGAGGCAGACTTGAAATTTTGGATGCTGTCCGTTCTATTGCCCATGACTGTGTCAGCGGCAAGATTTCACCAGAGGCTGTTGATGAGGATCTTTTTGCGTCCCGGCTTTATACGGCGGGGCTGCCGGATCCTGATCTTTTGATCCGTACCTCCGGCGAAAAACGTATCAGTAATTTTCTTTTGTGGCAATTGTCTTACGCGGAATTTTATTTCACGGATAAGAATTGGCCTGAATTTACGGCGGAAGAGTTTAACCTGGCGCTGGAAGATTTCAGCCGAAGGGATCGCCGTTATGGGCTTGTTGCCTCCCAGGGAGATAAGGTATGAATCCGATGCGATGGATCAGCGGGGCTGTTGCGGTGGGATGTGTGGCTTTAGCCGCCTGGAATGCATGGTTTTTTATTGCGCTCATTTGTTTTTTGACAGTTGGCGGTTTGTACGAGTTTTTTTATTTGATAAAAAAGAAGGATATACCGATTTACAGTTATACGGGTATTTTTATCGGGATCATGATTCCTTTGTCTATTTTTACCCGCTTTGAATTGACAAGGAATTGGGAACTTTTACTTATTGTAAGTGGTTTTTTGATTATGCTTCTCCTGCAATTCAAACGTCAGGATAATCGCAATGCCATCCTTGGGCTTTCCACCACCCTTTTTGGCGTGCTTTATGTGTCGTGGTTTTTTAGTTTTATTGTTAAAATTCACCTTCTTTTACCTGGATTTGATGGCGCGAAGCTGGTGCTTTTTATTGTGGCGGTGACAAAGTCCGGGGATATTGGCGCGCTGTTGATTGGATCATGGCTGGGGAAGCATCCGCTTTTACCGCAGGTCAGCCCTAAGAAATCCATTGAAGGTGCGCTGGGGGGGTTGGCATGCAGTACTTTGACGGCAGTTCTGTGCCAGGCCTGGCTGCCGCCGCAGGTGTCGTTTTCAGCCGGTGCCGTAGCGCTCATAGGATTTTTCTTTGGTGGATTGGGTCAGCTTGGAGACCTATCCGAATCCATGATCAAACGGGATTGTAATGTGAAAGATTCCGGGAACCTTCTGCCGGGCATCGGCGGGATCCTGGATCTTATTGACAGCCTTCTTTTTTCTGCTCCGGCGTTTTACCTTTATATGAGTGCGACATTAAATCGTCTTTAAGATATGACAAAGAAACGTATCGCAGTGCTTGGTTCTACAGGGTCTATTGGACGTAACACGCTCAAGGTGATTGAGGATCATGCGGGTCGTTTCGAAGTAGCGGCGCTCACGGCATTTAATAATACCGTCGTGATGGAGGCACAGATCCGGCAGTTCAAGCCTCGATATGTGGCTATGGCTGCGGATAATATTCAGCGGTTAGCCAGAAAATACCCGGATGTAAAGTTTTATGATGCGCGCCGGGATATCCCGGAAATAGTCTCGTTGAAGGATGTTGATGTGGTTGTCATTGCTGTAACAGGTGCTGCCGGGCTTGCGCCTTTTTTGGCGGCGGCACGCGCAGGCAAGGTGATTGCGCCGGCGAATAAAGAAGCGCTGGTTATGGCTGGCGATATTATTATGCATGAGGTCCGGCGGCACGGTGCGGCAGTGATTCCGGTGGATAGCGAGCAGAGCGCGATATTCCAGTGCCTTGAGGGGAGGGCTATTAAAGATGTGCGCTGCATTCATTTGACAGCGTCCGGGGGCCCATTGCGCGATGTGCCGCGTAACCGGCATGACCGTTATAAAATTAAAGATATTTTGGCGCATCCGCGATGGGATATGGGTGTTAAGATTACCGTTGATTCGGCGACCATGATGAACAAAGGGTTTGAAGTTATTGAAGCACAGCGTCTTTTCGGCGTTGGGGTTCGTCAGATCAGTGTCCTGGTTCATCCTGAAGCTGTTGTTCATTCGATGGTTGAACTGAATGACGGAGCAGTTCTCGCTCAGCTGGGTGTGACCGATATGCGTTTACCGATCCAGTATGCTATGACATATCCGGAGCGCTGGCCGACAGGTACGAAGAGGCTTGATCTTGCTTCTTTAGGGCAGTTGACGTTTGCCAAACCGGATCTTGACAGATTTCCGTCATTGGCCCTGGCGTATGAAGCGGCGAGGCTTGCCGGGACGATTCCTGCGGTTTTAAATGCGGCGAATGAAGTGGCGGTGGATGCTTTTTTACGGGAGAGGATTTCTTTTACTGGGATGCATACTATCGTTGAAAAAGTTGTTTTGAAACAACGCAATATCCGCAAGCCGGGGCTTGAGGATATTGAACAGGCTGATACGGCGGGGCGAGTGCGCGCGGCTGAATACATAGAAAGGCTGACATGACGTTTCTCATATTTGTTTTTATTCTTGGTTTCCTGATTGTGGTGCATGAAGCAGGGCACTTCTGGATGGCTCGCCGTAAAGGTGTCCGCGTTGAAGAATTTGCTTTTGGATTTGGTCCTAAATTATGGGGAATAAGAAAAGGTGATACGGAATATCGTATTTGCGCGATCCCGCTTGGTGGTTATGTCAAAATGGCAGGAGATGAGCGTGGTAATTGCAAGGGTGTGGAGGATGAATATTTTTCAAAGCCGACGGGTCATCGTGCGCTTATTATTTTGATGGGTCCCGCGGTTAATTATGTTTTTGCTTATTTATGTTTTGTTGTTGTTTGCTGGATTGGTGCGGTTGATCTTGAAGCGACGTCAAGGGCGGTTCCGGCGAGTATTGGTAAGGTCATGGCCGGGTCAGCGGCCATGGAGGGTGGGCTTATGACGGGAGATATCATTTCGGTTATTGATGGTAAAAAAATCACGAATTGGGTTGAAATGAAAGATAGTGTTACGGCATCGTGTGGACATGTTTTGAATATTGTTGTCATGCGCGAAGGTAAAGCTTTGTCATTTAAAGTCGCTCCGCGGATTGGAAAAACAAAGGATATTTTCGGGCGTGAGCATGCGGAATGCCTTATTGGGATCCAGCCGCATCCGGCTGATCAGGCAAGTCACCTGGTTGTGCGGCGTTACGGCTTCTTTGAGGGATTTGTCAAGGGGGCTGAAGACTTGAGGGATATTACGATCAAGACGTACGCTGCGCTTTGGCAAATTGTAACGGGGCAACGTTCGGCCAAGGAAGGAATGACGGGCCTGGTGGGGATGTTCTTTATCGTTAAGGATGCGGCAAGTGTCGGATTTTCATTTCTTTTATATGTTGTTGGTGTCATCAGCGCGAGTCTGGCGTTGTTTAATATATTGCCGCTGATCCCGCTGGATGGCGGTCACTTGGCCCTTTTGGGGCTTGAGAAATGGCGTGGCCGGACATTGTCTCCCCGCACAGAAGATTTTATTATGAAGGTAGGGTTTGCTCTGATCATTGCCATGGCTTTGTTTGTTTTTTATGTTGATTTTGAGCGTATCGGGCTTATTGATCGTCTTAGGTCTTTAATTAAATAAAAAAGGAGCCGCTGATGCCACCTGTTGATATTGATTATGACGAGATCAAGGCGCGTTTGCACAGGTTCATGATTGCCAAGACTGAATTCTTAAAAGTCAAGGATGCCATGAATGAAGATCAGATGCGCATGTTTGTCGATAAGGCGATCAATGACCTGACCCGTGAAACAGAGATGGATATTCCTTTTGAGTACCGGATACGCCTTATACGGGAACTGACGGCTGCCGGCGTCAGCCTTGGGCCTTTGCGTCCGTTGATGGAAGATGCTGATATTTCTGAGATCATGATCAATGGTCACAAGAATGTTTATGTTCAGAAAAAAGGAAAGATTACCAGGACGGCTATTAAATTTGATGATAACGCGCAATTGATGCATACAATTCAGAAAATATTAACAGCGGCAGCGACATCGCGCCGAGTTGATGAATCTTCACCATATGTTGATTTTTCAATGGCGGATGGCTCTCGTGTGAATATCATTATCCCTCCGTGTTCGATGTCGGGTCCGGTGATGACTATCCGTAAATTTTCCCGTGATATCAGCACGGTTGAAAATCTTATTAATCTTGCCACCATTAACCGTGCTATGGCGGATTTTTTGATTTCGGCGATCAAGGCCAAGTTGAATATTGTTTTTTGCGGTGCCACAGGTTCAGGAAAAACAACGATCCTTAATGTCCTTTCGGCGCACATCCCCGGTGAGGAGCGTATTATTACCATCGAGGATACAGCCGAGTTGCGGTTGATGCAGGAACATGTGGTGAATCTGCAGTCTAAGCCGATTAATATTGAAGGCAAGGGGCAAGTGACCATCAGGGATCTGTTTATTAACACCCTGCGCATGCGCCCGGACCGGATCATTGTGGGAGAGGTCCGTGGTGATGAAATCCTGGACATGATCCAGTCTATTGCTTCCGGCCATGCGGGGACGCTTGCGATTGTGCATGCAGATTCTCCTGAGGAGTGTTTTAACCGCATGATCACCATGATGCTCATGTCGGGCATACGCCTTTCCGGTGAACAGATTCATCAACAGATCGCCAGATCTATTGATATTATTGTTTATTCGGAATTGTTCATGGACGGTGTCAGGAGGGTTAAACATATTACGGATCTTTCTTATAACAGGGCTACGGGAAAGATTTCGCTGGAAGATCTTTTTACTTTCAGGCAGGACAGTGTTGATCCGGAAGCGGGTAAGATCAGCGGAGAATGGGTGATGACGCGCCGGAGGCCTTCGTTTGCTGAGAAATTTATCAAGCGGAATATCCAGTTGCCTAAGGAATTCGAATAAATACAAGGGGTATCAGCGTATGAAATGGTCATCTTATTTTATTCCGACACTTAAGGAAGCGCCGGCCGGGGCTGAAGCGATCAGTCATCAACTGCTTTTACGGTCAGGGCTTGTTCACATGCTGACGTCGGGCGTGTATTCTTATTTGCCGCTGGGATTACGGGTTCTTTCAAGAATTGAGGGTATTATCCGCGCGGAAATGAATGCGGCCGGCGCGCATGAACTGCTGATGCCGGCGTTACATCCTCTGGATGTGTGGCAACAAACTGGCCGTGATAAAACCCTTGAAGATGTCATGATCCGTTTTAAAAACAAGAAGGGCGCGGATATGTGCCTGGGGCCGACGCATGAGGAGATTATTACGGACCTTGTGAAGAGTTTTGTGCAATCTTATCGTCAGTTGCCGGTGACGTTGTATCAGATTCAGACAAAATTTCGGGATGAAACCCGCCCGCGTTTCGGGGTGGTGCGCGCGTGTGAATTCATCATGAAAGATGCTTACAGCTTTGATACGGATGAGGAGGGTCTCAAGAAAAGTTACGCGGCCATGTACCAGGCGTATAACCGGATTTTTGCCCGGTGCGGCTTA
>SESG01024242.1_pt1 | contig 10089 bp, 5 predicted proteins | sample 3171421 | NCBI WGS metagenome assembly SESG01 (sample SAMN10866946, study PRJNA518727) | freshwater metagenome | biome: subpolar coniferous forest; feature: holomictic lake; material: water; isolation source: holomictic Lake 227, 6 m and 8 m depth | place: Canada: near Kenora, Ontario | collected... | reverse complement strand
TCCGTGCACCTTCATCGAGAAGGCGCCGAAGGATATCACGGGATTCTTGAGTTCTTCGTACTTTAAGGAGAAGAAGAACCGGGGCGTGCTGAATCGCAAGTATGGCGACAATGTCAAATTCCTCCTGGAAACGGATGCGGCTCTCACCGGGCGGAATGTGACCGAAAAGAATGCCGACTTTGTGCCCACGGAATTTGTGGCGACCTGCGATGAGGATGGCATCAAGCTGTTCTTTTTCGCGACGACGGCCAAGGCGAAGGATGTGGCGGATGGCCTGGTCGGCATGGGCGGGTATGAAGCGTACCTCGCGGCCGGGGCCGATGCCCCCTATAACTGCTACCTGATCGACATGCCACCCAACGGCATGAACGATGACTTTGTCACCCAGTACAACAACAAGAATTTCCGGCGTGCCCGGCAGAAAGAGAACACGGCGAAGATCGAGCACCAGATGCTCGACAACGGGGTGGCCACACTCCTGACGGTGTCGTGGGAGGCTTTTTTCAATGCCATCCCGCACAATGGCGACGCTTGGGACTTTGAGCCGATACACTGGGAACAGGGCGGCTATTCGTGGGGCGGAAGCCAATCGGTGCATAACCGGTCCAGCTTCGGATCGCTGGTGTTCGCCAACATGACCCCGGCGAATGTCAACTCCATCAAGCGACGGCTGATTTCCAAGGCGGTCACTGCCTACCGGAAAGAGCTGAGCGCGCAGAACGGATATGTCGAGATCTGGCAGGATCCCGAACTGGGCGACCGTCCGTTCTATTTTGAAGCCGTCAAGCCGCTCCAGGACAAGCTCGGCAAGTATCTGGAAAAGGTCAAGCCCGGCATGACAAACGAGGACGTCGAGCTGTTATACGCGGAAGCGGTTCCGTCGTGGATGAACATCAAGTACATCGTGGCGGACCTGCGCCGCGACTACCTGGATGCGCGACGAATCGCCGGCAAGTGAGGCACTGAACAAGAAAGCGAGAGATCCATGGCGAAAAACAAAACGAAGCTTCCCGCGTGCGGCCTGTTTCTAGGCTCCGGCATTTACGAACATTCCGGCCGGCTGGTGTGCTCCGGAAAAGCATTCACGTATTGGTCGCCGGATTATCCCACGGCCAGGCAAACAGTTGATCTTATCGTCAGGGACAATCAGGGCAACACGGCCCAATTCTGGCAGAATGGCCAGACCTTGCTGGAGATGGCGCAATCCGCAATTTCGCAAGGCCTGTACGTCACTTTCCTTTATTCCAACGCGGAGGCCGGGGTGTCCGCCCAATTCAAGTCGCTGGGAGACCACTATCTCGGCTATGATTTTGGCGAACGCTACAGCTTCGGCATCTACGATCAGGATCTGCCCCTCGGCAAAACGCTGGACGAGATTACGCTCAAGGACATGGCTGACGGCTTGATGCGCAAGGTGGCCGCCCACGTGGATGAGCGGCACAAAGCCGGCTGGGGCCATGTCATGGCCACGAGCAGCAACTTCTACATTGATTATGAAATCGCGGCCGGCGCGGAGGTTCCCGTTCCTGAAGATTTTGCCTTCCGCCACCTCTTGATGGCGTCGGCCATTTCGCGGGGCCTTTACCGCCAATACGACTTGCCGCTGTGGGGCTCCCACCTGGCCCACGAATGGTATTCCTGGCTGCCGCAAAAAAACCCGCTCAAGTTCCCGCTTTTCAAGGCGTCGCTCTACCTGAAGTATCTGAGCGGAGCCAAGCTGATCATCAACGAGAGCGGCAACTGGGCTCTGCAATCCTCGCTTTGCCCGGATTCGCCCATGCACACGATGCCCCGCGTGATCGGCGATCCGCCGGGAATTCACCACACCGGCCAGGAGTTTGTTGATCTCCATATCGAGGAGGCGCGTAAACTGTTCTGCAACATAGACTACCGGTCGCCGACGGCCGCCAAATACCGGAAGGAGATTTCCGGCTTCTATGACTTCGTTAAGGCGAACCCGGCTCCCGCCGGCCAGCCGGAAGCCACGGTGGCAGTCGCCAAGGGCAATTATGATATTTGCGGTGGTGAATTCGCGCCCAACAATGCCATTGCCGGCGCGTTTCGTCTGGCGCAGCGCAACCCCGACTGGTACGAGGGCGATCCCGAACGCGGCTGGGATATCGTCAAATCCGTTTTCTATCCTCGTCCGCCAGTCCTGGCTCCCAACAAGAATTTCCACGTGTCCGGATCCCCCTATGGCATGGTGGATATTGTCAGCTTTGCTAACGATCAGATCGACGCGGCGTTCCTGAAGGCGAACTATAAAGCGCTGATCTTTTCCGGATGGAACACCTGCTCCGCAAAGCAATATGCCGTTCTCGTAGACTATGTGAAAGCCGGCGGCAGGTTGTGCCTGGCCATTCCGCACCTGTCCACGAACGTATCGCGCAACTACCATCAATACGGCGTGGAAGACCTGGTCAATGGTGGCGACTTCTCCGAACTGTGCGGCTTGAAAGTGACAGGGCAGGGCGATCGTTTCTATTGGGCGACGGGGCCCGAACTGACCCCCAATGCCATGGGCTTGGCCATTCCCCGTCGCTACGGCATCATCGGGTGTGCGCTGGGCAGGATCGAGATTGCCGATCCCTCCCGCATTGAAGTGCTGGCCGCTGATGACGAGGAGTCCCGCCCCTTCATTTTACGGTGCAAGTCCGGCAAGGGCGAAGTGTTCTTCATCAACTCGTGGGCCTATCCCGGCGCGCTCAACACCGATGACGGCCCGGGTTGCACCGTGGATTCCAAGGGGCTGATGGGCCTGCTCTACGGCTACATCGCGCGGATTTCCCGCGGACACGTCTGGATCACCGGGCAGGACTTTACCAATCTGGACGCCGACAGCGAGTACATCGCCTATTCCTATTTTCCCGACGCCGGAAAGATCTGCCTGCAGAATATTGACTTCAAGAATCCCCGACGCTGCATCCTGCACCAATTCGGCGACGTCGATCCGATCGAACTGGCGCCTGCTGAATTCAGAATTTTGAACACAGTGACCCTGAAGCCGGGCGAGAAGATCAATCAAGAATAGCGTTAACGGAAGCGGTTGACGCCCATCTCCTCTCAAGCCGTGCGCCTAGCAGTTGGGCTATTTCACGTCCCACCGGGCGCGGAATACGGAGTAATCGTTGGCCAAGCGCCCCGGATGGAACCCCGATGGCGGATCAGGGCCGGGAAGTCCGCCGCAGTCGGGTCCGGGTTCACGGGGATCTGATGCTGCCGAAGATAGAGGCTCCCGATGTCATCGGGGGGGAGCGATGTCACCAGAATGCGGGCTTCGTCCAGCGCGGTCAGCCAATTCCGTTTCATCACTTTCAGGTCAAGAGGGATTCGCAATTGCAGACGATCGAGATCGGCCTGTGTGTAGGCGGTGTGACGACCTGCCTGATCCAGCAGGAACTCAGGCGTGAAGCCGGGATCTTTCCCGCAGGCGGCCCAGGCCAGTGCCCCCAGCGTCAGATACGTTTCATGGAGGTGCATCAGATCTACAAAGTCGCGGATCTCGTTCCGGCCCGCCAGAGCCAGCATCTTGTTGGTTGCCGCGTCGGCGTCGTGCAAGCGGTACCCACAGAACGCGTCCTTCTGCACGGGAAAGAACCGGAAGGCACTGTCCTGGGCCCATTCGACCTTCACCTTCCCTTCGTTTACGGTCACGATGGCGCGATGGAACGTGGGCGTGCGCAGCAGCCATTCGAATCCGTAGCCGGCGCCGACAAGTGTGACCGCATCCTGCCCTGCACAGCTGGCCACGCTGTCTTCCACATCGTGGAACAAATCGATATCCTGCGAGAAACGGGGACTGTGGCGAGCGCGATGAAGCACCGTAGCTCCGGCGAGATAACTCTCCGGGCTACGGTTCGCGGCGATGCGCCGGAGCACTTCGGCCTGGATATCGCTTATCGGCATAGCTTTGCGGCAAGAAGGAACCCCTGCCGCCCTCCGTTTTGTCGCAGACCGCGCACGAGCTCGGGGATATCCTCGATCGTCACGACCATGTCCTGCCGCATGAACCAGAAACATTGGGCATAGAACTTTCGAAATATCCGCCGCGCCTCGCGCACGCGAACCATGTTGTGCGCGGTCTCGGAAGAAAGGCGACGGCGACTCTTCACCCCACCCAGGCGTCCGATTGCAGCGAGATACGCGCTGACTTCCCGTGGTACTTGCTTCATTCTTCATTCATCATAAGCCGCTTATGTCTTGTGCGCAAGCGATTATCGGAAGACCATGTACAGTGTCCAGCGCCCATTTACTGGCCGGTGCCGGCTGCCTGTTTATCCATTTGCCGTTCGTGAAATCCGGGAAGGCCACCGGCATGCTGCCCGTGGCGACCGACTGCTCCGAGAGACAGGTGACGCTCATCCATGCCGCGCAATCGTAAACATCGATGGGGGTGGCGGTTTTGTTGCGGACGGCGTCTATGAAAGCCTGGATGACCAGCCAGTCCATGCCGCCATGTCCACCGACTGTGTTGTTCTTGTAGTCCCGCCAGAGTGGGTGATCGTACTTGTCGTAGAAGCTTTCAACGGAGTCCCATTTGTGAGTGGTGTACGGGTTGCCGGCGGGATCTATTTCCTCAATGGTGGGGCTGACGCCGTCAATGAAGATACCGTTGGCCTCCTCGAGCCAGATGCCCTTGGTGCCCTGTACGCGACCGTTGCGGGAGTATGGCCGCGGAAGCGACACGCCGTGGGTCAGCGTGATGGTTTCCCCGCCTGCGCACTTGATGACCGTGGTGACCACGTCGCCCTTGTTGAAGACCATGTCGCCGCAGGGCGTGCCCGCTCCATAGTGTGCCCGGGCGCAAAGGCCAAGGGCGCGGGACTTGGAGGCGGTGGAGGTCAGACTCAGGAAGCGATTGCCGCGGTTGATGCCCAGGATCTTCGCGATGGGGCCCAGTTCGTGGGTCGGATACAGGTCGCCGTTTCGATGCCGGTTCTGAAGGGCCCGTTCAAAGCCACGCTCCACATTAAGGGCGAGGGGCTCTCTCATCTCGTGCTCGTAGCCTCCTGAACAATGGATCAGCTCTCCGAAGAGCCCCTGCCTGACCATGTTCAGGACCATGAGTTCGTTTCTGCCGTAGCAGCAGTTCTCAAGCATCATGCAGGGGGTGCCGGTTTGCTCCGAGGCGCGCACCAGCTCCCAGAGCTCATCAGTCGAAGAGGCGCCGCCGACTTCAAAGGCGGCATACTTGCCGGCCTTCAGGGCGGCAGTTGCGATGGGCAGGTGGGAGTTCCAGGAGGTTGAAATCATGACCGCCTCGACGTCGTCGCGTTGCAACAGGTCCCGATAGTCCGTGTAAGCGTCGGGAGGTTTACGCCCGTTCCTGGCAAAAATGCCTTTAATTTTGTCTGCGGCTTTGCTGGACAGGTCGCAGACAGCTGTCACGTTGATGTCCCTGGCGGCAAACAGTGAGACGAGCAGTGTTTCCGCGCGCGCGCCCAAGCCAATCAGCCCAAGCTTGATTTCATCGCTTTTCATTTGTCTGACTCTTTCCTGATAAATTGTTCAGCCGTTATTTTTGCGGATCCCTGAACAGGGCCCGCCTCGACGGCTCAAAACAGAATTCACTCGTCGAACGTCCCCGCATGTACCGGACGAGGCTTCGGTTAAAGTAAGAAATAGTCCCTTGTGTAGCAACCTATTTTGACATTTTCAAAGAGTCGCGACACCTATTTTGACCGCCTTCAAGACAGCCATAAAACGAGGGTTGACGGTGTATTCGTAAGCATGAGACAGTTCAGGTGGATGGGCTGCAGGCTTGGCGTCCCTATGGGATGCTAATGATAAGGATTCATTAACCGCGGGCAAAATATTGCCTTAGCTCCCGGCGTGACGATCTCAACGGGAGTGACAACTTTGGCATCCTGCGATGACGCCCTATTTTACGGTGGCAGGGTGCTAACAACTCTGCGTTCAATGTCGTGCGCCAGTCGTCAACCATAACTTGAGGAGAAACTGTGTTTACAACGCTTGCGATGAAAGAGGTCTTGTTTCCCGAATCGTTTCTCTGGGGCGCCGGCGGAGCCGGGCACCAGATCGAGGGCGACAATATCCACAGCCAGTACAATCAAATGGAGCGCGACGGCAGCCCTAATTTTCCGGTTAAGTCCGGAAAAACCTGCAATCACTGGGAGCTATATCGCGAAGATATCGAGATCTTCGCCGGGATGAAGCTTCAGGTTTACCGCATGTCGCTGGAATGGTCCCGGATAGAGCCCGAGGAAGGGCGCCATGACGAAGCCGCGCTGGCGCGGTATATCGATATTCTTGAGCGGCTTAACCGCAAAGGCATAAAAGTCTGCCTGACTTTGCACCATTGGTCGCACCCGCAGTGGTTTGAAGCGCGCGGTGGTTTTGAGAAACGTGAGAACATAAAATACTTTGAAAAGCACCTGAACTATCTTGTGCCGAAAATCAAGGATTACGTGCATTTATGGGTGGTTATGAACGAGTTCAATAATCACGGCATCAATCCGCCGGCCTTCCCTTTGTACAAGAACCTGCTGCTGGCCCATGCGCGCGGATACCATGTCGTAAAACAGTACTCGAAAGCGCCGGTCAGCAGCACGCATGCGCTGGTCCACTGGCAGCCGCAGCGCAGCTTTGATCCCATGGACCGGGCGGCGGCAGAGGTTCTGGACTGGTGTCAGAACGAATTTTTCATTCACGCCATTAAAACCGGCGAGCTGGTGCTTCCATATACCGACGCGGAGTCTTCAGAGGAGGTCAAGGGCAGCATAGATTACTGGGCGATCAACTATTATACCCGGCACATGGCGAGCGCGCGGACCAAATTTTTCAGCGCGCCGCGCTTCCCGTTCGATCGCGTCAACATGATCGATGCAAGCATATATCTTGAGGAATTTTATCCGGATGGATTCGTGCAGCACCTGCCGCGGTTCACGGACCGTCCGATTTATATTTGCGAAAACGGCTGCTGCTGCGATGACGACCGCCTGCGCATTATTTATCTGGCTCGCCACCTCTGCGCCCTGCGCGAAAGCATGAAGCTGGGGGCGGATGTGCGCGGTTATATCCACTGGTCGGTGATGGACAACTACGAATGGGGATCGTTCAAGCCCCGCTTCGGACTGGTGCACGTGGATTTTGAAACCTTCAAGCGCACGCTCAAGCCGAGCGCCGGCTTTTATCGTGAGATCATCGAGAATCACGGCATTACCGCAGCTTTGCGCGACAAATATCTCCGCCCTTTATCAGACATCAAGGTTTATGCTGAGGGGAATTGAATTTCTTGAGACTAACAAGAGGCATGCGCTGCTCTAATTGCAAAAGGCTGAAATGTCAACCCGTCCGCGCTCCATCTCCACCTCAGTCCTGATTGAGCCGGCCTGAATCCCGAACCATGAACCCTGCATCCATCTTTTTCAGGTCGGCGCTAGTCGCGTCCGCCTTTGCAGCGACATTTCCGGTGGCCTGTGAGCCGGGCCAGAACCTTCCGTCATTATCCGACGACATCGGCGCTGTAACCGACCATGGCACGACGGAGTTTGATGCACCTGTAGCGCGCCGGATACCTGTTCCGCCGGATGCCGGCGAAGTCAGGCTTTCGTTTTGTGCAGGCGAGGATGCTGCCGGATTAAACATGACGCTTGTCTGGGAGAACGGAAAAAAAACAGAGGCCCGCTTCAGTATAGGCGCCGGGCCCTACACGCTGAATGATAAATCGCCAGGTGCAAGCCCCGAAGACAGCGTAAAAAAAAGCCTCCCGGATGCCTGCCTGGAAATCCCGGCGCTGGGAGTCAGTTACTTCATACGGCCGAATCCGAATTTCTACAGCGAATCGGAACAGGTGCAATTGCGGAGCAGGTGGTACTCGCTGCCGGCTGCATCCAGCCATCGCTTCCTCCTGTCTTTGCAATTAGTCATGGATGGGGTGAATGTGTGGCTGGATGGCAATTTAGTTGGCCATCTAAAAGGGGCGGGGCGCTTGAAAGAGGTGCTTTTCCCTCTGCCAATGGAGTCGAAGGTGGAATACCTGCCTGCCAGCCGGCATGAGCAATGGTTAATTCTGGATATGCTGCGGAGCCTGAACCGGCCTGGCCTCATGTCGAACGCCGTCCTGAACATGTCCGGGGCGGCGATGAAATCGCAGGCGGTTCCCCTGAAGATCGAGACCGGCGGCGCCAATGCCGACGTCGGTTGCGTGCGGGATGTTTCGCCCCCTAACACTATCGATACCTCCGGTTTCGCCCGCTACCATGAGCGCAGCGCCTTCGAGGGCATGCCGGAGGCGCTCTTGATGTCCGTGCCGGTCGCGCCCTATACCAGGGCCTGGATACTGTGCGCGACCGAAGACGGACCGGCGAAGGAGCCTGCTTTCAATGTCCGGCTGACACGCTATCGCAATGGCGGCACGGGCAACGCCATTATAACCACACGGGTGAACTTGCCACCGAAGGCGGGCGTCGGCAGCAGCAATCTCTGGTGTGTGGGCAGCGTCAATTACAGCGACAAAGACGGAAAAAGAACGGTTCCGCTCTGGCTGGCGGAAGTCAGCTTGAACAGCTCGGAAATCCAGGATGTGCTGTATTCCGACTGGGCGGCGGAGCGGCTGGATTTTGAACTGTTGGGGTTGGCCCGCAATTCGAAGAGCGGCGTGCATGTTTTTGCCGTTACGCTGGAAGAGAGTCCGGTAGCGATGGAAGTGAAACAGGTTGTGCAGGGGAGCGTCTTTCATAACGATGAGCAACCGGAGATGAAAGTGGCACTGCGTCCGCTTGCGGCCGGCACGGTGGTCTTGCGGTGGGATGTTGAGGACGTCCGGGGCAGGAAGGTTGCATCAGGGGAACGCCAATACAGTTTTGCGGAGAAAGACCAGCCGCAGGAACTACCCGTGTCGCTCAAGATGACCGACCCCGGCTGGTATCGGGTGGTGTTCAGTCTCCACGACGGGAAGGCCCGGTTCCTGCTCGCACACACTGCGGCCTTTGCCCAATTGCCGCAGGACACGCGCAAGGCGGGATACGAATCGCCTTTCGGCTGCTGGTGGCAGCAGTATTGTCACAGCCACATGACGGACCCGACAATCATCGGGCCCCTGTTGTTCAAGGCGGGGATCCGCCGCACGACTCAAACCTGCGGCAGCGAAGAGATCATGAAGCCGTGGAAAGTCACCATTGACATGATTCCATGGCTGAACAGTTATCGCCCCCCGGGCTCGCCAGCGCAGACCACGGCGGAGTGGTTCAAGGATTACGAAGCGAAGGTTCGCGAGTGCCGGGATAAGTTCCCCAACAGTAAACTGGCCATGATCTTCCATGAGTCCTACGACTCTTCCATGGCTCCGGAAGCCTGGGGAGGCGAACCCGACCCGCTGACCTCCTTTGGCCTCATCGAGAAAGCCAAAATGATCAGCACCTTGCTGCGCGCGAAATTTCCTGAGCTGAAGATCATCGTGGGCAACTCCGGCTGGTCCGGCGCGTTGATCTCCCAGTTGCTGCGCGGCGGACTGCCGCCTGACCGGATCGATGGCCTTGGCATGGAGCGGTTGATCGGATACTTTGCGAAGGACACCATGCCGCCGGAACGGCACGAGGCGTCATGGACCATCCGGCAGACCGGCCTCAAGTACGGCTGCAAGGCGCCGCCCTCAGATTGCTATGAATCGGGCGGCCGCGGGAACTACGGGATGAGCCAGGAAATGATCGCGAAGTACGTCATCCGCGATTCGCTGGTGGGTCTCGCCTGGGGCTACCCGTATGTCGGCGTGGGAGTGATCAGCGAGAACGTCAACGGCTATTATCATACACGCTGGGGCGGGGATGCGCTTCTGAGGCGATCCCCCCTGCTCTATCCGCAGCCGCAGTACGTGGCCATTGCCACGATGACCAGGGTGCTGGACTGCGTGAAACTGGTGCGCCGGGTGCCCACCGGATCGCACACGGCCTATGCGCTGGAGTTCGCGCGGGGGGATGAGCGCGTGTACGCCCTGTGGACGCCGCGGGGCACGTGCGAGATGCTTCTGAAATTTCCCGGGGACGGACCGGTGACGATTGACGGGCTTTACGGCAAGACCCGCCAGACGGCCATAGTCAACGGCGAGCTCAGGGTGGATGCCTCCGATGA
>SESG01023392.1_pt1 | contig 10090 bp, 10 predicted proteins | sample 3171421 | NCBI WGS metagenome assembly SESG01 (sample SAMN10866946, study PRJNA518727) | freshwater metagenome | biome: subpolar coniferous forest; feature: holomictic lake; material: water; isolation source: holomictic Lake 227, 6 m and 8 m depth | place: Canada: near Kenora, Ontario | collected... | reverse complement strand
GGCAAGCTGTTTGATTATATGATAAGCATTATTCATTCATAATCTCGTGATCAGCCCGTAGCAAACTCCGTCATATTTTCACGATTGATCAGGCTGACCGGACAATCAGGGTAGGCTGCGCTGAATCCGGCAGGAACCTTCATCCGTTTTTCGCGCCACTTGATTTCATATCCCTTCAACTCTCCGTTGAGTTCTTCCAGATAGTCAATCTCCTGTTTCTGATGACTGCGCCAGAAATAAGTATTGGGAAATAATTGTTGATTGTGGTTTCGTTTCATCCGCTCGGCGATGACGAAATTCTCCCACAGGCCGCCGACATCGTTACGCAACTCCGGTGGATTGAGATTGTTGATGACTGCGTTGCGAATTCCTGTATCCACAAAATATATTTTACGGGATTTCTTCAGTTCATTCCTCAGGGTGGCGATCACCTGGATATCCGGAGCCGTATCGGTCAGGAGCTTGATGGTAAGTCCGATTGTGCCGACCCGCTGCGCCTCATCAATCAGTACCAGTTTGTTGTTGCCGATCATCATCTTCAGTTCTGTCGAAGTTTTATCCGAAAGCGCCCGGCGGACATCCGGCTCATCGCAGTTGAGGAAGATGGAAGGAACGGCGGCGGCGTTCTGGATCGCCATGATCAGCGTGGTCTTCCCCACCTGCCTTGCACCATAGATGATGATTGCCTTCCCCTTGAACAGGGATTGCTCGATAGCCTCTTGAATCGTTCTTCTGATCATAACAATACTCTTATTTATTATAATTTGAGGATCATGTTCCACATTATCGTGATTATTGGGGTATTGCAAACACAAAATAAATACGGAATTATATATGGCTGTCCCCAAGGACAGAAGAGCAAACAACGGGAATATGAAGGATGTGAGAAGACCAGTGGTCATGAAGCAGCGGATAATGATGCGAGTTTTTTACACAGTTGATTATCTATCATGACATTCAGGCTCTTTGCTATTTTTCTTGTAAAATTTTCGATTGAGCAGTTCTCTGAATATAAAACAATCCAGGATTTGTTTTGGATATGTTTTTCTGAAAGAAAGGTTTTCCATATTCCCGCTTCGATTTAATTCACTGATAAAAGAAAAAATTGATTGTTCACTGTTATTGTGGTCGGTATGGAGTATTTCAAAAAACTCCTTTACGCTTTGTCTGCATATCAGGGTTTCCCTGATTGTATCCATGGCGCAATTATACGATATTTCGCCTGAAATATATTGTTTAAGCAGCCTGCACTTGAATTCTTTGCAGACTTTAAATCGTCTTGCATCATTGTACAGCCTGCACAGTTTCCCATCTTGCCCCATACAGGGCAGATGAAAAAACAGCTTATCGCTAACCGCTATACATTCTACTCCCATCTGTTTCAGAAATGCCATATCATCGTTTTTGTCAATTTTGGCATGTTTGAACATACTTCCATCGCAGCACAAGCCGCATTCAATGCAGATATTCCCGTTTTCAGTATCGAGCGGCCATGTAGTGTCAGTTTCAGTCATCAATTTTTTCCCTGATAAAGGTATCCAATTATGCAAATCTGGTTGAGGTATATGTGCAAAGGAGATGTTTTGTCAGGAAAACGTGGCGACCACCGTAAATTGTCGATGACCCGCCGCGCCGGTGAGGATAATATTGCCGCAACGAAGCCAGGCATGGGCCGAGAGTTTCTCCGGTTTTGTTTCATCTTTCGCAACACCCAGATAGAGCGTGCCGGCGACATGGCGACGTTTGAGCATCCATTTTGCCGCCACAGCCTGAGGCAGGCAAACGCTTTCCCATGGGGTGTAGTTTGCGGCTGAGCAGACGGCCTGGCCCACTTTTCGGGCAAAATTCAAGTCGGAGAAGCTGATCTGTGCATCCGCCTCGTGCTTATGTCTGCCTAATGAGACAGCCAGCCACTTGAACGGCAGGACAAGCACTGTCAGGCGTGCGATGCCCAACAGCAAAAAGGCTTCCATCAGAAGCAAACGCTCGACACGGGAGCGGCGGCGCCATTTGACTGGGGTGTCCCGAAAAGATTTGGACCAATCCATAAGGATGCTAAGTAGTTTCAATGAAATTCAACCAATCGTTGACAGCCATCGTCGCACGAATATTTCGGGTAAACTGAAATCTTCTGTTGTCACCCATGCCGGCATCAGTGAAGGAAGGAATCTGCTCGATTTGTTGTTTCAATTTCTCCTTGTCAACATATTCAGCCATTGCGGGATGCAGATCAGATAAGGAGTATTGAGTCAAATTTTTGGTTTCGGTCTGGTCAGTACCGATTACGGCGCCCATGTCTTTGCTCTGCTTCCAGGTAACAATTTTCGGCACAATTCCGTCGATGGCCCGGCGGTGCAGATAGCGGCCCATGCCACGAAAATAGTTCTCCTCAGAAGGAATGGACAGAAACAGTCGCACCAGACGGATATCCAGCAGGGGCCAGCGGTATTCGATTTTTCGGCCCGCCGCCATAAGTACGCAATTTTCCATCCGGGTTGGTACAAATGGCTGCCAACGCTTTTCAATCGTGAATCGTTTAAGGTCCGTATAGCCGGCATCAAAGCGGGCGGTATCAAAATAACGCTGCTCCAGGTCATATCGTTTAACCAGCTCATTCCGGACGATCTGGTGGGGCCAGCGCAGCTTGAATGCATCATAAAAACGGGGGTTGTAGGCAGGCGTACTAAAATTATGCGTTTTTCGCCGCCTCAACTCCATTTTTATCAGCCGCAAAAAACGGAAAAGCGCATTGCCCGGCAGAATGTTATGTAGCTCCCTGAACCGCCGCTGCAAGAGCATTTCCAAAGGAACCAGATAGCCGTGGATGGTCGTGCTAAACTCGTCCCCACCAAAACCGGAGAGCAATGTTCTAATCTCCAGTTTTTCCGCAAGTTGACAAAACGGCTCATGAAACGTGGCGTTACCATGTTCTACGGGGTAACCCATGATAGACAGGGCGCGCTGCATAACCGCATGCTGCTCTGTCTCCCTGCCTGCAAAGACATGATTGTTGGGAAGATGGCAGGCCCGGCTGACGGCCAAAATATATTGCGGCTCCAGTTCGGAAAAGGCGAAGGCGAAGGTATGCAGGCGCGACAAGGGCTGGTCAAGGAACTTGGCGGCAAAGGCTGTGATGGTGGAAGAATCAATGCCGCCGCTCAATTCGGAGCCGATGGCATAATCGGAATCCAGACGACACTTGATGGCGCATTCCAGTTGTTCACGGTAGGCATCCACATATTCGCGAGAGTCCTTCAATTTCAGCACCGGTTCGGCGGACAGTTCGTAATATCGCCGCAATTGCATCTGCTGTTGTGTGATGGTCAGGCAGTGGGCCGGCGGCAGCTTTTTGATCCCTTTATATGGCGTGCTTTCAAAGCTCATGGACAGGTGCAGCAGATATTCCGCGACCCATTGCGGCTCAATGTGGATCGGCACACATTCGAGGTGCAACATGGCGGCGAGGCTGGTGGCGCAGACAAAAACATCATCAGATGCGAAATAATAGAACGGCCGAACCCCCATGTGGTCTCGGCCGCAAAAGATTTTGTGACGCTGCCGGTCATGGATGACAAAAACAAAGTCGCCAATCAAATGGTTTACACAGGCTTCCCGCCATTTCAGATAACTATACAAAATCAATTCCGTATCGCTATAATGAGCCATTTCTGCCGGATCAATGGCAAGTTTTCTGCGCAGCTCGTCCCGATTGTCCAGTCTGGCCCAGGATGCCGCTGCTGTCTGGCTTGGGGCGTGATACAGCGGGGTCTGCTCAAGCCTTGATTGGTCTGTGTTCCAATGGATGCACTGAACCAGCAGACTGCTTCCATCTTCCGCCAGAAAACCGCTCTTATCAGGCAGACTGCATGGCATAAGCTGTCGAATAATCGCTTGAGGATCAATCTGATGCACAGGTAACGAGTCTTTGCGTTTGAAATAAAGGAAAAACATCAGTGCGTTTACTCCTCCAAATAGCCGAAACGGTGCATGACATCCCGGTGGTCCCGCACAATTCGCTGTACCTGATTTTCGCTAAGTTCCTCACGCCATGACCCGATCAGGCCTTTTCGAAAAAAACGGGAGGGTGACGTGCTGTTTTCCTGGAAGCCTTCCGACGCTTCCTGCTGCTGTACCACATCAAATGCGCTGAAATCTATCGCTTTTTGAATCTGATCCAGGCTATGGGGAAGACCGGCAAAGCGCACTGCCTTTTGAAATGTTTCAAGGGGTTTTGTTTTCATGTCTTCATAGCGCAGTACGCACACTGGAAACGTGGCATTATCCACCCAGCTTCGGACATGGCCGCTCCATGAAAGGAGTTTCTGGCGCAACTGGCTATGCAGCTTGTTCAATTTGCAGCAGAATGCAAACGCCTCATCCGCCATTGTGGATATGGCGATATCACAATCGGACCCATTGTGGTGGGCAAAGGAAACAGCCACATCAAGAGGATTGCGGATAAAATACAGAGCCCCTTTCGAGGCCGTATATGGAATCAACGGCATGTTGTCCGCCACATCCGTATAGGCATCGTGGATTTTCATAAAGAGCGGCTCCGTGACGGTTTCGGCAAGATGGATATAGAGTTCTGGACGTAACCGGTCAATTTCATCCGCCGTCAAATCTGATGCATCAAAGCCCATAAGGTTGTTGAAGACACCCCTGGCGCTGGCGATAGGCGTCCGTTCCAGCTCATTGATACTTGCCGGTGTGTCCGCATCGCGAAGCAGGTTGGTCAGAAAGACCCGAAACCAGGTATTGCCCGACTTCGGGTATGAGGCTAGCCAGATGATGCCGTTCATAACAAAAACCTTGCCTCCAGCATTTCCATCAGTTCATTCAGCAAAAAACCGCTTTTCGGCCGGACAGTCTGATAGACATCGGCTTTTGCTGCAACAGCCGCGCATTGCCTGAAATGATCGATTTTCCCGCCCAGGCCTTCCAGAAAGTTCATACGGTAGGTGTTGTCAATGATCGGGTATATCTTTTGTCCGGCATTCAACGCGGTGATTTCCATCCGATTCGTGTTGGTGGTTTCAATAATGAAAATGGATTTTATGGGAACCGGAGTATTTTGGATGCTCTCTACGGGCAGAAAGTATTTTTGCAGGTCTTTGCCCCAGCGGACGCTTTTGAGCGATTCCGTAGCGGTATTCAGTTTCTTCAGAACGTCCGCCCACAACTTCAAACGCGGAAATCCTGGAATCACCGCCGGTTGCCCATCAGCCACCGTGATCGCGCACACGTCATCGGCCAGAAAGGGATAGCCACGATGATGAAACCCGGCTGTCAGGGTGGATTTGCCGATACCGGACGAGCCGGAAAACAAAACGCTTTGCCCGTTCACCGCAATGGCGCCGGCATGGAGTACCAAAATGTTTCGCTGATGCAGCAACGCCCCCATGGCCGAGCCCATTAAAAAAACAAGGATATCGTCATCACAGGTCCCGGCTTCCGGCATAATGGTGATGCAGCGACCGTCCTGCACATAATAATGGCCCACACCATCAACGCGCAGCAGAAATTTTCCATTGCCTGCCTGAAAACGCATGCCCTTGAACTGGGGATTCGCCAGCGCATCGGGTGTTTTGCCGTACATAATGGCCACGTCATGGGTGGTTTGCGGGTGAAGATCGGGAATGGCTGGCAAAGGGATTACGGACTTGATATTCAGACCGAAGATATGATAGGAGTAACACATATATGACAAATTTGGATGATTCTCTGAAAAATGTAATTGATAGAAAAAACCGCCTCAGACACGGTGATTGACGCCACTTTTGGCTACTCCATGGCGGAAACCGGCCTGTTTTATGTGCGGTTTATGGACGACTGGCTGATCATCGCCCCGAACTGATGGAAGTTAAAAAAAGAGGTTTGCGTGGCCAATCAAATACTGAACGCCCTGAAGGTGGAAAAACAGCCTTACCAAACCTTTATCGGCAGAGCGTCAAAAGGATTTGATTTTTTAGGCTACCACCTTAAACCCGGGGGCTTGACCGTTGCCGCCGGAACCATTGCCCGTAACATCGAACGTATTGACCAGCTTTATGAGCAGGGTGCGACATCATACCACATTCGGCAATACATTCAACGGTGGCAGACATGGGTTGCCTCGCACCTTGGCCGCGTAATATCAACGGGCTTATGAGTCCAACTGGCGTGCCTCCAACCTTAAATTGCAATAAGGAAGATAAAAGCGTCAAATGGAAGTTATGAATGTGGTATATCTCACGATGGGCCGGCTACCCCCCCATTCGTTGTGGTTTCCACAAAGTTTGTGTAAGCTTTGGATCCGATGTACGACGCTCGGCAACGGATAGTGGGGGGGTGCCATACAATTAGTGAGGTGTTAGATGAGGTTCCGGGGATTAATGGTTTTGCGATATTTGTCGATGAAAAGGTGTGTGTGTGTGTGTGTGTGTGTGTGTTGGTGAATGTGGGGGCATGCGGGTTCGCCTTTATTTAGATTGTTGGATGTGGATGAAAGCCATGCATGTGCGTCAGGTGGTGCATTGTCTGTGTTTGGTAAAAAATAAATTTTAGGTATAATATACATGAACCACCTGGATTTATCAAGGAAAATAATTAATGATATCGAAGACAGGAAATTGGAAGCTCATAAATTGCGGGAAAAATTAACCAACTTACCGGCCAATGTTTAGTAGAGTATTAGATAATGGGGGCGATAGTAATGTTCTCAGAAGGAAACGATGACTATATTGGGCGAACCTCTGGAGTTCGGTGCGCAGATGAGACGGGTCTCTGAACCTTCGGCCATATTAGGACTTAAACAGAAATTGTAAAATTGTACCCGACAACGTCGATGTGTCTTAAAAAGAGATGAGATGGCGTTGGACTTTGTTCAATGGAAATCTTCCGCAGTCTGGATTGCCACGGGCGGTTGTCTCGGTGATCCACCATTCCCGGAACGCTGCTTTTATCGCCAACGATTTCTTCCATTCCAAAGAAGTGAGATAATCGAAGATTGGTGTATATTTCGGGATTAAATTATTATTTTTCTACTTTGACAACAAGGGTTTGAAGCCATCCACGATATATGAGCACATCTTTTATGGCATCAAAATTAATGGATTTGAATCCGTGCTTAATTTTTTCGAATCCAGTGCGGGAAGCAATTTATGGGATGCTTGAATATACGTGGTTTTCTAATGTTGTCGCTGATACTGGGCCTATTGATTCCCTCGTCCGTCCAGTCCTCGGATGTCACTACGCAAGTTGAATCACTCACCATTCCCTTTGCCGAGCGGTATCAGGAAGGAGATGCCGTCTATGCCCGGAATGTATGGGACCTTCAGGTATTTGAAGGGCGATTGTATATAGGGGCTGGAAATTATGACAACGAGGGTCCCGCCCCCAATGCTGGGCCAGTGCCGATTCTGGCTTTGGACCCGGTCAGCGGCACTGTCGTTCGGGAAGGAGAAGCCGATGAAGAGGAGATCAGCCGGTTTGAGATGATTGACGGAAAGCTCTTCATTCCCGGCGCCGATGCCAGAGAGAGCTGGAAACTGGGAAACCTCTACCGGCGTGAAGCGGATGGTCAATGGCTTAAACTGCGCACCATACCCCGGGCGATCCATGTCTCTGCCTTGACAGGCCATTTTGGACGTATGTATGCCGGACTCAAGGCCACGGATACAGTTCCGTGGTATGTTGATTTCAAAGGGTACGGTTCTGCCGTAGCGGTTTCCGGGGATAACGGGGTTTCCTGGAAATTCCTGCCATTGGGGGGATACGGCATCAATGCTTTTCTAAATGTTGCGGGTCATATTTACGCGATAGATGTATTTCCTGGCCCAGGGATAGAACGGTGGATTTCGGCACATGGTCGAGAAAATTACTACGCCCCGATCTATGAACTGAACCCTTCCGGTGAAGGTTTTGTACGCAGGCCTGATCTCACGGCGGAGCAACTGTTCCCCGACACTCAGGCAGCCAAGGGGCGTGCCTGTGTAATCAACCGGTCGGCGCGGTTTAAGAACAGCGCGATTTACATCGGCTCCGGCGCTCACGGCCCATTTGGCCTTTATCGGGCCGATTCTCTTGCCAAGCAAGACATACGGACAACCCACATCCCGCTGCCCGAAGAAACGATCCCTCGGGACATTCTCGTCTGTGACGAAACAGCTTTCGTTCTTCTGGAAGGGCCGGTCATGCAGAAAGGCATTCAAGTTATTGTTTTGGCGAGTCGGGATATGAAGCAGTGGGCAAACATCCTCCAATTTTGCGCCCCTACCTTTGCCCGCTCGTTCGAGCTTTTGAACGGGGATTTTTATTTCGGACTTGGCTGTGAAGTCAAAAATCGCTCCGACTGGCATCAGGAAGAGCTGCGCCCCGAGACTGGCCGACTGTTGCGCATCAAGGGAAAGTATGTGACAACATTTTGAAACATCACCCTGCAACCCCTCCCGGAGTTTTAAAATGAAATCGTACTCATTCACCCAAACACCAGGAGTGCCGAAATGAAATTCTGGCATGCTCTAAAGCACCACCTTCTCAACCGCGTCATGCCACATGGCCTGGTCAGCCCGTGCTACCTGCTGCCCGGACAGTCCCGCCACATCCGTATTCACCGCTCCCTGTGGCTTTGCAGTTTTCCCCGTGTTCCCCTCCCGATTTTCCTGTTGGTGGAGGGATTTCTTTATTTACGCTGGATACTCTTCTCCGCCTGGGTGGGAGCCTTTCGGGCTGTCCGTCGATTAGGGCCTGCTATAAGGGACCGGGAGGGCATTGCGATCCGAACCCAGTTCAATCGGATACTCAAGCTCGCTCTTTTGCATGCTGTCCCGCCTTTTGAGGCGTACGCGTTTCGTCTCTATCGGGGAGGTTGGAATGCAAGTGTCTGGAACTATGTTTTTACCCACGAAATTCCGGCATTCCATCGGTGGCGTGATGCCCGGCAAGGCAAAACCGGTTTGTCCGTACGGGTTTTGGGAGATAAGCAACAGACGGCGGAAATCTTGTCAAGGCACGGCTTGCCTGTAGCCCCTGTCCTTGAGATGGTCAACACAGGGGGAATTTTCGACCCATCCCGGCTCACGGAATATACGAGACTGTTCGTCAAACCCTGCTACGGATCGGCGGGCCGGGACTGTTTTGTGCTGGAAAGGGATAAGGATGATTCTGATTTCAAAGTGTTCGAGGCCCATGCCGGAATGGTCGCATCCCGCTCAACCTGGCAATGCCTTCTCGACAACCTTGCCCGCGAGCCGTATCTGGTGCAACCGCTGATGGCAAACCACCCTGTCCTGGCCGGATTGTGCGAGACAAAAGACGCCGTTACCGTTCGCATCATTACCGAAGCACCGATTGGCGCTCCCGTCAGATGCTACGCAGCCATGCTGGAAATCCCCGGCCCCTTACATGATCCGGCTACCGGGAAGGAACTGGCTGGTAAGAAGCGATTTCATGTGATTTTGCCCATCAATCCGACGAGCGGAAACACCCTGCCATGGAATGCGGATATCTTTCCGCTTTCAGCCGAAGAGGCATACAAAAAATTATATGCGAGGGCTGAAAACATGCCAGTCCCTTGCTGGGATCAAATTCGCAAGACCGCTGCTGCGGCCCACGCACTTTTCCCGGATGTGTACGCCATTGCCTGGGATTATGTTATCACCCATGACGGCCCTTTTTTGCTGGAAGGAAATACCGGCTGGGGTACCCGGATGCCACAGATGATCCACGGCGGACTGCTTATATGGGAGGCTTAATTTGCCATACACTTCATATAGGCGTCAACTTGTTCAACGTAATTTTGAACAAGCCCTAACTGGACACTCCAACCCTAAATGGTTGCTTTACGATGGTATATTCTTTGTTGTAAATCACCTTACCTCTTTCCCCCTTTTATTGACATAGGCCAGAATATCCTCAGCAGATGAATTTGCAAGAATGTCTTCGAGCTTGAGACCGGCAATTCGCTCTTCGGGCTTGAATCTGGCAAAAATTTCTTCGGGCTTGAATCTGGCGAAAATATCTTCGGGTTTGAGTCCTTTCAGCCTTTTATCAATGGGTAAGCAGGCAAGAAATGCATCCTCAAATCCTTTCCCGATCTCCATAACTTTTT
>SESG01032700.1_pt1 | contig 10096 bp, 6 predicted proteins | sample 3171421 | NCBI WGS metagenome assembly SESG01 (sample SAMN10866946, study PRJNA518727) | freshwater metagenome | biome: subpolar coniferous forest; feature: holomictic lake; material: water; isolation source: holomictic Lake 227, 6 m and 8 m depth | place: Canada: near Kenora, Ontario | collected... | reverse complement strand
TTGCTTCTTCTTTTTTCCTCATGGATTTGGTTATATTTGATGATGAATCAAAAAGACGTGTTTCCTGCTGTACCTTTTCACCAGCCTCTACAATTTTTATCTGTCTTTCTATTTCATAATTAATGGCCTTTTCCACGAACCTAAAAGAATTAACGTTCTTTACTTCAACTTTTGTTCCAAAGACCTTTTGTCCTTTTTCCATAACAGATACGTTAACATCACACCTTAAATTTCCTTCTTCCATGTTACAGTCACAGACTTCTAAATACTGAAGCACTGTTCTTATTTTCTTAAAATATGCAACAGCTTCCTCCGGAGTACGCATATCAGGTTCACTTACTATTTCTATTAGAGGTACACCTGCCCTATTTAGATCTACAAGACTACCGTCATAATTATGAGTATTTTTTCCGGCATCTTCTTCCAGGTGAATACGAGTAATGCCTATTTTCTTTTCTAAGTTATCCTTAGTCGTTATGTTTATCCAGCCGAAGGTGGCTAATGGCTCCTCATACTGTGATATCTGATACCCTTTTGGAAGATCTGGATAAAAATAATTCTTTCTGGCAAAAATACTATTCTTGTTGATCTTACAGTTAAAAGCCAAAGCAGTTTTTACTGCATATTCTATAGCCTTTCCATTAACAGAAGGAAGAGACCCTGGCTGAGCAGAGCAAACAGGACAGATGTTGGTATTCTGTTTCTTCCCAAAAGAAGTTGAACAAGAACAGAACATTTTACTCTTTGTCGATAACTGAGAATGTATTTCCAGACCTATAACAGATTCGTATTTCATTTTACACTATCCTTTTCCTGAGCCACATTATTGAACCACTCTGGTTTTTTTTCCTGTATCATTTTTGCAGCAGAAAAAAGTGAACTCTCATCAAAATGTTTTCCTATAAGTTGCATGCCAACTGGTAACCCTGTTTTATCAAATCCAGAAGGAAATCCCAAAGACGGAAGAGCTGCAAGATTAACGGATATAGTGAAAACATCAGAAAGGTACATAGTCAGAGGATCACTGGTCTTTTCTCCAAGCTTAAAGGCTGTAACAGGAGAAACAGGCATAAGAATCATGTCACAATCATTAAATGCGTTATTAAAATCATTTTTTATAAGTGTTCTAACCTTTGCAGCCTTTGAGAAATATGCATCGTAATATCCAGCGCTAAGAACAAACGTTCCAAGCATTATTCTTCTTTGTACTTCATCTCCAAAAGCTTCACCCCTTGAATAGCTATACAGAGCATCAAGGTCTTTATTATTCTTTGATCGATAACCATAGTGAATACCGTCATACCTTGAAAGATTGGAGCTTGCTTCTCCAGTCGCTATTATATAGTAAACATCTAGTGCATATTTTGAATTTGGTATTTTCACATCTACAAAATCAAACCCCATCTTGGAAAGGACATTAATACTTTCATCAAGAGATTTTAAAACATCTTCAGAGACACCCTCTTTGATCATATCCCTTGGTATGCCTATTTTCTTTTTAGAAAAACTCTTTTCAAAACTAGCTTTATCGCTGGACAAAAAGTCATACATAGATTCTTTTGCTTTAATAGAACAGGTCTGGTCTTTTGAATCAGGACCACAGACCACATCGTATGCTATAGCCAAATCCTCTATGTTTCTTGCCATTGGACCAACTTGATCCAAAGAACTTGCAAAAGCTATTATCCCATACCTGCTGATCCTGCCATATGTTGGTTTAATAGATGCTATACCATTAAAACACGCAGGCAACCTGACTGACCCACCAGTATCTGTTCCATAGGAGAACTGAGATAATCCGGCTGATACAGAAACAGCACTTCCACCGCTGGAACCACCAGGAACGTGTTTGTGGTTCCATGGATTTATCACAGGACCAAAAAAAGAATTCTCATTAGATGAGCCCATCGCAAATTCATCTAAATTGGTTTTTCCAAGCAGAACAGCTCCAGAATCATTCAGCCTTTGAGCAACTGTGGAGTTATAATTGGCAGTGTAGTTCTCTAAGATCTTAGAGGCACAAGTTGTTCTAATTCCCTTTACAAGCATATTATCTTTGAGGGAATACGGAATACCTTTAAGCACAGGATCTTTTTCTTTTACACCAGCATTGTCTATGCTCTTTGCTATATCCAAAGAATCTTCAAGCACAGTAATATAAGCATTTAATTTTTTATTATTTTTTATTCTATTAAGATAAAAAGATGTAAGTTCCTGCGAAGAGATTTTTTTCTCTCTTAGCATCTTGGCTATCTTAGGTATTGAATATTTAAGAATATCCACTATTCATTTTCTCCGTCTATTATACTTGGCACCGTAAAGTAGTTATCCTGTGTAACAGTTGCGCTACTCATAATCAATTCATGTTCAAACGGCGCAACTTCATCTTTTCTAAGTGGTTTAGTCTCAATACAGCCATGGAACATAGGCTCTACATTGCTTACATCAACCTGATCAAGAACCCTCATGTGTTCAACAATCTGTGTAAGCTGCTCTGCTAGTAGCGACTTATTTTTCTTTGTAACATCAAGATGGGCAAGACCCGCTATCTTGTCTACCAAGTCACCTGTTATTTTCAATATATTTATCCTCTCTTTAAGAAGCTGTACATACTTATATGTAAGCTTTTATTAGCATGTCACAGGCAACTTGTCAGTATAATTTCCCCTTGTAGTTTCATATATTTAGTTGTTTAATAATAGAGTTTTTACAGATGATTATATATAAGTACATTAAGATCGTATTATTCTCGCTGTTAATGGTACCTTTTTGTTTAAATGCCTCTGTTGCGGCTAGACTACCCTTAGAACCACAATTAAAAAAAACTCCAGCTGAAAGAGAAGATAAACTCAAACCTGGCATAATCAATGGAATACAGGAAGCTATAAGTCCTAGCGTGCTAGAAGAAGACGAAGACTGGAACGCAACACCTGAAAAGCCCACACCACCCATTGCTAGAGATTTTAAAGAAATGAGCTCTAGTATCAAACAAGCAATGGAAAAACAAAACTTTAAATTAGGAGATCATCCTTATTCACTACAGGGGCTTCCTATAGCATATACTTCAAAGACTACAGGATTTAACTTAGGGACAAGAATATCACTCGCCGACTTAAAAACAGAAGATCCATATACTTTTTTATTCAGTTTTCAGTTCTGGCAAACTGACAGAGGAGCAAAAAACCATCAAATTAGTCTAGATGTACCAGAACTTTTTTCTAAACACTGGAGGCTGAAGCTAACATACACTTACCCTGAGGTAATAGATAACAATTACTTCGGTCTAGGAAACAAGTCTGTATATAATCAAGATTTTATAACCCCAGGAAATCCTAATTTTATCTCTAGAAACTACTACCAATATATATTTGTGTATCCAAGGTTCACTATTGACCTATCATACAAATTTTTCAGAGAAAGGCTCTCTCTATATGGTGGAATAGGAATAGATAAGGGGACTATACACCCAATAAATAAAGATAGTACGTCCAAGATATACACCGAGCAACCGTACGGTTATAATGGTGGTAAAACTAATTACATAAAAATAGGATTAAAGTTTGATTCAAGGGATTATCCTATGAACCCAACAAAAGGATTTGTTGTAGCAGCAACTTATACAGATCATGTAAAATTTATGGGAAGTGATTTTAATTATGTGAATATAGACCTCACTTATATGGGCTTCTTTGCTTTCTTAAATTATTTCGTCTTGAGCCATAGGGTAATGATAGATCAGGCTCTAGGTAACAATCTACCATTCTTTGCTCTAGCTGAATTTAATTCTTACAACAACTATCAGGGGCTTGGTGGAGAAGATACATTAAGAGGAGCTCCAACATTCAGATATATAGATAATTTGAAGTTCATTAATCAGTTGGAGCTTAGAACCAGATTTTACAATGGTGTAGTCTTTGGACAACACATGGAACTATTCCTTGTTCCATACTGGGATTTTGGTAAGGTCTGGGACAGATATAAAAAAATAAACTTTGAAGACCTGCATCACACTGTAGGAAATGAATTCAGGTTTACATGGAACACAACTTTTATAGCCTCCTTCACAATGGGATTTAGCAAAGATAACTTTGCTACGTATTTATCGTTCGGAGAATCCTTCGATTAAACTTAACAGCATCTGTTTACTTTAAAAATCTTAATTTAATTTTTTATACCTGGAGCTTAGTCGCTTTATTCAGTCCTTATAATCTAACAATTTACTAATATTACGGATCTTATATATCTGAAGCTGCGCAACAGCCAAAATGCTCTAAAAAATTAAATTAAGATTTTTAAAGTAAATAGATACACATTAAATAGCTACATAATGTTAATTATAATAAGTAAATACTTTTTCTATCTTGTCAGTCCCTTCAAGAACGATTGGTTCTGCAAAGTCGTTGATAAGGATATATTTACCAGCGCTGGTAACTGCAACAAACTCAGTTCCCTGTGTTGGATATATTATCGATATAGGCTTTTCCTTGGAAGAAGAACCTACACCAAAAGAACCACTTGGATAAACAAGTATATGAGTATCCTCTTGGCTGTTGGCAAATGTATGTGCCTCATATGTTGTACATATCTTTACAGGTGGCTTTGCTCTTTCTGATAATTCTATATCGCTAACACTCCTTTTTGTAATTATGCCTTTTTCCTCTAAAATGAACAAGAACTCTCCATTTATAAGTTCTGCAGAAACAACATAGTCGTCCTTCCTTAAAGTAAAGGAAGAGACACCATTTGCTTTTATTCCCTTAAATTCAGATATATTCATTCTCTTAGCATAACCTTTTTTTGTTATTACAAGAACTTCAGAGTCTTCAGTCTCATCAAAAACACCTGCAACGCTTATATTCTCTTTTAACTTGAGTATTTCTTTAAGTTCTATACCCTTGCCATACCTTCTCATTTCTGGAATCGAGAATACCCGCAAAGGATAAACCTTCGCGTCGCTTCCAAAGATAAGCACTCTCTCTGATGTATCAGCCTTAGTAGCAAATCTAACAACGTCATCACCAGTAAACACTACATTAGACGTTCTTTCTGAAGATTGTTCCGACTCTGAATTATACCTTTTTATAAATCCACCCTGAGTTATTGAGACCATAACTTCTTGTGAAGGTATCAGATCAACTAATTTCTTGTCTTCAAAATCAGAGATAAGTCGTGTTTTTCTTTGTTCAGGAAACTTAGTTTTTATCTCTGTAAATTCCTTAATAAGTATCTTTTTTACCTTATCCTCACTGTTAAGTATGGACAGAAGCTCTTCAACTTCTTTCACAAGTTGAGCATGTTCTTCCTTTATCTTATCGACTTCAAGACCAGAGAACCTATAGTTTGGCAATATTACAAGTGCTTCACTCTGTATCGGACTTAATTTAAATTCAAGTTCTACTATCGATTTAAGATCCGCCTTGTCTTTTGATTTAGGAAGTATCTCTTTTAAATATCTTTCTTTCTGATTAAGGACCTTAACAAAACCCTCAAGGATGTGCTTTCTTTCTTCTGCTTTTTTTAATTCAAAAATAGTTCTTCTTCTTACTACCTCTTCTCTAAATTCTATAAAGATTTTTAGGATCTCTTTAAGATTAACAAGCTTTGGTCTACCGTCTATAAGGGCAACCATGTTAACAGCAAAATTAGAATCAAGAGGAGTGCTCTTATAAAGGGTCTCTATAATAAAATCTATCGGAGCATTTTTGGCGACATCCAAAACGAGCCTTACACCTTCTTTTGCTGATTCATCCCTTATATCCGTTATTCCTTCTATTTTTTTTGTTTTAATAAGTTCGACTATTCTTGTCGTTATTCTGGTTTTAACAACGCTATATGGTATTTCTGTTATAACTATTCTTCTTTTGTCTTTATCTTTTTCTACGATAATCTCTGCACGTATCCTAATCGTTCCTTTACCTGTAGTGTAGGCCTCTTTTATGTTATGATCAGCAACTATAGATGCTGCTGTCGGAAAATCTGGCCCCTTTATATATTCCAGTATTTTTTCTATTTTTATATCTGGATCCTTAACAAGAGCGATAGTTGCATCCAGGACTTCAACAAGATTATGAGGAGGAATGTTAGTAGCCATCCCTACAGCTATACCAGAAACTCCATTGATCAGAAGATTTGGAAATCTAGCAGGAAGGACTATTGGTTCCTTGTCTGTATTATTATAGTTGTCTGTTTTATCTACAGTTTCTTTCTCTATATCAAGCATAAGATGACTAGAAAGTTTATCTAACCTAGCCTCTGTATACCTATATGCAGCTGGTGAATCTCCGTCGATAGAACCAAAGTTACCCTGACCTTCCACCAAGGCATAACGCATAACCCAGGATTGTGCCATTCTTACAAGCGCTTCATATACAGCTATATCTCCGTGAGGATGATATTTTTTAAGAACTTCACCCACGATACCTGCGCATTTAGAATATTTTTTATCATGGAAAAGACCCTCGTTGGCCATTGCAAACAGGATCCTTCTCTGTACAGGTTTAAGTCCATCCCTGATATCCGGAAGAGCACGACTTGTGATTACGCTCATTGCATAATCTATGAACGACTCCTGCATTTCATCTATATAAGAGACAGTATTAATGTCGCTGGGTTGTTTATTAAAAAAATCAGGTTGTTGTTCCATCTATAATCCCCTGCTATACATCTAAGTTCCTAACGTGAAGCGCATTAATATCTATAAAATGTTTTCTGGACGTAACGGCATCACCCATAAGCACGGATGTTAAATTATCTGCAGCTTCTTCATCCTCAAGATCAACCTTCAAAACAGTTCGTCGTTTTGGATCCATAGTCGTTTCCCAAAGTTGTTCAGGATTCATTTCTCCAAGTCCTTTGTATCTTTGTATGTCTATCTTAGTCTTAGAATACTCTATCAACTTGAACAGAAGATCAAATATATCATCAGCTAATATTGCTTTTCCTTTATCGGTGAGCTCTATGTAGTAAGGAGGATTACCAAGTGTCTTGAATTTTCTTGCAATCCTGTCCATATCCCTTAGCTCTGGAGACTTCATTATTTCATCATTAAAAACAGTTCTAAGTTTTCGACCTCGTCTTTCACTGGTGAAGGTAAAGACAACTGATTTATCATCACTGTCTGTATCAAACTCCATCGTTATAGGGCTTATCGAAGGATACATTCTGGTCAATAATGGGATGTACGAATTAAGTTCCTTTTTAAGTAAATTAGAATTATCGATATCCCATAAATTTTCTTTTCTTATAAAAGTAGACCTGACTATGTAATCTACGATCAGCTTTTCCATCTTGTTCTCTATAAATTTGAACTGCTGTTCATACGCAATAAGGTTCTGGACTAGCTCTGTAAGGTCTTTTCCCTTAAAGCTCTTATTATTAGTCGTTACAACTGCACAATTTTTTTCTACTATTTTTACAAGAAACTCATAAAGAGCATCATTGTTCTTTAGATATTCATGTTTAGTACCATGTTTTATCCTATATAGAGGCGGTTGTGCTATGTACACATTGCCCTGCCTAACAAGCTCTGGCATAGTCCTGTAAAAAAAAGTAAGCAACAGAGTTCTTATATGAGATCCATCACTATCAGCATCTGTCATTATTATTATCTTTGCATATCTTAATTTGGATATATCAAATGAGCTATCCACCCCACTACCCAAGACCTGTATGAGTATCTTTATTTCTTCGTTCTTTAAAATATCGTCTATGTTTTTCTTTTCTACATTAAGTATTTTACCTTTAAGCGGTAATATCGCCTGTGTTTTTCTATCTCTGGCCTGCTTAGCAGAACCACCCGCAGAATCTCCTTCTACAAGAAAAAGTTCTGCCTTAGCTGGATCTTTAACTTCACAATCAGCCATTTTTCCAGGTATCGTTGATATCTTGTCCAGAAGACCTTTTCTTCTCACCAGCGTCTTTGCTCTTTTTGCAGCCTCTGATGCCTTAAAAGCCAGTATAGCTCTTTCACAAAGTTCTTTCCCAACAGAAACATTTGATTCAAGATAGTCAGTCATTTTGTCGTACACAAATTTATGTACAGCGTTTCTTATCCATACGTTAGTAAGTCTTGTTTTTGTCTGACTTTCGAATTCAGGCTTTTTGACTCTTATACAAACAACACCAGTCAATCCTTCTCTTATATAATCACCCTCTAGTCGTTGCTGTTTTAACTTCTTTTCACAAAAATCATTTATTGCCTTGGTTATACCACTTTTGAAACCTGCTTCGTGGGTACCACCAAGTGAAGTATTAATAGAGTTAGCATAAGTCCTTACTTTTTCGTATGTTGAGTCGTTGTATTGCCAGCCTATTTCAAATAACATAGTGTCATTATTGTTCTCTTCATCAGAATCTACTGCGCCAGAAAAAACAATAGGCTCTTTAGGAATAACGTTACTGCCCTCATTTATCTCTTCGATCATAGTCTTTATACCATCAGGAAAATGGTAAATATCCTCTTCTGCCCCTTCTTCTCTGAAGCTTATAAAAACGCCCCTGTTAACATGCGCTAGGTCTTTTAATTTATTGGATAGTATCGCCGACTTATATTTTGTTTTAGCAAAAAACCTTTCATCAGGTTTAAACGTTATACTAGTACCTGTCTTGTCCGTCTTGCCAATTACTTTAAGAATAGAAACCGGTTTACCTTGTTCATATCTTTGAAAATATTTTTTTCCGTCTCTTTTTACCTCGATCTCTAAGAACTCGCTTAGCGCATTAACTAAAGAAAGTCCCACGCCATGAAGTCCGCCAGAATAGTCATAGGCAGCTTTATTCATTTTACCGCCAGCATCCATGGTGGTTAGAACAACCTCTAAAGCAGATCTCTTCTCTGTAGGATGCATCTCTGTTGGAATACCACGACCATTATCTGTTACTGTTACAGTATTATTGTTGTGCATTATTATGTCTATTTTGTCACAATGACCATTCATTGCCTCATCTATACTGTTAGCAACGAGCTCATCAACTAAATGGTGAAGACCTCTAGTAGACACGTCACCTATAAATCTTGCTGGATTTTGCCAGACAGCCTCTAGTCCCCTTAGGACGACAATATCTTCTGCTGTCTGTTTTTTCTTTTTTGGAATGTTTTCTGTGATCATAATTTTAAACTTAAACCTACCTGCATACCGTATAGTGATCTGGAGAATATGTGTTTTAAATCCATAGAAGTCTTGATCGATATAGTCGGATATATATAATATTCAAATCCGAGCAATCCTTCTACTATCGTATATTTTTTTATCCAGCCGATGTAGTTTACAATAAACATTGTAAATCTTCGACTAAAATTTATGTCATAGTTAAAAAAGCTTATGTGGAGCCCACCTCCAGACAGAAAGTCAGTACTAAGGTACTTCCATCCCACTGATAATTTTGGTTGTAAGTGCTTTCTTGGGAAAGGCTTAAAAATTAAATGAGTATAATAAAAGTTCTGATCCATCGCACCATTGTTGTAGGTTTCATATCCAAAATCAACGCCTATCCATCTTTTATAAAAGGCTCCATTTAGCTTATAGCCACTAAAATGCTCATTAGCTTTTATAAGTAAAAAATCAAAAGATCCAGTTAGCCGCTGAAACTTCCTTAATTGTGAATTTGTGGCTGCAGCATCCAATGGATATTGGAACCATGGAAAAAGCGGAGCAAAGACAAGTGATTCTGCTACTATACAGCTAGTGTTTTTTCCACATAAAGAAAATATTTTTATGGAGTGGTCTTCTTGTGGCAGATCCTCTGCTGAATAAGCGGTCATAGCCACTAAAGAGCACAAGAACGATATTACAAGTTTACGAAAGTCCATTGAAGAACATCTTATATTAAAAAACATTTTTATACAGTACTTATTAGTGGTATAGCTAGCTATGAGGAAAAACTATGTTACCTGCCGTAAATACTAAGATAATAGCCACGCTGGGACCAGCAAGCAGCAGTAGAGAGATCTTAGAAAAGTTAATGTGTGCTGGAGTGAACGTCTTTAGATTGAACTTTTCTCATGGTGATTATTCTTTTTTTAGCGAGTTAATACATAATATAAGGGATATAAGTCAAAAAAAATGCTTAGATATTCCGATAATACAAGACCTTCAGG
>SESG01007136.1_pt1 | contig 10097 bp, 13 predicted proteins | sample 3171421 | NCBI WGS metagenome assembly SESG01 (sample SAMN10866946, study PRJNA518727) | freshwater metagenome | biome: subpolar coniferous forest; feature: holomictic lake; material: water; isolation source: holomictic Lake 227, 6 m and 8 m depth | place: Canada: near Kenora, Ontario | collected... | reverse complement strand
CGGATGAGCGCAGGCTCAGGGGTTCCAGTGAAGGAAATTTCGGTAAAGGGACAAACCGTGATCGGCACTTTTTTCGGGGTGGAACTGGGTTGCAAAAATATTATCACGCGCAATGGCCGAACTGAAACGCTGGCCATAGTCGGTTTCCCCTACGCTGTGGCGCGCATCAGACGGTCGGGCATAAAAACTGTGCACGAAATAGAAATAACTGCCGTCAGGTACCTCGCCCCATACCGGATGCGGCGCGCCGCCATGGTTGTTGCGGTAGACCTGGTTCCAGCCCATCTGCGGCACCTTGTAGCGACTGCCATCCGGTTGCAACTGCCCGTCCAGGTCGAACTTGCGCACATCGCCATGCAGCAGACCGAGGCCAGCGGTATCACCCTCGGCACTGTGATCAAGCAGCATCTGCATGCCAACACAGACACCAAACAGCGGCTTGCTCGCCGCGGCTTCCAGCACCGACTCCTGCAGACCGGAATCGCGCAATTCGCGCATGCAGTCCGGCATGGCGCCCTGTCCCGGCAGCACAACACGTGCACAGGCACGCACCACCTCGGGATCGGCCGTTATCAGCACCTCAAAGCCGGTACCGGTCGCCGCTGCGCGCACCGCCTGCGACACCGAGCGCAGATTGCCCATGCCGTAATCGACAACCGCAACCGTTTTATTGCCAGGCACTAAAGCGAACCCTTGGTCGATGGAATAGTGCCCGCTGCACGCGGGTCAAGTTCCAGCGCGTTGCGCAGAGCGCGGGCGAAGGCCTTGAACACGGTCTCGGCCTGGTGATGGGCGTTTTCGCCGCGCAAATTGTCGATGTGCAAGGTGACAAAAGCGTGATTGACAAAACCCTGGAAGAATTCGTGCGCCAGTTGGCTGTCGAAGCTGCCGATCATGCCGCTCTTGAAAGGCACGTTCATGACCAGACCGGGCCGGCCCGACAGGTCGATGACAACGCGCGACAGCGCCTCATCCAGCGGCACATAGGCATGGCCGTAGCGGCGGATGCCTTTCTTGTCGCCCACCGCCTGGTGCACGGCCTGACCAAAGGCAATTCCCACGTCTTCCACCGTGTGGTGGCCGTCAATGTGAAGATCGCCGGCGGCCTCAATCTCGAGGTCGAGCATGCCATGGCGGGCAATCTGATCGAGCATGTGATCAAAGAACCCGATGCCCGTGTGCAAGCGGGATTGCCCGCTGCCGTCCAGATTGAGCTTGACGCTAATCTGGGTCTCGGCGGTCTTTCGAGTGACTTCAGCAGTTCGTTGGTTCATGGTGATATTGTCGTCGGCGCGCGCTCAGCTTAAAGACTGGCCGCCAGGGCCGCCAAAAGTTTCTCGTTTTCCTCGGCCGTGCCGACAGTCAAGCGCAGGCAATTGTGCAGCAGCGGATGCATTTTAGAGACGTTCTTGACCAGCACTTTGTGCATTTTCAACCCGTCGAAGGTTTTCTGGGCATCAGGCACGCGCAACAGAATCATGTTGGCGTCGCTGGGATAGACACGCACCCCACTCAACCCGGCCAGGGTTTGGAGCAACAGCTCGCGCTGCGCGCGCACTTCCTGCGCCTGCGCGGCAAAGGCGGCCTTGTGCTCGAGCGCGAACAACGCGCACTCGCAGTTGAGGACACTGATGTTGTAGGGTGGACGCACCTTGTCAATCTCGGCGATCAGTGCGGCCGGCCCCATCAGGTAGCCCAGTCGAACGCCGGCGAGTCCGAACTTGGAAAGCGTGCGCAACAGCAGCACATGGCTGTGCTGCGCAAGCCGGTCGATGTAGCTTCTGCTGGAAAACGGCTGATAGGCTTCGTCCAGCACAACCAGACCGCCCTGCGCGCCAACGGCCAGGATGATGCGCTCGATCACATCGTCGTTCCACAGATTGGCGCTTGGATTGTTGGGGTAGGCAAGGTAGGTAATGGCCGGCTTGTGCTGCGCAATGGCGGCCAGCATGGCAGTCTCGTCAAGCTCGAAGTCAGACGTCAAGGGCACGCCATGAAAAGGCAGGCCTTGCAGTTGCGCGCTCATGGCGTACATCACGAAACCGGGCACCGGCGCCAGAATGCTGGCGTCCGGCACATCGCAGGCCAACGCCAGCAGGCTGATCAATTCGTCCGAGCCATTGCCCAGCATGATGTCAAAACCGGTCGGCATCTGCGCGTAGACGGCCAGCGCGCGACGCAGCACGTTGACGCGCTCGGCCGGGTAGCGGTTCAGCGCCAGCGCACCCAGACGCATGCCCAGAGCCGTCTGCAGCGGCAGCGACAGGCGATGCGGGTTCTCCATGGCATCGAGCTTGACCATGCCAGCGGAGTCTTGTACGGCATAGGCATGCATGGACTGGATGTCCTGGCGGATGCGTTGCAGGGTTTGGGGACTGACAGTTTTCATTTCGGCTCTCGCATAGGCGGCACTTGGTCAAGACGGAACTCCGCCGCCCGGGCGTGGGCCTGCAAGCCTTCACCATAAGCCAGTTCGGCGGCAATCAGACCCAGGGTCTGGGCGCCGGTCTGACTGACTTCAATCAGGCTGGACCGCTTCTGAAAATCATAAACGCCCAACGGCGAGGAAAAACGCGCCGTGCCGCTGGTCGGCAGCACGTGGTTCGGACCAGCGCAGTAGTCACCGAGCGACTCACTGGTATAGGCACCCAGGAAAATGGCGCCAGCGTGTTTGAGCAGTGGCTCCCAGCGCTGCGGCGCTTTGCTGCTAACTTCCAGGTGCTCGGGCGCAACCCGGTTGCTGATCTCGCAGGCCTCTTCCATGCTGCGCGTGAGGATCAAGGCACCGCGGTCGTTGAGCGATTGGGCAATGATCTCGCGCCGCGGCATCGCCGGCAGCAGGCGATCGATTGCCAACTGCACCTGTTCGATATAGGCGGCGTCGGGGCACAGCAGAATGCTCTGCGCCAACTCATCGTGCTCGGCCTGACTGAACAAATCCATCGCCACCCAGTCGGGCGGCGTTGTGCCATCGGCCAGCACCAGAATTTCGCTCGGGCCGGCAATCATGTCGATGCCGACCGTGCCAAAAACGCGGCGCTTGGCCGCTGCCACATAGGCATTGCCAGGGCCGGTGACCTTGTCCACCTTGGGGATGGTGGCCGTGCCATAGGCCAGCGCTGCCACCGCCTGGGCGCCGCCGACGGTGAAGGCGCGCGTGACGCCGGCAACATACGCCGCGGCCAGCACCATCGCGTTCTTTTCGCCCCGGGGCGTGGGCACGACCATGATGATTTCGGCGACCCCCGCAACGTGCGCCGGAATGGCATTCATCAACACGCTCGACGGGTAGGTGGCTTTACCGCCAGGCACGTAAATACCGACTCGGTCCAGCGGTGTGAGCTTCTGGCCGAGCAGCGTGCCATCTTCGTCGCGGTAGCTCCAGCTCTCGCCACAAGCCTTCTTCTGCGCCTCGTGGTAGCTGCGCACGCGGCTGGCCGCCGCTTGCAAGGCGTCGCGCTGGGCCGTCGGAATCGAGTCGAAAGCGGCTCTGAGTTCGGTCTGTGTCAACTCCAGTTCGGCCATCACACGCGCCTGCAGGCCGTCGAAACGCGCGGTGTAGTCCAGCACAGCGGCGTCGCCACGCTGTTGCACGTCGGCCAGGATGTCGGCCACGCGCTGCTCGATTTCAGCATCGGCCTGTGCCGACCAGTGCAGGCGCGCCTTGAACTCAGCCTCGAAGCTGGCGCTGGCGGTTGACAGACGGACAGGGGAAGCTTGGAGCGTCATGGCGATGGTGGTCGGTAATGGCAATGCCTATGCGGGAAGCGCTGCCGCAAAGGCATCGATGATGCGACGAATCGGCGCCTGCTTGAGCTTGAGCGCAGCCTGATTGACGATCAGGCGCGAGCTGATGTCCATGATGCGCTCAACCTCGATCAAGTGGTTGGCCTTGAGGGTGTTGCCGGTGGAGACCAGATCGACGATGGCGTCAGCCAGTCCCACCAACGGTGCGAGTTCCATGCTGCCATAGAGTTTGATCAGATCGACGTGCACGCCCTTGGTGGCAAAAAACTCGCGCGCGATGGCCACGTACTTGGTGGCCACTTTCAGGCGCGAGCCCTGCTTGACCGCCGACGCGTAATCGAAATCGGCGCGCACGGCGACGCTGATGCGGCACTTGGCAATCTGCAGATCGAGCGGCTGGTACAGGCCATCACTGCCGTGCTCCAGCAGCGTGTCCTTGCCAGTGATGCCCAGATCGGCACCGCCGTATTGCACATAGGTCGGCACATCCGTGGCGCGCACCACCAGCACACGCACGTCGGCCTGATTGGTAGCGAGGATGAGCTTGCGCGACTTCTCAGGGTCTTCCAGCACCTCTATGCCAGCGGCGCGCAGCAGCGGCAGGGTTTCTTCGAATATTCTGCCCTTGGACAAAGCAAGCGTGATCATTTCATTCTTTCAATATCTGGCCATGCGCACATGGCTGGCGTCTTGGTCAAGTGTTACCGGGGTACAGCTGCCCATTCGGCCGGCGTGTAGGCTTTGATTGACAATGCGTGTACCTCGTCGGTTTTCATCTTGTCCCCCAAGGTGGCATACACCATCTGGTGTCGCGCAATGGGGCGCTTGCCTTCAAACTCAGCGGACACAATGGTGGAAAACCAGTGCCGGCCGTCACCATTGAGCGTAATGTGCTGACATGCCAGCTTGGCGGCAATCAGGTCCTTGATCTGGTCTGCGTTCATCTCAATCATCCAAAAGTAATAGACAGGCAGCCTAGCTTAACTGCGAATTTTGTAACCGCTGCGCAGCAGCGCCACCGCCAGTGCGCTGATGGCGACCAGTGCGCCACCAACAACAGCGAGACTGAGCCAGGGGGAAACATCACTGACGCCGAAAAAACCATAACGGAAGCCGTCGATCATGTAGAAAAACGGGTTCAAATGGCTCACCGTCTGCCAGACTGGTGGCAGCGAATGGATGGAATAAAAAACACCGCTCAGAAAAGTCATGGGCATGACGACAAAGTTCTGAAAGGCTGCGAGTTGATCAAACTTCTCGGCCCACAAACCAGCGATCAGGCCCAACGTGCCCATCAAGGCAGCCCCGAGCACACCGAAAACCAGAATCCACAAGGGCGCGACAAAACTGATGTCGGTGAACAGAGATGACACGGCAAACACACCCAGTCCAACCACCATGCCACGGATCACAGCCGCGCCGACATAGGCCACAAACCAGTTCATGTAGGACAGCGGCGTCAACATCAAAAACACCAGATTGCCCATGACTTTGCTCATGATCAGCGACGAAGAACTGTTGGCAAAAGCGTTTTGCAGCAGGCTCATCATGGCCAGACCCGGCACCAGAAAAGCGGTGTAGCTGACCTGGCCGTAGACCTTGACGTGCGCCTCCAGCGCATGACCGAAGATCAGCAGGTAGAGCATGGCCGTGAGCACCGGCCCGGCAATGGTCTGAAATGCCACGCGCCAGAAGCGAAGTACTTCCTTGTAAAGGAGTGTTTGCCAACCATTCATGCCAATCCCACCCCGTGCACGGAGTCCTTGTTCTGCGTCATGACCTCAAGAAAGACATCTTCCAGATCGGCCTTGCGGATTTCGACGTCCTGCGCCGTCAGGCCGGCCTGACGCACGGCCGCAAGAAAGCGCTCGATCTCGTGTGCATCGTGCGCCGGAAACTGCACGATGCGCCCGGTGATGCGCGCCTGCGCCGCCAACTCAGCCGGCAATTCGCTGTCCACCTTGAAACGCAGCACATTGCTGGACGCCGCCTTGAGCAACTCGCTGGTGTGATTGAGCGCCACCACGCGCCCGGTTTTCAGCATGGCAATGCGGCTGCACAAGGCCTCCGCTTCTTCGAGGTAGTGGGTAGTCAACAGAACTGTGCTGCCCTGCTTGTTGAGTTTGGCAATGAACTGCCAAAGGGTCTGACGCAACTCGACGTCAACACCGGCGGTGGGCTCGTCAAGCACGATCACCGGCGGCTTGTGCACCAGAGCCTGCGCCACCAGGACCCGGCGCTTCATGCCACCCGAGAGCGCGCGCATGTTGACGCCCGCCTTGTCAGTCAGACCCAGGTTGTCGAGCAATTCGTCGATCCAGTCGTCGTTGTGCCGGATGCCGAAATAACCGGACTGGAAGCGCAACGCTTCGCGCACGTTGAAAAACGGATCGAATACCAGTTCCTGCGGTACCACGCCCAGACTGCGCCGCGCTTGCGCGTAGTCGCGCGCCACATCGTGACCCAGCACGGAGATCTGTCCGGATCCGGCGCGGATCAACCCAGCCAGGATGCTGATCAAGGTGGTCTTGCCGGCGCCATTGGGGCCCAGCAGGCCGAAGAACTCGCCCTGCTCGATATCGAAACTGACCTGGTCCAGCGCCAGAAAAGTGTTGCCTTTGGGCCCGCGCGGCGACGGGTAGGCCTTGGAGACCGACTGAAAAGAAATAGCGGGCATGCTGGACTTCAAACGGACGGCAGCAAATCGATGATGCCGTACAGGGCCGCCAGGTCATGCAGACGGGGCGGCAGTCCGCGAATCGCAAAACGTTTGCCCAGCGCCAGACTCTCGCGCCGGAATTCGAGCAGCACAGCCAGCGCTGAGGAATCAAATTGGCTCAGGCCCGTCGCGTCGACCACCACATCCGCGCCGGTCTGGGAACGCATGCCCTGCACCAGCATGCGCAGGCAAGCATTGGCTTCGGAATGGGTCAGCTCTTTGGGCAACACCAACACGGTCAGCCCTTCCTGGCGTTGGTCTTGTTGCGCTCGCTCAGCGTGGTGATCAATCCATTGATGCCCTTGGCGCTAATTTCCTGGGCAAACTGGCTGCGATAGGTTTCGACCAACCAGACACCCAATACGTTCATGTTGAATATCTTCCAGCCGGCGCCCTCGCCAGGCGTCTTCTCCAGTCGGTAGTCGAGCTGAATGGCGTCGCCACGGCCCTTGACCTCGGTGCGAACCACCACCTCTTTGTCTTCCGCAGCGGCACGCATCGGCTTGATGGCGATGGTCTGGTCGCTGACCTGGGTCAATGCACCGGCATAGGTACGGACCAGCAGAATCTTGAACTCATCCTGCAAGTGCTTTTGCTGCTCGGGTGTGGCCTGGCGCCAGGTTGGTCCAACTGCCATGGACGTCATGCGCTGAAAATTCACGTTCGGCATGATCTTGGCATCGACCAGGGCAATGATGCGTGACAGGTCGCCGCTCTGAATCGCCTTGTCAGCCTTGATGTTGTCCAACACCTCGGTCGACAACCGCTTGATCAAGCCGTCGGCCGCTTCGTCGGCCGCATGCGCCTGGATAAGCAGCAAGGACGATACGGCCATCAGCAGCGCGGCAAACAATTGACGCAAAAAACGGATCTTCATGGTTTGACTTTCTCGGCACCGGACACTCCGGCCTTGCTTAACGTTTCGGCCGCACTATTGGTTGGCCTCGAACTTGACACTGCGGTTTCGGAGCCGACCGCATCCGATGCACCCGTTGTCCCGGGTTCCACTTCTTCTTCAGGCGGATTGCCGTCAAAAATGACGCTGCGCCGGCGTTGCAAATAGGCATCGCGCATAAAGCTGTAGCGGTCCAGCGCCGCCTCTTCCAACATGTTGCCGGCTTTGATCAAGTCCGACCGCTGGTCAACGAGTCGGATAGCGGTCACCGTGTTGCGGGTCGGCACATGCGGAACGGCAACAACGAGATCGCCCTTCCAATCCACTGGCAGGGCCACGGTGTCGCGCAAACTGGACGAACCGAGCAAAGGAAGCACCAGATAGGGACCGGAGCCCACTCCCCAGTAACCCAGGGTATGACCAAAATCCCGCGTGTGTTTTTCAATGTCCATTTCGGTGGCGACATCAAACACACCGCCCCAGCCGAGAAAGGTATTAACGCCGACACGCTTGAGGCTGTCGAAGGCAGCCTGGCCCTTGAACTGCAGGCCATTGTTCACGAACGACCACAAGTCCCGCAGGTTGTCAAAGAAATTATTGATGCCCTGGCGCACGCGCACCGGCGTGGCATCCCGATAGGCAGTGGCCACTGGCTTGAGGACCGCGCCATCAAGCGCATCGTTGAAGCGATAGACCCCACGATTGAAAGGTTCAAGCGGATCACGCGGGTTCGCAGTGGGCCCACTGGCGCAACCCGTCAGCGCCAACAACAGCAACACAGCCACCCACAGGGCACGCGCACGGCCCGGATCAGCAGATGAAAAAGTCCAGGCCACGGTTATTTTTTTCCTTTGCTGCCGTCAGCTGGACTGCCCTCGGCCGCCTTGCTGTAAAGGAACTGGCTGATCATGCTCTCCAGCACCATGGCCGACTGCGTGTTGCTCACGGTGTCGCCCTCGGCCAGCGTCTTCTCGTCCGCACCCGGCTCCATGCCCAGGTACTGTTCGCCGAGCAAGCCGCTGGTCAGAATCTTCAGTGAACTGTCCTTCGGGAAGGCATAGCGGTTTTCCATCGCCAGCGTGACACGGGCCTGGAACGACTTGTCGTCAAACGAGATTTTTTCCACCCGGCCCACGACCACGCCGGCGCTGCGCACCGCAGCCTTGGGCTTGAGGCCGCCGATATTGTCAAACTTGGCGCTCAGCGTATAGCTCTTCTGGAAGCTCAGGCTCAGCAGATTAGCCGACTGCAAGGCCAGGAACAGGATTGCCACGGCGCCGATCAGGACGAAAAGGCCAACCCAGACATCATTCTTTGAACGCTGCATAAAACACCTATTTCACTTTTTCTATCGCACTGTCAGTTGGGAACAAAGCCGTTCAATCGATAGCGACTGAGCGGCAAGGCATTCAAATGGTAAACATCATGGCGGTCAGGATGAAATCGAGCCCCAGCACCGCCAGCGATGAGACCACCACGGTGCGGGTCGTCGCACTGGCAACACCCTCGGGTGTTGGCTGCGCTTCAAAGCCCTGCAACAAAGCAACAAAGGTGACCGTAAAGCCAAACACAATGCTTTTGATGACACCGTTGCCCAAATCCTGCCAGACGTCAACGCCCTCCTGGATCTGACTCCAGAACGAACCACCATCGACGCCAATCATGAGCACACCCACAGCCCAGCCACCAATGATACCCATGGCGCTGAAAACAGCGGCCAGCAAGGGCATGGTGATAACACCAGCCCAGAAGCGCGGCGCCAGCACGCGCTGCACCGGGTCCACCGCCATCATCTCCATGACGCTGATCTGCTCACCGGCCTTCATAAGGCCAATCTCGGCCGTGAGTGACGTACCGGCGCGCCCGGCAAACAGGAGCGCAGTCACCACCGGACCGAGTTCGCGCACCAGCGTCAACGTCACCAGCAGACCGAGAGCCGAGGAGGAACCATAGCGCTGCAAGGTGTAGTAACCCTGCAGGCCGAACACAAAACCAACGAACAGACCTGAAACGGCAATGATGGCCAGCGAGTAATTGCCCAGAAAGTGGATCTGGTCCCGAATCAGGCCAAAGCGTTTGAGGCTGGGGCCCAGTGTCGTCAGCAGGCGCAGGAACAGGCGCGCGCCGTGCCCCAGATCGGCCAGCTGAGAGCGCACAGCGAAGCCGACGTCACCCGGTTTGTACCAGCTCATGCAACAGCCTCCAGACCAAAATCCGCATCAATGGAAGGACCCGGGTAATGGAAACGCACCGGACCATCGGACAGGGCATTGACGTACTGATACACGAGCGGATCCGTGCTGTGGAGCACCTCTTCAGGTGTGCCCTGGGTAGCCAGTTTGCCATTGGCAAGGATGATCACATGATCAGCAATCGCCAGCGTCTGCTCCAGCTCATGCGAAACAAAGATGCTGGTAAGACCCATCGAGTCATTGAGTTGGCGAATCAGGCGGGCCGAGGTGCCGGTAGAGATCGGATCGAGTCCGGAAAAGGGCTCGTCGTACATAACCAGGTCGGGGTCCAACGCAATCGCACGCGCCAGCGCCACACGCCGCGCCATGCCGCCCGAGACCTGCCCTGGCATCAAATCAAAGGCGCCGCGCAGGCCGACAGCATTGAGTTTCATCAGCACAATGTCACGAATCAGGGTTTCCGGCAAATCGGTGTGCTCACGCAGCGGGAAGGCAACATTATCAAACACCGAGAGATCGGCAAACAGGGCGCCGAACTGAAACA
>SESG01013335.1_pt1 | contig 10098 bp, 9 predicted proteins | sample 3171421 | NCBI WGS metagenome assembly SESG01 (sample SAMN10866946, study PRJNA518727) | freshwater metagenome | biome: subpolar coniferous forest; feature: holomictic lake; material: water; isolation source: holomictic Lake 227, 6 m and 8 m depth | place: Canada: near Kenora, Ontario | collected... | reverse complement strand
GATTTTGTGCTGGTGACATTCTTTCCTGCTTCTTTATTGACTTTTTGATTCTTAGTTTGAAGTTTGATGTCAGTTGACATTTCTTTTACATATTTCAGCATCATTTCCCAATCATCACCAAACTTCTTGTCTAGTTTATCTTTTGTTTCCTGTCTCTGATAGAAGCTTTCTTGTAACTTGAATATATTTTTAGCTGCATCAGGTTTACCTCCTGAAGCCAAGAACATGTTCTTGAATATCTCAGTCTGCCCATTCATCTTTGTATTCAAGAGTAGTATGCTTTTATTCAATTCTTTCAGTAGATCTTCGGTAGGGTTCTTAGGTGTTCTATTAGTGCCTGATGGGATGTCACTCATTATCCTTAATTAGTCCTTTTTTAGATAGACATGGTTTTTTTATGGTAAGCATTATACTCTTCTTTCAAAGTCTCATTCAATAATTTCCATTGTGAGGTGAAAATATGAAAGGGTAGACGTAACAACGATTCAATTGAATTAGATGTATTTTTAGTCAAAAGATATATCATATCCATCATACTCTGTTGAGAGTATGGCTTGAACAACATCATATGGTCGAAAAGAATACCTCCTATCGCACATATCACCAGTTATTGGGTTCTTGACATGTATAACAGGATCAATTCCAAATTTCAATGAGTTGTAATGCTTGTTTATACGCTGGGATATAATGACATCGAATTCAGGTTGTTTTAATATATTTATCTTCTTGCTTAAAGGTAATGTTGATACATCTTCGTTGTTGAATTCAATTAGATACAATGCTATTGTAGCATCAGCCAAGTATATGTTCTTCTTTAATTCTGAATTCTGCCACTCTAAATACTCATTCATGTCCAAATTAGGCAACGTTGATAAGTCTTTATCCTCTTCAATATAGGTTGAATATGTCTCCGATAACCTTTGTATCTTTGAGTACTTGGCATCATCATCCTTGAACTTATCCTGAATCTCCTTTCTTAAAATTAAAACATCACCATATCTAGGATATGATATGAACTTGGCTTTTAATATAGGTACACCCTCTTTGTTCTTTTTTGTGATGGTGACGGTTTCTTTTATATCCTCTTCCAGCTTGTTTATTGTAACCGCTGTCCTTAAATCAATATCAATCCTAGGCACCCATAGCCTTTTTTCCAATTGTTCCGCTTTCTTTGAATCACGTTCATTCAGCCAATCTAAATCAGATTGGGTCCAAGGGAACCTGACTTGTAGAAATATGGGGGTGAAGTAGTTAGCATAAATTTGCACCAGTAATTCTATTATGGTTTTATCTGGCCAATTTGAGATGTCAACATCACTATACATCAATGAGTTCAACACCGAAATAACCCTCTCAGGTAGAATATTGTCAGCTAACATTGATAATGTCATTATATCCTCAGTATTGAAATTCCTGCAATATACAATTTTAGGTACACCCAACTTACCATTTGTGGATAGTTCTATTGGTAAGTATGATAATGGCACTTTTGACAATTTTGGAGGCTCTACCACATTTTCAAGATCCACTATTTCTTTCATTCTATCCCCTTTTTTAGTTAGTATTTTATTGACATTCTTGAATTTTGATGATATCATTTAGTAAAGGAGAAATAATGGATATGAACCTGGTTCTTACCATCATCATTGCTTGGTCAATAATACTGACCCCACTTTGGATTATTCTAATTAAACGACATTTGATTAGGGTAAAAGCATTAGAAAACCCTATGTTAGATAGGTATGCTAAGTTACAAGTAAGAACACAAATGTTGGAAGAGTATATGTGGAAAACCCGTATAGCTGTGTTAGCCTATGACTTGATGAAATATGACCCTAAACTTGCAATCCTAGCAATAGAGACAATGAGACAAGAATTAAAGAAAATAAGCGTGGATATCAATCCTTCCAAAGAAGAAGCAGAATTACTGAGGAATCTGACAGAAGAGATAAGAAGAACTTAACGTGCTACATGTAACTCTACATATGAAGTCGCAATAACACTTGTTAATGCTAACTTAACATAAGTTGCAGGAGCAGTTAGTGTTATTGCATTAATGACACCATTTACTGTAGTTAAGGTTAATGGTGGAGCGTACACCAACGTATTCAATTGTTGCTCTTGCATACTCCCATTTGATACTATCACAGATGCAACTACGTTTGCTGATTCTACATATAGAGTAACTGGAGTTCTACCTCCAATATAAATATCATCCATGCATACCATTCCAATTCCACCAGCGGCAGGGGTGATTCCTGAAACTGTGCCATAGCTCACTATTATTGATACTGGCATCGTTGCTGTATACGCACCAACAAACGTAACTGTAGCTCCACTCACAGATGTAACCCAATGTTGTCCTGATGTGGTTGCTCCTGCATATGATGTTGATGCTACCGTTGCCGCTACCTGTGCTGCTGTCTGTCCGTTCGCTATTGATATTGTTGAGATTCCATCAATCACTATTGCAGATGCAGTACCAGCAGCAGTACCAGCAAAGGTGATTGTCTGCACTGGTATACCGGGATTCAATACAGTTGAACCTTGAGTAAATTTAATGTCATAGAAGATTATATTTGTTGCTGTACCCAACGCTATTGTAGGTAACGATGCAAGCACACCATAGGTGGTTGATTGTAATGTTACAGAACAGGGATTATAAGTGTCGATAGCCACTTTATACCCAGTTATTGTCGTTGCTCCTATTTTTCTTGCTACAGTTACTGGTGATATTAAATCAGCGGCAATTAAAGTTACTGTAGCTCCAGCAATTGTGAGTGTACCTACAGTAGGAGCATTTGTTTTTAACATTGGTTGATATGTATTGAATGGTATCGCTGAAGTGTCATTATCAGACATAAATCTAACACTAAATGACAATGTTGCTTGTGAACCATATATAACTGAGCCAGACCTGCCTATACTATTTATTAAAGCCATTATAATCCTCTTTTCTAATTAGTTTGTAATTCTTCATTACTATATGACATTGTATGAATCTAAAGATTCAAAGGTAGTTCATCTTAAAACAAACACCATCATACCTGCGTCCCAGATGCGATCATAACCATTCTCCACCATATTCTCAAATTCTGTTTTATTGGTGTCAAATATCTCCAGTTTTTCACTAAGTTTATGTTTCTGAAACTGGATACGGGAAGTACGGCTTTTGTAATCTTTGGTATAATAGTAGTTGGGGGTGGAGTCTTTTATCTTTGTGAACCCAACAGCTTCGTAACCCCTTCCTGAGAAAAATCTTTTATCACAATAAGTAATAATGGACTCCCTTATATGTAGCTCTTTGAAGTAAGCTATCATTCTTGAAAGCCCCCCTATTACTTGTGTATCAGGGAGAGTAGCAAATCTGAGTAATTCCCAATTTATTTTCTTATTATAGCGGGAAGCTATGAAGGAGGCAAGGGATACCAAAGTAGCATCGCTATACAACCCTAAAGCCATGGTTGCTGGCATATACCCTTGAATATGGTTCTTATCCAAGAACTCCCTCTGTTCTAAAATGGATGCCTCCCTAATTTCTAACTTCCTAGCGAAATACTTAATAGTAGACAATCTTAACCTATTCCTTATTATGGAAACAACTATATCCTTTTTCTGAAGCCACTCATCCTCAAAAATCTGAATAAGGTCAATACCTTTATCTTTACAAAGATTGTATTTGTTCAAATGATATTTGCTACTCCTTCTTCCTGAAACCTCTGAATGCCAATATAATCCATGAAACTCTATTGCTAGGTTATAGTCAGGGATATAGATATCTATCTCTTGGGGGCTTATGATAGTCCGCACTGATGTCTGTATATTTTGGATACCCCAAGAGTTCAGCATATGCACTATCTCTTTCTCATGAGAAGATACTTGTGTCATCAATGGGTAGCACTTTATGCATCGAGGAATATGGCCATCCTGAAGGTGGGACTCAAATTCCTGCCCACATTGAACACATTTCCATCTGTACTTAAATTCAGTACCTGTATACTCCTCAAAGGAAAAAAGAGGTATAACCTTATTGTGTGTCCTATCTCCTGAATATACCCTGTCATATAATTTTTTGAACCTTTTAGCTGTCTCTTTGCTGGATATCCCTTCATTGTTCAGGGCATGTTCTGTACCATACCTTTGAAGCATGGTGGATTTGAACTTCTCAAATAGCTCTTTATTTTGAAAAGCATAGGTAGCCCCATATTTTTCTATCATAGTTTCAATACTTTTATCTTTGGCGCTTCCATGAAGAGGAGAAGTAGCACCATATTTTTTTAAGTTGGTTTCTTTAGTACGATTTTTGATACTATCACTCTTTTGTGGGTTATCAACCCCAAAATGTTTCATTAAGGTTTTTTGTGATTTCTCTTTGAAATCTGCCCTTTCAAAAGAAGTAGGGACACCATACCTATCTATGAAAGTTTTCTTTCTCTTCGCTTGAATGTCTTTGTTTTGGATAGCCGCTTCACACCCATATTTTTCAATGTTTGTCTGCCTTCTTTTTTCTTTAACAATAGGATCATTCATAGCACATTTTTGACTACAATATTGAGAATACTCATGATGCGCTTTTACCCACATTACTTCCTTCCCACAATAACAAATAGGGACTGTTTCAAGGTTTCTGTCTATAAGCCATATCTTTTGTAGTAATGTATACTCTCCTTCTATTAAAGATGTTAAAGCCTCTATATACTCTTTATATTTTGGAGACTTTATTTTATTAGAATCAATATTACCTTTATTATTACGGAGAACAGAATTAAGCCATATTATAGCCTCTTCCCTAGTTATAATCATCCTGAAACCCCTATATAGTTAACATAGTATGAACTATGGTGGATTGTCAACTTAGTATAGGTAGCATTCAAAGTTTTTACTTCCTTTGGGGATTACCTTGTTAGCCCTATCTTTTTTAACTATAAAAAACCCTCTCTTTTCAGAGAGGGTTTCAGTAATTCATTGTGCTATAAGGTTATAGCCCCCTTATGTTCTGAATTTGTATTAGACCAAAGTATCCAGGATTTAATACAACATAGTCACCGAAAGAAGCTAGCCCCGCTTCTTTATAGAAGTTCTTGCGCTGTAACGCTCCAGTGGAGAAGAAAGGAACTAGAGTACCAAAAGCTATGCTAACATCAGCCTCGTTATTCTCGTTCTTCCATACACACATCATTGTTGTTTCAGGTAATATTGCCTTGGGAACCTTGAACACTGGAATACCGTAAAGCTCGCCAACCTGATATCCACCAATACGGGGCTGTTGTCCCTTTGTGGTGAATCCAGCATTTAACCTTAAGTAGGTTATTGCAGCAGGGCCACCAACGATACGGGAAACACCACCACGACCAAGGGAGTTGTACATAACGTCACCAACACGCTCAATAGCTTGGCTGATAGTCTGGGCAGTATGAATGTAGGAATCCTGTGTACCAGCACCTGCCTCGGCATCGAACACTATTGGAGCATAACCGTTTGTGGTGGCAGCAGCATAGGCAATCTTGACACCAAAGAAATCCAAGGACTTCTTCATTTCCTGTCCAGCCGCATCCATGATAACTTCTTCTGTACTAACGCCTACAGTGGAATCCAACACTAGCTCAGACAATGTAGTCCAAGTTACACCTAAGGTTATAGGGCGAACCTGAAACTGATAGGAGAGCATTGTCAACTCAACTTCACCAAGATACACACCAGATAAATCTTTCTCAGAGTTATACCTACCAACAGCATTGGCTACTGTATTAGCCACAGACTGTGTTATTGTGTAAGTACCAACGTTATCAAACGTAATACCAGTAATACCAGAAGAGGGGGAAACTACCCAGTTAGCAATAGCACCACCCGGCTTATTCTCCCATGCTAAAACGTTACCGTTAACATCATATAGAATCGCATAACCAGGGATATAACCGTTTGTAGGTGAACCTGCAAACTCATTGGCTGTGAATGCAACGGTATTACCAGTATTGGTAACAACACCGTTGGCCATTTCAGTTGGGAACCTTGACTGCTTTGATTCATAAGTAACGTTCTGGCTGAAACCGGAACCAGCAGCACCAAATGCATCATCACGATTGATGCTAGTATTGGTTGTATATACAGGCTTGATATACTTGATAGAATCTTTTGCGGTCTCCATTGCCGTTATATTCAATTAAGTTCGTTAAACTTAACCCGTGGTTACTCTCTATCAAAAGAGAACCACTGCTACACATCGCTGTGTAGAGTAGACTATATCATCATCCTTGAAACCTTAAATCAAGGAGGCTACCACTTCCACCCACTTGGGTGTACTCTACTTCCTCCATACCAAATGTATTGATACGTGGGTTCGATAGTCGTTGAGCGTTATTTCTGGCGAAATTACTATTAGTTAGTGTTGCGAGATTAAATAGGTTTAATTCAATACTTATCATTATATGAATAGACTATCACCTGAAGGCATTACCACTACTAACTTAGGATGGAACCAGGTAAATGTATTATTTGTGGAAAAGATGCAAGGTATAATATAGCAAAGAAACAATGGGGTAAATACTGCTCCACAAGGTGTGCTACTCAAAACCCTAGTGTAAAGGAAAAAAGAAAGGCTACCAATCTAGAAAAATATGGAGTCGAGTATGCCATAGGAGCTTCGAGCGTAAGGGATAAGATAGAAAATACCTTCCTAGAGAGATATGGGGTAATCGCTCCGGGGAGCATTCCAGAAACAATACAAAAGTCAAAGATCACCAATGAGGAACGATATGGGGGTTGGTATATGGGAACTAAAGAATTCAGGGATAAGAGCATAGAAACTAACAAGGAACGATATGGGGTAGCTTACCCTGCTCAAAATGATAGTATCAACCAAAAGAAAGAGAAAACAAACATGGAGAGATATGGAGTAAAAGAGACTTTCTCCAGCGAAGAGGTTAAGGCAAAAAGAAGGATAACAATGATTAAAAAGTTTGGCGCAGAGTATCCTATGCAGTCCCTAGAGTTGAAGCAGAAGGTATTAAGAAAGTCGGGGCATAGAAGAACAGGAGGATTCAAGGGGTATGACTATAACGGCATGTCCTTTGACTCCACCTATGAGCTTGCCTATTACTTATGGCTGGATCATCTTGGAAAATCATTTATTTACCATCCTGACACACCTTTATCTTATATTGGGAATGATGACAAAGAGCATTTGTACATGCCAGATTTTTTGGTTGAAGGTAAGTTTTATGAAATAAAGGGGGGATGCTTCTTTAATAAGGAGGGGGAGCCCTTTAACCAATATTCCAAAGAATTCTGGTGGGAAAAGTTCAATGCCATGAAAGAAAACGGTGTTATTATTCTTAGGGAGCCAGAGATTAAAGAAGCTTTTAAATATGTTAGGGAACAGTTTGGTAAAAATTTCTTAAATAATTGCAAGGTAACTCCTTTGCTAATAGAAAAAGCACCTGATTAGGTGCTCTTCCAAAATTTGTATTAATTTAGCTATCATTGATTTCGCCAGAAATCTTCGTTGCTGATTGCCTCTAAATGCTGAGGTTTTCCAGCAGTTCAATAGCTTTTTGTCGTCAGGATTACCCCTGAGGGAGTTCACATCGGTTTATGCAACCAGTTTAAACTCTGTAAAGCATTGTATTCAGTCAGGGTTGTTATTCCTAACCCGCAGATCAAACTCCCCGGTTGACCTACCGCTATACATCACTGTATAGATTAGACTATATCTTACACCTCTCTGTTAGAGTTCGGTGTGATGGCGCTTCCACTCACTTGAGTGTACTTCCTTTCGGAATAGTCGTTGATCCTTCCTTCTTGCGAAGGCTTGGGTGCTGATTACCTCTAAAAGCTGAGGGGTTCCAGCAGTTCACCATCTGTTTGCTCGTAGCTTACGCTACGAGAAGCCCTAAATTAAGCTTGTCACGGATCGAGTTTGGATAAGCCAAACGAACCAATCTAATCATATTCTCAGGTGTAGCAGCGAAAGCGGAGCTATAAGTAGCCTCACTTAACTTTGACATTGCCCTAGCCTGATTCTCTAATAGAATAGCTAGATTCCTAGCTTTCCTCTGAGACATTGTTTTGAGTCCAGGTCCAACTTCAGGAACCTTGCTCCACTTCTCTACGAAACGCTCTGCCCTAGCTGTCTTCTCATTCAAAGCCTCTATTGTAGACTCATCATAACTGACAGACTTCTGAGACCCTTCTCTCATTGCTGTTCTCATACCCATAATATTCTCCTTTTATTGTGAACTTAAAGTAATTGTGTTGGAATTTGATTCATCTTGAACTATGTATGTTCACTCTAATTTATATTTAAATTAGCATTAAGGATATTTATACCCTTATTCAAATTTGCCTGAACTCTTATTATTTAGTTAAAGTAATCTTAATATGTTTGAATTTAATTCAATAGTACCATCATTGCTGATTGTTTAGATGAGCATCAATTCCATTGGTTTCAGTCTCTCTATCATCCATAATTACTTCTTCATATCTTCATTGTATCATGCTTAGTCTTTTTTCTCATAAGAGAAAAGTTCTATTATTTTTTTAGTCTCATTGAAATTCAAGTCTAGGTTCAATGCCTTGTTTATTATCGAATCCTTGAACTTGTCCACACCCTTATCCTCAGGATACTCATTGCAATCTTTAGACTTGTCTATTTTACAATCCTTTCCAGTTCCGTTTGTAACCTTGTTTTTGTTTCCACCACAATATTTTCCTACTTTCTTTACACTATCTTTAGCACCCTTACTTAATGATTCCATCATTATTTTAATTTCTTCAAAAGGTATGCCAGCTTTTATCGCTGATTCTATCACTAAATCCATGCTCTGTACCATCATAATCTCCTCTTCCGAATTAGGAATAGATGAATCCTTACCATATTCAAATTTCGTGACAGGATCAAAATGAAACTCATTTCCATTTTGTATCCCTACATTTCCATTCCTGATGTATTCAGTGGAATTACCAGGTATATCTATGGTCGTTGTCTTAATCAAAGGGTTATGATGTATGTTCCTAGCCCCCATCTCATACTCATTTATTTGCATTACTTCTCCCTAGATACTGGTAGTCCCCTATCAGCGGACATAGGTTCAACAGGTTGTGGTTCCATTCCATTACCCGGTGATGCTGGCATGTTTACACTATCACCTAGTGTCTCTTGTGCTGTTCCAGTCTGTACCACCGATGCTATCAATAATTTCACATCAGATAAATATTCTAATAGGGCTTTATCCAATTTTGTATCTAGGGTTATCCACTTGTTCATAACCTGAGAATTCTGCTGTTGTATCGCAAATTCCTGAAAAGCCAATTCAATATAATCTCGGCTCAATGTTGGTTCATTTCTCTCTGATGTGAAATGAGCCTCAATCCCACCTCGTTCCAATGTTCGCATTACCTTTGATAGTTGTGCTACCGGAGTCTTAGTGTCTGTGAATTGAACATTGCTTATTCCTGCCATTGTTATTTCCTTATCCTATAAGTAATTATTCCCATGTGGATGGTAATCTTGAATTTAGATTATTATGACTTCTAATTTTAATGCCTGATGTGGATTCAATGAGTTTCTTTCTTTCTTCCATATCCAAAGCTTCGTTAACTTTACGTGTCTTATTTGAGCCTAGAAGTGAGAATGCACGATTGAAAATCAGCATTGCTTCTTTCAGTGTCTTGCAATTAAGGATACTTTCCTTATAGTCAACAATATCCTTACCATATCTCTTCTCTAAATCCTCATAATAAGATTCAACTTCTCTAGACTCATTGAAACCATAGTATGTATTCTTGTTCTCAGGCCTGAATTGTAACCTTGATTCCTCAAACTTAGAATCTTCTATTGATTCCTGATACTCTTTCATCTCTGTCTTAAACTGAATTACCTTCTCTCTCATCTTGTTTCCATACTCTTTCAACTGTGCTGTATATTCCTTTAACTTTGAATTTTCTTTGTTAACTGTCTCTAATTCAACCATGATGTTCTCTTCAAACTTCTGGTGTTCAACAATCTTAATTTTCAATGACTTCACATACTCATTGAAATTAGATTCCTTCACGTTATGCTCTTCTTTCAATGTTTTCATCTGTACCAGCATTTCTTTATAT